>JACCDQ011864308.1_pt1 | contig 18899 bp, 22 predicted proteins | sample 7446031 | NCBI WGS metagenome assembly JACCDQ01 (sample SAMN15323442, study PRJNA562643) | freshwater metagenome | isolation source: river surface water | place: USA:Blue River Watershed | collected 2017-08-17
AAGCGGCTTCGACTTCGACCGGGCCTGTCACCAGAGAGGTGGAGCGGCTCACTTCGAAGCCAAGGTCCCGCAGCAGCTGGATGCGTTCGCTCTGGCGGCGAGGCAGGTCCAGCGGCGCGTCACCGAAGTCGCAGGCGCCGAAGCTGTAGCCGTAGAACTTCAGCTTGCGCTTGGCCGTGACGGCAGGGTCGACCTGGCGCAGACTTCCCGCGGCCGCATTGCGCGGATTGGCAAAGAGCTTGTCGTCGGCCGCACGCTGCGCCTCGTTGAGCGCCAGGAAGTCCTTCTTGGTCATCAGCACTTCGCCTCGAACTTCGAAGCGAGGCACGTCTTCCAGACCTTGGAGCCTCAGCGGAACATTGCGAATGGTCTTGACCTGAGCCGTGATGTTCTCGCCGGTGAAGCCATCGCCTCGCGAGGCGGCTTGCGTGAGCACGCCGTACTCGTAAACGATGGAGCAAGACGCCCCGTCGTACTTCGGTTCGACGAAGAACACGAGCTCAAGGTCGGATTTGCCAACCTGGGATGCCAGCCGGCGCACGAAGTCAGCCGCCTCCTCGCCGTTCATCGCGTTGTCGATGGACAGCATCGGAACCAGGTGCTGGACTTCGTCGAAGCCCGCCAGCAAGGGCCCCCCGACCCGCTGAGCAGGGGAGTCCGCTGTCACCAGCTCCGGATGAGCTGCTTCGAAAGCTTGGAGCTTGCGGAAAAGCTGGTCGTACTCGGCGTCCGAAATCTCCGGGTCGTCAAGAACGTAGTAGCGGTGAGCATGGTAGGCCGCTTCTTTTTTGAGTTCTTCGTATTGAGCCTTCAGGTCCATAGGACTCCTTTGGTTGATTGTATTGTTCCTATGACGGATAGCGAACAGGCCTTATGCAGGCGGAGCAGACCGTTTCAGAGCCGGTGCGTTGCAAGGAGCTAAATACGCCAGTTTAAAGGAATCTGGCTACAGGAAGTAAGCCCCTCGCTCTGACTTGCCATGTTCCAACTCATCCTGACCATCGCCGCCATCGCCCTGACGTCTGCCTTGTTGCTGGCAAGCATCAATTACATCCCCTGGTGGTACAAGTCCGCCTCGGACACGGAGGAGGGGGTTCGTAAAGGCCTCGTGTTGGTGGAACAGGCGTACGACGTGGCCACGCGCACGGCCAACGGGGTGCCTCCGTCGACAGAAGGCGGCTTTTCAGGCGCCGTGCTGCCCGTGCTGAAGCTGCTGCCGGTCGCCCCCGCCGGCTTCGAATGGCGGTACGGCAGGGCTCAGGGTGCGCCCGCGCCGTGGACGAATCTGGACTATTTCTGCCTCGAGTACACCGCGGACGACGGCATGGCAGGTGAAGGCGTCTGGCGCGGAGTTCAGCGGGTGCGAGGGCTCTACTCCGCGCAGCAGCTTGTCATTGCGGACCAATGCGGCGCGACCGTGTCTTCTGCCTCTCCGAGCAGCTACCCCCAGAAGCTGGCAGTGACGCTTTACGTCGTCTACACGCCGGGTATCTCCAAATGAGCGTTCGTCACGGGCTCTCTGGCGTGCTGGCGGCTCTTGCCTTGGTGTCGCTGGGTGCCCCCTTTGTCGCCCACGCCGCCGAGCTCGGTGTTCGGCCCGGCTACTCCGGGGACCTGGTGCAGCACACCGTCCGGCAGGTGGAGGCCGGGTTCAGACGCAAAACTGCCGTGTTGGATGCTCAGACAAAAGAGCAGCCTAGCGCGCAGGCCCTGGGACAGCTCTTTCCTGCCTTTGGTTTCGCTCCGCTGACCAACACTGACGTGTCTTGGTCGCTGAACGGCATGAACGTCGACCAGGCGGTTATCTGCGTTGGGCTCGTAACCCGGTCAGTGACTCAGTGGAACGACATCACGGTGCGCATGCACCGGATGGGGCTGACGCCTGCCACCGCTGGATGCGAGGCGCAGGCTCAGTATGCGCACGCGCCGCAGAGCTTTCCGGCGACGATTCGGGCCCTCAAGCTGCTCGACCGAAGGGACACGCCCGTACCTACCGTGCTGCCCGCGCACCCTGTGGTGTCAGGAGTGGACGAATCAGCGGTCACCCGGCCTGGCCTTGTGGTGACCGCAGGGGCACCTGCCATCGTCACGGTCTCGAACCCGTTTGTCCTGGTCAATGCCGGCCCGCCGCCTGTCGGCTTGACCGTCGGACTCGTGGCAGCCAAAGTTCGTCCTGGTTTCACCGTGGAGCACAGCTGCGGCAGTCTTGCACCGGATACCGGTTGCACCGTCATGGTGCGATACGCGGGCACGGACGGGTCTAACTTTCCAGGGTCTTTGCGCCTGGAATTCTCCAACGGGGCGGTGGCGGTAGTAGGGCTGCTGGGCAAGACAGCGCCCTAATCGCTTGGGCGCGGCAAGGCTAAACGAGTCCTCTACACGAGGCCATGGAGTCGCTATGCCAACTGAAGCCCACGAAATCCTCGGTCTGACCTCGAAACCCGACAACCTGTTGGGTTGGCACCTTTGCGTCTCGCGGGGGCTGCCGGCGGTCGCCTTGAAGAATGTGGCCAAGCTTCTTGGCGTGACCGAGAAGAGCGTCGCCGAACTCGTTCTCGGTTCGAGCGCGCTGGCCCGCAAGGGGGACCTCGAGCGCGACGCTTCCGACTTCGCCTATCGATTTGCCTTGGCATGGACCGCGCTCCTGGCTCGCCCGGGAATGACGCCGGAGAAGGCCTCCCAGTGGCTTCGGGCGACCCAGCCCGCTCTTAAAGACCGTGTGCCGCTGCTGCTGCTGCGCACGAATCAAGGGCAGGGGTACGCGATGACCGCCATCGAGCGCCTCGCCTAAACTGGCGTACCTAAAAAATTCTGCTGCAACGCAGCAAGAATCCTAACGGGAGCGCTATACGGGGTATCACTCAGTGAAAACCCTAACATGCCCTCCGTACGCTACGGCGTCTACCCCCTCTACGAAGAAGACCGTCCGGCGCTGGAAGCGCACTTTCTTCGCCTTGACCCTGAATCTCGTCGCCGCCGGTTCGGCGTCGCGCTGCCGGACGAGGGCGTCCGTCGCTTAGTCGCGCAGCTGCCGCTCGGCCAGCATGCCTGGGGCGTGTACATCTGGGGCGAGCTGAAGGGCACCGCGTTCGTTCTTCCGTACAAGGCCCAGCCTTGGCGCGGGGAATTCGCCATCACATTGGGAACCTCCTTGCGAGGCCGCGGATGGGGCAAGATGCTCACTCAAACCGCTCTCGAGACTGCCTACATGGAGGGCCGAACCGAGGTGGATGTCTTCTACCTGAGCGAGAATACGCCCATGCAGCGAATCTGTGCGCGCTATCCCGGGCCGATGGAGCGAGACGGTGGCGATTGCCACAAGACCATTCGGCTCGAGCAGTGGGCCGATGATGCGCTCGCCCCACAGCTGTTGATGGCGTACGGACAGTAGGTCGTCGCCGGCCTTGTCATAGAGGCGTGCTGGACACGCCCCCTTTGCTGAAGGTGCCGCTTGATTCCAACGTTTGTTGCGGAGTCCGACTACTTGGTCGAGCGCGAGCTTGCGCTTCGGCAAGCGCGCAAGCTCATGGCGCTCCACGGCATCACAGAAGCCGAACTGGAGGAGCAGGAACCAGACGGCGCCTCGCCCCAGAAGCCTCTTCGAGTGGTTGTGCCGGACGACAGTTTCCTCAAGTACTACGACATCGCCACTCGACAGGGCTGGAACGGCATGGGCGCACAGCCTCAGTGGCTGAGGGACGTGTTGCTGGGGCAGGGGCGCAGCACTTCAGAGCTCAGCAAAGCTGCGCGGGCAAAGATGTTGGACCTCTACCTGAATCACAAGCTCAGGAACGCTCACGAGGTGCAATAGCGCCAGGCCGCGAGCGCTACAGGCCGCGTGCTCCAGGAGTCTCGGTCGCGGTGGACTGCTTGACGACCACCCCTTGGCCACGCCACTGCTCGATTGCGTCAGGAAGACCGCCGGCCACTTCGACCCAGGTGCCCTGGGACCACACATCCAGCCGCAGCGTTGGCCGAAGAGGCTCGGGCAACAGCGTTCCCCACCAATCTACTGGTCGGGAACCTTGCTGGACCCCCGCCTTCACCATGCCGGGAATCTCCCTGGCATCAATATGCGCGACTCGGGCAATATCTGGCCAAGGGTACAGCTTGCCCTGAGTGGGCTCTTGTTCAGGCAGCACGAATCGGTAAACGCCCACCCTGGCGTGCAATTCTGGCAAGTCAGGACGGAAGAAGGTCTTTCCTCCGTCCAAGCTCATCACCTTACCTGCAGTCGGCTCCCATTGAGGATTTGCCGACCACCAAAGAACGGGTTTTTCACGCTTAGACAGCGCCAATCCGAATCCTGCCGGCATCAAAGCACCCGTTCCTTGAATCAGCTCCAATTTGGGGCCAACGGTGTAGTGGTACAGGGCAGGTCGTTTCTTCATCGCATTCCATTTTAAACGAAGACCTGAGAAAGAAAAAGCCACCCGAAGGTGGCTGAATGAGTGCTTAGTCGTTCAGATACGACTCGTCCAATTGTTCTTCATCCACCAGCTGGGCCAGCAGCCCTGCCGTCTGGCCAGAGCCATCGTACAGAAGCACATCTCCCTTGCGAGTGATGAAGTCCGTGCTGTGCCCCTTCTGAAGACAATCGAGCAGCCAGGAAATGTCCAGCATCCGCGTCTCGCAGTCGTAGTCGGCATGCTTTGGGCGCGCCCGAATCCACCAACTGCGCGGGCCCACCTGCAGGTCTTCTCCTTGCAGGCGAAGCTGCCCGTCGTCACCCCACTTCTCGACGAACCACGAGCGTGACACCTGGTCCAGCTTTTGGCTGGTGCACAGCGCCTGCAACTCAAGGACGGTGTCCACGAACTGCTGGTCAATCGTCACCTTCGCCCAAGAAGGGCCCTCAGCCCACTCGTCGCAGGAAAAGGCCTCGACGTACAAAGTGAGCGGCCGAGCCACCCGAACCCCCGGGGGCACTGCTCGCGACTCCCGCTTGAGCATCCCGCTGAGCGTGTCCCAGTTGGGATATCCCAGCGTCTGGGAGACAAGCTCCAGGGCGTCGGCATGCCCGACGGCTTCTTTGCCAATCGCTTGGCGCAGTCGGCCCGCCATTTCGCGAACCTTCTTTTCATTTACGCAAAATTCCATTTTCAGCTCCATAGGAGGCGGAGCCTCAAAAGTGACCTCGATGTACGCGTTACGAGAATTCCAGAGGCTCCGCCACAAGGGCTTGAACATGGAAGGCTCAAAATAGTCTTGCTTTCACCATGCCTCGGAAGAGGTGCGTACGACAGGCAGCAAGGCGCCTTATTTCAGTATAGCGGCTCAAGCCTCATTCAGGTCTTACGGCTGCTCGGCAGGCGTAGCTTTTGAGCCTCTTCATGCCACCGCTCCCGGTCTTCGTGGATGTATCGCTGGGTGGTTCGAATGTCGGAGTGTCGAGCGTCCTTCTGGACATAGCGCACGTCCATGCCGGCGTCGACTTTGGCGGTGATGCTGGTATGGCGCAGCCAGTGGGCAGACGCCTGCTGCAGTTGCACCGCTTTGTCGGCGTACTCCGAGGGCAGATGAGCCACCGCCTGCTCGAAGAGGGCCTTGAGGACGCGATTGAGCTGCCGTGCCGTCAGATGTCGAGCGGTCGAAACGATGGCTAGCGGCTTCGGCGGACGCCAGTTGCTGGCGGCACCCCTGGGGGCGGGCAAGGTACCGTCCTTGGCCTGCAGCGCCCGCAGCATGGTGGACAGGGACAAGACCAGAGGGGTCGTTTCGCCTTGGCGAGGCACGGAGGGCAGGCCCAGGAACAGCCGATAGCGCCGCAACGCGTCAAACATGTCATCAGGCACCGGAAGTGATGCCTCTTTGCTGCCCTTGCCCACAACATGCCAGTACCAGTGGTTGCGCTCTTCGAAGAACGAGCCCATGCAGTGCGTCTCCATCTCGCCCGCGCGAGGAGCCAGCAGGTACATGAAGGCACAGACAAAACGGGCGCGTTCCGCAAAGGCTTCTTCGGCTCTTGTCGCGGTGGGCAGGTTGTCGAGCGCCGTGGTGACCGCCAGCCAGGACTCTTCCCCCAGGTACCGTTGAACTTTCGCAGAGTCCTTGTCCGTGGTCGTCTTGGGCTTGCGGCCCAGCAGGCCCATCGGATTTCCCGCCAGATACCCCGCGTTGCAGAGCCAGGTGAACAGAGAGTTCAAAGCGGCCAACGAGGTGTTGACGGCGGAGTCCCCCAGGGGCCCAACAAACGGGCGCCAGTTGGGCGATTCTCGCGGCGCTTTGGGCCCGCACCAGCGCGCTGCTGGCTGGGGGTTCTGGAGGAACTCGCGGTACGCCTGGAGGTCGGTCAACGTGAGCGACGAGAGCGGCTTGCCTCGCTCGAGCACGGCCCAAAGCATGAGTCGCTCGGCTTCTTTGGCATACAGGCGCTGTGTGCCCGCCGACTTGCCTTTCTGGACAAGAAACTCCTGGACAGCGTCCCAGTCCGTGTCAGCCCGAATCTGCCGTCGTTGACTTGCTGGGCCTCGGTTGTCTCCGCTCTTTCCAGACATGGCGTCCTCGACCACCAACTCAAGCCAAGGCCGAACCGGAAGAGAGGACTGAGCTGAGTTGGTAGGCGGAGGCATCCGCACACTCTACAGCAGCATCGCCTGCAATCCCAGGGGGTTCGGCCACAGGGCAGCCTGGCCGCGGCGGTAAGTCCCCCATCAGGAAATGTCTGAAAATACCCATTTTCAGACACGCGAGGCATCCGGCGCTAGGCTTGGTGGCTTCACTGAGCAAAACCCCACCCTCAACGAGTCCTGACCACACGTGATGAAGAATTTTGCCCTTCCCCTTCTACTGACTCTTGCGACGCTGTCCGGCGCACATGCCCAGGTGCCGAAGCCGACGGACCAGGTCGAACTTCGCCCTATCGAGGCATTGGACGTGCCGAGGTACATGGGCACCTGGTTCGAAATCGCCAAGTTCCCCAACTGGTTTCAGAAGAAGTGCACGGCCGGTGGAACGCGGGCCGAATACGCCTTGCTCGGTGAAGGCGCCGTACGGGTTGTCAACCGATGCAGGACGGACGGCGGAGTGATGACGGAAGCAGTTGGACAGGCGCGCCAGGTCGGAGGGAGCTCCTCGCCGAAGCTCCAGGTGCGGTTTGCGCCGCCCTGGCTGTCCTTCGTCCCCTTCGTCTGGGGGAACTACTGGGTCGTCGACCTGGACCCGGACTACCAGCTGGCCGCGGTCAGCGAGCCGAAGCGCGAGTACCTGTGGGTGCTGTCGCGAACCCCGCACGTTGACGCCGGGCGCTACCAGGCGCTGATGGAGCGACTGCGGCAGAAAGGGTTCGACACCTCCAAGCTTGAAATCACTCCCCAGGACTGACAGCTGGCGCTGACGTCGGATGCGCTGGCCGAGGGCCTTTAAACGCTGAATTCCCCTGCCGGGGTCCTTCGCTATACGGCGCAGGACATCTATTTCTCAGCAAGGGAACATCAGTGAAACAAGACACTTTCAACGAACACGTGACGGCGGCGGACATCGACACCGGTATCTCCGTGTCGGCTCCCAAGCTCACCCTCTTTCCGTACTTCGACATCCTCGGCAAGACCGCTTCGCTGTGCTCGGCTTTCATCGTCCGCGTGACGGATGGCGCCAACGAACACACGGTGGGCGTGGCCTACCAGGTCAAGGACGGCGAGGCCGACTACTCGGTCTGGTGCGGCGACAAGTTCGTCGAGGGCCGGGGCATGGACGAGGCGGAAGCCCGCCAGCGGTGCGAAGAAGCCGTTGGCAGCCTGCCTGGCAAGACCAAGATGGTCAACGACATGCTGAAGTTCTTCAAAGTCTTCGGCGAGTCGGACCGCTGCAACTTCTGGTCCGTGTGGCGCAAGGACAAGCAGCTGTGCCGTCACACCAAAGCGGTGCTGGCGCACCTGCGCGACAACCAGCCGGATTTCCGCCAAGCCCTCTCCACGGCTTACGACAACGCCACGAGCGGCACGACGCCAGGAGTGGCGGTGGGCGAGACGATGGACCTGAACGAGCTGGCCTTCCGTGTTCCCGTCCTCTATGAGGGCGAACGCGGTGCAGGCAAGACCGTGACGGCCCGGGCCTTCGCGCGTACCAATGGGTACAAGCGAGTGGAGTTCGGAGGCCACGAAGGCATCGAGTCGCCGGACATGCTCGGCTACCTGGTCCCTCGGGACAAGGGCAGCATGGTGTGGAAGGACGGCCCGATTTCCGAGGCGTTCCGCGCGGCTCAGAAGACCAAGACCGTGCTCATCATCGATGAGCTGCTGCGGATTCGCCAGCGCGAGCTGTCGATTCTGCTGACGGCGCTGTCGCCCGACGAGGGTGTGTACCGTGTTCGCACGGGCCGCATCATCGGCGAAGACGACGGGGTGGCCACGGAAGAAGAGCTGGAGTGCCCGGTCGAAAACCTGTGCGTGGTCGCGACGACCAACGTGGGCTCGGAGTACGCGGTCGATGAAATCGACCCTGCCCTGGCCGAGCGTTTCGTCATCCTGCGCAAGGACACGACTCCCGCGGAGCTCAAGCGCATCCTGGGTGAAATCGCCAAGCGGCACAAGCTGCCCAGCGGCGTGGTCACCAAGTGCGTCACCTTCTTCTCGAAGATGACCGAGGCGCGCTCGCGCGGCCTCGTGAAGCACGCCCCGACCACCCGAACCTTGGCGCGAGCCCTGGAACTGGCCGGCGACGAAGACGGTGTGAAACGCGCTGTCAAGACGCAGGTGCTGCTGTGGGTGGCGCGCAATGCCGAGGGCCAGCCGGTCCCGGAACAAGTGACTGACGTCGAAAAACTCATCGACCGCTGCTTCGGCAGTGGCAAGTAAGGAGACCTCCATGCCCGTCAAGGGAAAAAGCTCGGCGGGTTCGTCTCCTCGACGTTACCCGCTACCGGACAGCTTCTTCAACGAAGCCATCCGGGACGCCATCCAGGAATCGCTCTTCTCACCGGTGACGCTGGGTGAACGGCATGACGTCAAACTGAAGCCTGGCTTCGAGACGGCGTGCTGGGCGTACCTGCCCCCTCACAGCATCTACATCGGGACGGACCTGTTCGAAAAACGAGTCCTGAAGAGCGGCCTGAGCGAGGCGCTGCAACGCAAGTACATCGCCAACCACTACCACCATGAGCTGGGACACGGCCTGTACACCGAGCGCGACATGCGTCGAATCCAGAAGGCCCTGAAAGCCATCGACGCGCCGTTCAACGTGTACAACCTGTTCGAGGACGCCTACATGGAGCACCGCTACCGAAAGGAGGCGGAGTACTGCTTCGAGTGGCTGCTCATGGAGGACCTGGACTTCAATCCGCGGCCCGAGAGCCTGCTGTTTGCGCTCATACAAGCCGAAGGAGACGTGAAGGTCGTCGAGAAGGGCCTGACCGCCTGGAAACCCGAACCGCCGAAGGTCGACAAGAGCGACCCGCTGGCGATGCTGGCGGCGCTGTTCTCCCCGGACCCGGAAGAAACGCGCGAGGTGCTGAAGGACAAGCTTCCGCGAGTCGTCGAGTACTACAAGCGCATCATCTCGGTGCGGGACTCGATGCAGCTGATGCCCATCCTGAACGCTTGGCTCGATGAATTCGGTCGCCCACCGCAGATGCCTGCGGGCGGTGCTTCCGGTGGCATGGGGGACATGGAAATGTCGGTCGGCATGATGACCAACCCCAAGCTGGCGGAGGACTTCGACAAGGATGTCAAGACCGTCAACGGCTACGAAGGCGCCAAGACTGATGACCCGTTGAAAGACGGAAAGTCGGGCAAAGCACAAGGCGACGAGAACTACAAGGCGGAATCGAAGAAGGGCAATGTCCTTCACAGAACAAAGACCCCGGTAGACCTGGCGAGAGCTGAAAAGCTGGCTGCCAAGTTCACCAAGTTCTTCGCTGAAAAGTCACGGGTGGTCAGCACCAAGACGCCGCAACGCCGTGTATCCGCTCGGCACTTCGCCTTGGACCGGTCCCCCTACCGCAGGACTGAAATCGAAGGGCGAGGCTGCAAGAACGTCTTCCTGGAGATTGACTGCTCCGGGTCGATGGGCGGGTTCCACATCATGGAGGGCAAGCTGCTCATCACAGCCCTGTCCATGCTTGCTCGTCGAGGCCACGTCACTGGGCACATCGCACTGTCCGCTGTGACGGACGGCCCGAGCTGGGAAGTCTTCAAGCTGCCGGTAGCTCAGGACGTCATCGACCGCATTCAGGGCTTTGCCGGAGCGGAAGGCCTGGAGTACACGCTGCGGGACAACATGAAGCTGCTGCAAGACGCTGACTTCGTGTTTGTCTACACCGATGCGCAAATCTGCGACAAGCCGATTGACAAGACGTTCTTCCACCGTCACGGGGTCTACACCTGGGGCCTGTATGCCGGAACCCACGGCAGCTACCTCGAAGAGCTCATGAAGTACTTCGACAAGGCCATCATGCGAGACAACGCGGAAGCCCTGGTTGACGCGATGTTGACTCAGAACCGCTAGCGTTCATTTCCTGCCGCCGAACACCTGTTCGGCGGCTTTTCTTCGTCGGTCGCCGAACCGGGAGTGCGTCACAATGCGGCATGCGCACAGACGGCACAGGCCAGTCCTCAGCAGGCGGGAATCCCTCCATGAAGACAAAGCGGCGACTGACGGCAAGGGAGCTGGACCAGCTCTCCATCACGGAGCTGCAAGCGCTCCTCGCCAGCCCCCAGCACTATGCCCACACTGCCACCCGCAACTATGGCGAAGACGACCCCGTCCGCGAGCCCGGGCGACTCGTCTATCGCTGCAAATCCGAGTGCCCAGCCAGCCTGAAGTACGACCACCCTTCTGCCGCGCAGCTGAAGATGTCGAAGGGAGTGGCGCTTCAGGCGGCGGGTGCTGCCAATTTCGTCAGCTGCGTGGCTTGTGGCCGGGAGGGTCCCCCGTCGCTGCGTGAGTGGCGGGCCGTGGTCGACTGGAATTATGTGAACGCCCGTGAAGGGCGTGGCGACCTCGACAACTTCCCCTTCTTCAACCTGGCAGGGCTTCCTGCGGCCGAGAAACTCGAGCGACTCGAGTCGATTCGATACGACCTGTTTGTCCGCCGAACACTCGAGCGCAAACGCAAGGAAGCCGGCGAGGATGTTGGAGGCCGGTTCCTGGCCAAGTTGGACGCGTATCGGGGGTGGGCCAACGTTGCGTTGGCGTTGGTTAAGCAGGGCATGGACGAAAAAGCGCCCCCGAACATCGTCCAGGGGCGCTAGAAATCAAGGTCTCAGTCAGTCCTCGAGCTTCAGAGGCTGGTGCTTGACACCCAGCTCGTCGAGGACGCTCAACGCTACCTGGATGCTGTCGCCCCAGCGTTGCTTGAAGCCCTCATCCGGCTCGTGATAGATGACCTCCTCCACACCCACCGCGGCCAAGGCCCGTGCGCACTCGACGCAGGTTGTTGCCGTGACGACCGCCGTGCTGCCCTTGAGCTGTGCTCGAACGCAGTTGTAGATGGCGTTGCGCACCGAGCTTTCGACCCACATGTGGCGAAGCTCTCCCAGATACCGCTCCTGGCGACCGTCGTTCGAACCGCGGGGCATGCCGCTGTACCCTTGAGCCAGCTGCGTGTAGTCGCCCCGTGAAAGAAACAAGGTGGCACTGGCTTGGGGGTCCTTGGCAAGGGCCTGCGGCAGCATCTGGGCGAAGCCGATGTACTGCTCGACCTTGCGGACATGCCGCTCGTCTGCAGCGGGAGGCAGAAGGCCCTCTCCGTAGTAGTAGCTCACCTGCACACCGGTCTCTTCGAACAGCGCAAGGGTGACCTGCAGCTCCTCCGAATCCTCCATCGGGGCCGGGAAGAACACTTCCGAGGCACCGACCGAGATAAGGGCGCGAGCACAGCTGAGGCTTGGCACCGTCGTAGTGATGGCGATGCTGTTCTTGAGCTGCGGGCGCGCCAGGTTGTAGATGGCGTTGCGCTCCGCATGCTCGTAGAACGCGTACTTCAGAGGACGCTCTTGCCGCTCCGGCTTGGACTCGTCCACGCCTCGCGGCATGCCGTTGTAGCCCTGGGTGAGCTGCGTGAAGTCGACTGGGTCGACCAACACAGCACCGACCTTGGTCGACGGGTCCTTGGAGAAGGTGCGCGCGTAAAAGCGTGCAACTTGCATGAATTTGGTGGCTTTGTCTTGTCGCATTGATGCTCCTGTACGAGGTCTAGCGACGTCCGGTCTAAACGGGGAGGCTATAGAAAAGATGATGTCGCTCTTCCCTTCCCCCGACTTGCGCGCGCACCTCGATGAGAGTGTGTTCTGCCGTGCGCACTTGCGAGGCTTGCCAGACTTGGCGCCAGCGTCCTCTGAGCCGGTCCAGCCCTCGTCTCGTCGAACCTTTTTGAAGGCCGCCAGTGTAGGCCTGGCGGCGCTGTGCGCCGAGACGGCACTGGCACGCGCAGCGGCGCAGCAGCAGCTGATTTTCTCCCCGGAGGACGAAGCGCCCGGGCAGGCGGCCGGGGTGTACTCCCCGCAGCAGGCCGCGCCGGCCCAAGCTCCCCAGTTGGTGCAACAAGACGTCCTGCGGCTCGGCGAGATTCCCCAGGATTTCTGGTATCGGCCTCGAGAACTGTGGCTGCGGCGCCAAGGCACGCGGGATGAGGTTCGGGTGGTCTACTGGAAGGATGGCCAGCTGGTGCCAGAGGGCTACTGGCAAGCGTGTGCCATCCTGCGAGACGTGCGGGCCAACGTGATGACCACGATGGACCCGACCGTCCTGGACATCCTGAGGGGCATCATTGGCTTCTACCAGGCGTGGCAGTGGCCTCATCCCGTGGTTCTCACCTCGGGCTTCCGAACGGTCAAGACGAACAACGCACTTTCTGCAGAAGGTGCAGCCAAGAACTCGATGCACCTGTACGGCAAGGCTGCGGACCTATTCATCCCAGGCATTCCCGCTCGGGACGTCGGGGCGCTCGCTGCCCATCTGCGCCAAGGCGGCGTGGGCTTTTACCCGGACCGCGGCTTCACCCACCTGGACACCGGCCGCCTGCGCATCTGGCGGGGTCGCTAAAGACCGTCCGAGCCCTCCTTGTCCGCTCGCTACACGGCGAGAGGTCAATTTTTGCAAGGAGGACTCGTGTCCGAAGAACCTGTTTTTTATCGAGTCGCTGAGCTCGCTCAGCGGCTGAACCGCCACATCGCGGTATACGACCTCGAGGCAACCACCTTTCGAGGACGTCCCAACTTCGGCATCACCGAGGTGTGGTGCCTGGTCGTAACACCGCAGGGCCCCGGGGTCTCTTTTGGGGGCCTGGTCAACCCGGAGCGCTCTATTGACGCCAAAGTGCGTGAGCTCAACGGCATCACCCAGGACATGGTGCGCAACCAGGAAGTCTGGGGAGAGCGCTACGCAGACTTGTTCCACAAGTTCGCAAGCGGCCAAGTCTGGGTCTGCGGCTTCAACAACTCGACGTTCGACAATCCGGCCGTCAAGGAAATCAACGCGCGCTACGGCAAGCCGTTCGAGACCTTTGAGCGGACGTTTGACGTTCGGCGGTTGCACCTGAAGCTGTCCAACGCAGAGAGCCAAGCCGGTTCCCTCGAGGAAACGGCGGCCAGCTACGGGGTTCGTGCTCGTGGCAACCTGCATCGTGCCGAGGCCGACGTCATCCTGACCGTCGAACTGCTGCATGCCATCATCGAGCTCTACGGGCTCGATGCGGTTCTCAACCTCATCGAGAGCAAGCCGGCCGGCGCCACCGACAAGCTGTCTGCTGCGGCCATCGCCAAGTACGTTCGCACCCGACCCGCACTCACGCTGGAACAGCTCGCCAAGGCCTTCAAGAAGGACACTCGCTCTGTCTCGTTCGAGTTGGGTAAGGCTATCGATGAGCGGCTGGTGGACGCCAAGGTGTTCGCCAATGCCAGTGCTCAACAGTGGCTGGAACAGGCGCTGCCTGCGGTGGCGTTTGACCTGCTCGACCAAGGCAAGCTCAAACCCATCTACGACGCCCTTGCGGCCGAAGGCGCTCCCTCGGACGTCGACTACGTTCAGCTGCGTATCGCCATGCTGAACGCAGGACTGGCGTGGACCAGCTTGAAGCCCTCGTGATTTCACGGCTCCACCTCGGTGGAGCCTTTTCTTTGCCCCTCGGCCGCGTTCTCTACACCTCCCAGACACATTCTTACTGCGAGGTATTGCATGAGCATTGATACGCGAGAGACCCGGCGCGTCACGATGACGGTCAACGTTCAGGTCGTCTTGACGCTGGACGTCGCCGAAGGAGCGGATGGCCCCGAAGTGGTTTCCGTTCGGGACGTCGACCTGCCGGATGCGGACGAAGTAATGGCCGCACTCGACCATGAAGGCCGCTTCGGAGAACTTGACGCGCTGTATGCGAAAGCAGCAGAGACAAGGAGCTGAGCACATGCTGAAGTTTCCCTCGCTGCCCGCCATGGGCAAAGCACTTGGCGTGTTCCTTCTGGGCGTGACAGCGCTCGTCCTGGGCGCGGTTTTTCTTCCGCTGACGCTACTCCTGCTGTACCTGCGGGAGAAGCGGGGCGTCACGGCCGAACCGGTCGTCACTGCGCATGAAACCCTGGGCTGCCTCCTGTGGGTAGGCCTGAGTCTCATCATTCAGGCCGGGGCTGAACTTGCTCCGCCAGCGAAGTCCCGCTACTGATTGACGGCCCGCGACTTGTTCGCGGGCCTTTTTGCGTCTTCAGGCGGCAGATGCTTGCACGCGGCGGATGAGCCGCCCCAGCGTGGTGGCTTGCACGAGCAGGCTGAACAAGACAACCGCGTAAGTGCCCGCAACGAGTTGGGCCTTGCCCTCAAACTCGGGCAGCGACAGCGCCAGCGCGATGGAAATGCCACCTCGCAGTCCGCCCCAGGTCAGCACTTTGATGGCGTGAGGAGAGACCTTCGTAAACAGCCTGAGCGTGCCGATAGGAAGTGCCACACTGACAAACCGGCCGGCCAACGCAACGGGGACCAGAACGAAGGCCAGCGTCCACGACACGGGGTCATCGGCCAAGGCGATGAGCTTGACCCCGATGAGGCCAAACAGCAGCAAGGTGAGTACCTCGTCGAGCAGTTCCCAGAACGAGAAGAGGTGCTCGCGGGTCTTGTCGCTCATGGCGCTGCGCGCGCCGTGGTTGCCGATGACCAGCCCCATGACCACGACCGCCAGCGGGGCGGAGACATGGCAGCGCTCCGCCAGGGCGTAGCCCCCGGTGGCCAACGACAGGGTGATGAGAATCTCCACGGGATAGCTGTCCACGCCTTTGATGAGGAAAAACGCTCCGTAGCCCACGACAAGGCCCAGCACGAGCGCGCCGACCACCTCTTTGAGCAGCATGAGCGAAACGCCTCCTACGCTGGGTTGGGTAGCGCCGGTGGCGATGCCCAGCAGCACCAGGAATGCGACGACCGCCGTTCCGTCGTTAAACAGGCTTTCGCCTGAAATCTTCATCTCCATGCTCTTCGGAATCCCCGCAGTCTTCAACACGCCCATCACGGCAATCGGGTCCGTCGGGGAGATGAGCGCGCCGAACAGCAGGCACCAGGCCAGTCCGATGGGAGCCCCCAGCGCCAGCGTCACGGCGTAGGTGAGCCCCCCGACGACCAACGTGGAGATGACTACTCCCAGGGTCGACAGCGCCAGGATGGGCACTCGGTGGCGGTTCAGGTCGGAGATGTTGACGTGAAGGCTTCCCGCGAAGAGAAGCACTCCCAGCAGGCCGTGAAAGACCAACTCGGAGAAGTTGAGTTGTTCGGCGAAGTGCTTGGCTTGAGCGACCATCGCCGGCGACTTGGCGCCCAACACGGCCAACACCATGGTGGCCAGAAGCCCCATGGCTGTGATGCCGATGGTGTCCGGCAAGCCAATGAAACGATGGTTGATGTAACCGAAGACGGCGATTACTCCGATGAGCACGCCGAATAGCTCGAACAGCGTCATGATTCCCCCTGATATTTAGGGGTCTAGACACGTTGTTTACGCGCTTTCGGCACAAAGAAGAGCCCCGCCTTCCTGTGGAGGGCGGGGCTGAATGAACGTCAAGGCAAAGCGGGCAGCCCTGCCATCTTTCGCCGGGCCAGCTCAATGCTGCCCCCGCATTTCTTCAACATCGACAGGCAGTCCGCTTCACATGCGCCGGTTTCGTCGCTGAGAAGCTTTGTTGATGCATGCAAGGCTTCCCAGTTCCAGCTGACCAAGCAGGCGGTCGACCAACGGCCGTCGGCCAGCCACTCAGCCGCCTTGTGCAGGTCGCCATCACAGCTGTAGAGGGCTTTCTTGCAGTCCATGAGGCTGAACACATTTCCCAGAGCTTGCCGGAGCGTTCCAGCCTGGGCAAAGACCGAGGATTGTTGAGTTGTTTGCGTCATCGAGTTCTCCGTAAGTACCTGTTGGGTATAGCGCAGACGCGCCTCCTTCAGTGGCCCTGACAAGCGAGGGTCAGGCGAAGGTACTCATCCTCTGTGTCGATGGCAGCTTGCATCTGCCTGGAAGCAGAGAGTTCTCGGGACAGCCATGGGGCGAGGTCGTCTTGCACGTAACGGTCAAGCTGCCCCTGAAGCTCTTCGCGGTTCACGCCGCGGTGAAGATTCTGTGGAGGAAAAGCGTGATTCAAGCGCGCGGTGGCCCGAGCAGTGGTTCGCGCCAGCAGGTCTTCATACGCTTGAACATGCCGCATTTCGTGCAGGCGCACGGTATCGTACTTGCAGCTACCCTCCGGAAACTCCCGCGCGATGTGGACCACGGGTTCGACAAGCCGCAGTTTCACTTCGAGCTGCGGCTTTCCACATGTCAGGCCGTGAACGCCGAGGGTGTCCATCTGGGCATAGACCTCCTGCTGCAAAGACGCGGTAGTGGCCCCCATGGCCCGTGCACCTTCCACGGGCGTTCCACCTCGCGTGAGCAGTTCCGAAATCTCTTGCCGGGATAAGGAGTGGTCGAGCTTTGGTGCGACGAGGTCCGTCTGGACCTGCACTGAGGTGGGCTTGAGTTGAGCGTGGCAATAAGACTCGAATGCGTCATCGATGCTGCAGCTGCTCAGCAGGGCGAGCAACAAAGGAGTGAGGGCAAGGACGGTTCGACGCATTCTGCGTGTAGGCGGACAGTTTTGTCCTTGAGGCGCAGTACTTGCTTGGTCAGCACGCCGTGTATGGTTGGTGGCTATAGGTGGTTTACCAAGTCACCTCGTGCCCCCTATGCCGTATTCCCGTGTGTCTGCCCTGCCCCGCCTCGCCCTGAAGCCCTTGAGCGCCGCCCTCGCCTGCGTTGTATTCGGACTGGCTCCGGTTGGAAGCGCTGTTGCCGGCGAGGCGCCTGCTGAGGCCCGCTTCGAGGCAACCACGCAGCTCAAGGCCATGTCAGTCAGTCACTGGCAGGCCATCGCCGATGACCTGGCCAAGGCGGTAGGCGAGGAACTGAAAACGCGCGCCAAGCCAGAGAGCTTCGAAGGTGTGTACGTGCAGGCGGAAGAGGGAACCAGTGTGTTCTCCTCTCACTTGGCGGTTTTCTTGAAGGACAGCTTTCACAAAGCGGGCTTCACCGTATTCGAGGAGCCGCGAGAAGGCGTGCTGACCGTCGACATCAGCAACTCGTTCGTTGCTCACACGAGCGCCGCAAACATGGCGCCTGAGCTGAAGTGGACCGCCTTGACCGCGGGCGTCATGGTCCTTCGGGAAGTCGCACTTGCCTCGGCGCCTGTCGGGCTGCTGGCCTCGGCGCTGAGCCTGGACCTCACCAACAAGCTCACCAAGTCGCCCACCCGCGCAGAAGTTGCGGTCAGCGCCACGGTATCCCAAGGCGGCAAGTACTTGAGCCGTCAGACTCGCGTCTACTACGTCGAAGGGCTGGACGGCGACCTCTTCGGCTCCATCTCCATCGAGCCCGCAACCTCCGATTTCCGTTGGTTCCGGCTGACCTCCCACTGAAAGCCCCTCATGAAGAAACTTCTCAGCGTATGCGCGTTAGCCGCCGTGTTGGCGGGATGCGCCTCTCCCATGCCGGACCCCGAGGTCTTCGTGGTGGCCCCTCGTCACGCGACGTTGCTGGAAAAGAACAGCATCGCGGCCACTGAGTTTGCTCGGCACCTGCGAGCCCACGGCCTGCAGGGCAAGCCCCTTCTGGTCGGCACCATCTCTCGCGTCAACGACGTGGAGAGCTCGTCGACCTTTGGACGGGCGCTCAGTGAACATCTCTCGAGCCGACTGGCAACGTTGGGTGTGACCGTTGTCGAGCCGCGTGTTCGCAAGACGTTGGCAGTAAACGCAGGCGGTGAGTTCCTGCTTTCTCGCGACGTGGAAGACCTGCAGAAGCGCGCGCCGGCCAAGACCTTGCTGACGGGGACCTACAGCCACGGACGTGACTTGGTGACGGTCCACCTCAAGCTCATCGACGCCAGCACGCAAGTGGTGTTGCTGGGGCACAGCTATGTTGTGACGACCAAGGAGTTCGAAGCCATTTCGCCGCTTTGAGCCCTGGGTACTTCTAGAAGCTCGGCCTGGCGCAAGCCAGGCCGATTTCTTTGGGAGGTGCCAGCGCGTCAGCGGTTGAAGCGCTCAAGCGCCGTGATGCGGTCTTCGATTCGCGGGTGGCTGCTCAGCAATGCAGCAAACCCGGAACGCCCTGCAATGCCGAACGCAGCGACCGCTTTTGGAAGGTCGGACGGTTGGCCTGCCAGCGCACGCAGAGCCGATTGCATGGGGGCCGCGGAGCCCATCAGTTCGGCAGCCATCCAGTCTGCCCGGTATTCTCGGTGACGGGAAAATGCCATTGTCACCAGGGAGGCCAACAGACCGAACACCAGTTCGAGTACGAAAACGGTCACCAGGTAGCCGACGCCCTTGCCCTCTTCGTTCTTGAGGACAGCACGGTCAATGACGGTGCCGATGACCCGTGCCGCAAACATCACAAAGGTGTTGACGACCCCTTGCAGCAAGCCCATGGTCTGCATGTCGCCATTAGCCACGTGAGC
>JACCDQ010720098.1_pt1 | contig 18897 bp, 22 predicted proteins | sample 7446031 | NCBI WGS metagenome assembly JACCDQ01 (sample SAMN15323442, study PRJNA562643) | freshwater metagenome | isolation source: river surface water | place: USA:Blue River Watershed | collected 2017-08-17
CAACTATCAACTATCAACTATCAACTATCAACTATCAACTATCAACTATCAACTATCAACTATCAACTATCAACTATCAACTATCAACTATCAACTATCAACTATCAACTATCAACTACTAACCATGCTTCAACCAGAACCCAGTCTTGATAATCACTTTCTTGCTGAACATATCGCACGACTATGGGATAGTTATCATCGTTTAACGGGTAAATGGTTAACGGATTTAGCTGATCTTGATCCGGATTCGCAAAATTTAGCCCAAGCCATTTATTACGCGCCTTTTGCTTTACTTTCCCATGACACAGAACCCGATCCCATTTTTAACTATGCGAATCTCACGGCTCAACATTTATTTGAGATGGATTGGTCAGAATTAACCCAACTTCCCTCCCGGCGATCGGCAGAAGACGTTAATCAAGCTCAACGGGAAAAACTATTAGCAACCGTCACCCAGCAAGGCTTTATTGAAGGTTATACCGGCCTACGCATTTCCAAAACCGGTAAACGCTTTTCAATTACCAATGTCACCATCTGGAATGTTATGGATGAAGGGGGAAATTACTATGGACAGGCGGCTACTTGGCTCCCCATCTCATTCGAGAAAAAAGCTCTTAGTTATTAGACATTAACGATAATTCTTTTTCAATTTCCTGGGCGACCACCGCAATTTTTTTGACAATTTTGGGATAACCCTGTTTGTCTAACAGTAAACTCGCCTGTTCAAGATTACTTAAAGCTTCAACATTCATCCCTAAATTTTTATAGAAAATTCCCTGTTGATAAAACGACAACGCTAAATTTAGATTTAATGTCTTTTCTTGCGATTGTTGATCTGAATAGCGTAGGCTATAGTTTTCGATTTCTTTGGCGATCTCCTCAACATCTGCTTTTTGGGGAGAGGGAGACAAAGGGCGACTAGGGGAACTGGAGACTAAGGGGTAAGGCTCCTCTGCCGGTGAAGGAAGAGCCGATACTTCAGGGGAATTCTTGAAGAAAGGGGGAGATTTTGGAGAATCTTGTTCCCAGGGAGGCGCAAAATAACTAACCAATTGGGGATCTAACATTAACCCTTGAGTCCAGTCCTTCTGAGCCGCTGGGATTTGCCCCAGGGCTTGATAGGTTAAACTGCGATAATAGTAGGCTTTCGCTATTTTTGGATCGCGTTGAATCGCTTGGCTAAAGTCCGCTAGAGCCTGCCGAAAATCCCCCATCAAATAATTTTTATACCCCTGTTCATAATACCAATTCGCAGACTTCTTGACCGGTGTTTTCAGGGGCATAGGAATGGGTTCTTCAGAAGAAGAAGTCTTCACCATTGGAAATTCCTGGGATAGAAAAAAGACAATTAAAAGACTTCCTACTAAAAAAAGATTACCAAAAATGAGGAACCAATGACGGTTTAAGGCTTGCCGAAGGAAATGATGACGAGAGGAAAAAGAAGAATAATAACTTGAGGGGACGGGTAAAACCCCCGGAGTTGGAATTGAGGAGGGCTGGGGCTGGGGAGGAGTGAATTTGGGTTTTGGCTTTGGGGGTTTAGCCGGGGGAGCGTTTAAATCGAAAATATCGGTTTTTAAGATTTTGGCTCGTTCGCACCAATAACAAGTGCTATGGCTTTGACGATAGTAATGATGCTGGACTTGACGACAGGGAATTAAATCCGTCATCGCTTTTTTCAATGCCTTTTGCCAATCCTCCGCTTTCGGCCGCGATCGCCCCGCTTGATAAGTGGGTTCAAAACACTGTAAAAAACAAGCCCTTAACTCTGGATGAACCGTAGCCAAAGCAATCGTTAACCGGGACGGTCGCATTAAACTATTCGCGCCGAATACCCAATGACCCTGACGAATTAACTCACTCAGTTCCGGACAATCTCCACTACCTACCCATTTCCCCTGAAAAGGATGAGTGCCAAACAGCAAATAATAAATAATAACACCAAGACGAAAATAATCATGGTTTAAGGTTTGATCAACTAAAGCAAAATCCTTGCCTAGGAGTTCGGGGGGGGTAAATCCATCCGACCCCACTAAACAGCGATAAATTTGACCATTGCGTGGATTTTTAACTTGAAAAGAATCGGTATCAATAATGGCCGGAATGGCTTGATTATTGATTAAAATATTTTGGGGTTTAATATCACCTAAAATATAACCTGCTTCGTGGAGAGATTGAATCACCGAGGCAATATTATGGGCCGCTATATGTAAAAAATACCAATTAATCTGTAATTTTTGTTTGCGTCGCCGGCTGGGATTATAAATCTCAATTAACTCCTTGGCTCCCTCAATGCGCGGCATTAAAAATCCGATAACTTTACCCTGACGGTCTAAGACCAAAGATTGGGGCCAGGCAAAGGAAAGACAATGACGGTGACGGTTCGGATCCTGGGGAGGATATTTGAGCATCACCTTCAACTTTTCCTGGCGTTGCTCGGTGGGTGAATGATAAATCTTGGCTAATTGTTGGGGATTGCTGGTCACCCAAACGTCCCCTTCCCCACTGGAGGCAAGTCGTTCAGTGAGAATAATCGCCTGATGAGTCTGGGAACAGAAAAGCGATTTGGCCATGCAATAGGGCGTTAAAGGGGATTGGTGGGGGTGAGCAATCAGCTTGATAGGGGAGCCAGTTTTCCTGATGGATATTCCGAGATCATAGCCCACACCCTGAAAATAAAGGGTCAAACTCAGAACATTATCGCTAAATCCAGGAATTTTGGGGAACGGCAAAAGAATTCTCAAGGAATCTTGCAGAAAGCAAGGCGATCACAGAAAATAGAGCCGGGTTGCTACTGACCCCAAACTGCTGTGTAAGTTGAGAAGAGCCTGTGCAGTATAAGGTGCAATATCGTCCCACCTGTTCCCTAATGACCTTTACTCTCCAACCTGGTGAAAAAGTTTTTGCCTCTTTGGATAGTCTGGTGAGCTTAGAAGAAGGCATCGTTGCTCAACCTCAGATCCTAGGGGATTGGTTCGTGGCCTTACTCCGCTATTATTTCGGGGGCATTTCCCCTTGGCTCCAGGTTTATCACAATTCTACCGATACCGCTCGTCAAGTGGTTTTAGGTTGTGATCTGCCGGGGGATATTCTTCGTTTGGATGTCAATAAAAGTCCGTTTTGCGTTAATCCCCAAAATCTAGTGGCCTATACCAGTGGAATCCGTCAGGGAACTCAATGGCTGGGGTGGTCAAGTTGGTTGGCGGGGGAAGGTTTACTCGGTTTGAAACTCTCCGGCAAAGGTCGCGTCTTTCTCAGTGGGGTGGGGCGACTGTCTCAACAGACGGTTCATCAACGTTTTGGATTAGAACAGGGACATTTTGTGGCCTATAGTGCCAAATTGAAGCTTAAGCTCAATTTTCCTAAAGGATTAGTGGGTTCTCCGCGTGCCGGTGAAGGATTTATCCATCAACTTTTAGGGGGAGGTATTCTCTATTTTCAATCCTCTAGTCTGACGAATCTGATTCGTTTTCTGCGTACCAAAATTACGGGGTGAGGACGGTTTCCCGAATGAACATTGATATTGTGCAACAACCAGAATCGGCGATCGCCCAGGTGATGCTGGAAGGCGGTGAAGAAATTATGGCTCAGGCGGGTTCTTTGATAGCAATGAAGGGCAATTTTACCACCCATACGAGTATGAGAAGGGGGGGAACAATGAAATCAGGGGATAAACAAACTTTAAAACTGGGTAATCAATCTCGACCAATTTTTTTGAATAGTTTTAAGGCGGATGAAGAGGGGGGAGAACTCTATTTGGCTCCGCCTCTGATTGGGCGTTTGTGTGTTTACACAATGAACAAGTACAAGCTGATTGTGCGTTTGAGTTCCTATCTGGCTTCCAGTAGTTCGGTGGAAATTTTCTTTGGGTTTAATGATTTTAAACGAGAAGTCACGAATCCTAAGAAAAAAAAAGTCAATAAATCCCCTAGGATACCCAGCAAAGTGGCTTGGTTAAACCTCTATGGTGAAGGTATGGTCGTTCTATCGGCCTTTGGCAATCTTTATCCCATTACCCTAGAAGAGGAAACGGAATATACGGTCAATATTGAAAATATTGTTGCCTTTGAAAATAGTTTAAAGGTCAGAATTTTGGCTCCTTCTAGGGCTTGGTGGCAGTTTTGGCTACCCCCATCGGAAACGCTCTGTCATTTTCGGGGGACGGGAACGATTATTTGTCAAACCCATCGTCCTAGGGTGTTTGCCCAAAAAGTTGCCCGTTGTTTTCAGCCAAAGGATTTTCAGTTACAGAGTTAAGGTCTCGCCTTCAAAAATTTCCCCATGCTAGGGGATTGATGTCACCAGATTGCTAATAACTATTTCATTTTTTTATGAAAATTGCTCATCTTTATCGGGATCTATGTGGTTCTGTCTCGACGGCTGATCCCCAGGGAATTTTTTTTGATGCGATGGGAACGTTGTTTGGTCTGCGGCGATCTGTTGGGGATTGTTATGCAGAAGTGGCTCAACAATTTGGGGTAAGAGTGGATGGAGAGGCTTTAACCCAGGCTTTTTTTCTGGCTTTTCGGGCGGCTCCTCCGTTGGCGTTTGGGGAATCCGATCCGGAACGCTTAAGTTCATTGGAATTTCAATGGTGGCGATCGCTGGCGATAACTTGTTTTCAGCAGGTAGAGATCTTAGGAGATTTTGAGGATTTTGATACCTATTTTACGGCTCTTTATGGGTATTTTATGGAGCCGGAACCCTGGTTTGTTTACGATGATGTCCTACCGATGTTAGATTATTGGCAAAGTCGAGGGGTGAAGTTGGGGGTAATTTCTAATTTTGATAGTCGTTTATTGACGATTTTAGAGGCGTTACAATTACGGGATTATTTTCCAGAGGTGGTGATTTCGTCTTGTTGTCCGGTAGCGAAACCTCATGCTTCTATTTTTCATCAGGCTTTACGTCTCTATCAATTACAACCAGCCCAAGCTTGGCATATTGGGGATAGTCAACGAGAGGATTATGAAGGGGCGATCGCGGCGGGTTTAACGGCTTTTTGGATTGAACGTTAATCGGTTGATTTCACGCTAAAAATTGGCTGAAGAGACTCACTTTTAGGTGTTTTGATCAAGGCGATCGCCTGATGATGTAGTGACAAATCACGCGGATTCCAGCAGAAGTCCATTAATAATATCTTCGGGAGGGATTCCAGCCTGAATCAACGCCGGGGTTAAGCCTTCTTCAAAATTGTCGTCTTCAATAATAATTTTACCATCTAATAAACGAGCATGAAATAAAATAGTATTAGTCCAAGATTCTTTTTCCCAACCGGTCATAATAATTAAAAATTGTCCTGATTCTTTGTCACAAACGGGACTAATGTTAAGTTTTTGGAGTCGAGGTTTTAGGTTGGATTCTTTTCTGATTACTTGGGTCAAAATGTCGGCATAATTTAGTGTGTTATCCATTGTAAAATTACCTCTTTGTTAGGATCGTAAACAATTAAGTTGATTTTATTGCGTGTAATAACGATTTGAAAGATTGGTTTTTGAAAGTGTTTTAAGTAAACAGCTTGGCTAATTCTCAAAAAAAGCTGTCGTTCCGGTTCTTGTTCTTCTAAAGCCCATTGGTATAATTGAAGTTGTCCTATGGTTTTCTCTAATTCACTGATGATTGAAGGTGAGTCAAAGTCTTTAATTTCAACAGCAATTTTACGATTTTCTTTTTCAGCTGCAAAAAATTTTTCTGCTCCTAAATCAGCTTTAAGCAATGTTTTTTCTAGTGTTAGGATTAAGGGATCATCAGTAATTTTCCAACCCTCTTTTTCTAAGGTATGACTTAATGATAGGTGTAAATCATCTCGTCTAGACATAGTAGATCGTTGTTATTGTTATGTGAGCAACTTGTGAATATTAAGATTAAAAGCACAAGACATCTTGAATGATGTATCCAATGAGATCGGTGATCGCATTTTGATTAATGCCATTCTGATGACTCTATCAAAAATCTTAAATCAATTGAGTAATCAACAGAATTTGTAAAATGTAACGCGCTTTTGGGATTTTAAACTTTCATCTCCTAATCGTAACATTTACTTCAGGAAAAATAACTTCCGCATTTTCCCAAAATTTATCATCTAGTTCTTCTATATCTGAATAATCAATCTCTTCATCCGATAAACTGGCTAACTTAACTTCTTCAAGGTCGCTCAGTTGGGGTTTCTGATGTGGATCTGGGGTAAATTTAACGGTTTTCATAGCGTTTCACCTCCTTCGTGTTGGCTTTTCTAGCAGAAATTAGACGAATATTGGATAAGCGAAAAGTAAAAACGACTACATACACCCGATTGTCAATCTTAGCTAGAGTGATGTAGCGAGTTTCTCCATAATCATCACGACGATCAATAACAGTCAGCCAATTTTCATCGTCAAACGCTCTGGTTGCAAACGGAAAATTTACCGCGTGTTTTAACCGGTTACGCTCTGCTTTTTGATCATCCCATTCAAACATCAACTAATTTTAGCACAACTTATCTGTAAAATTTCAGATAATCACAATTTTTACTGATCTTAAGAAGATGGTTATTTCTTTAGGAGAAAATTGAAGGGATACAAGGGTAAAATTAGCTTGAAAGTTTTTGGGAATCAGATACTCAAAAAGCTCTTCTGAAACCAAAGACTCAGATGCCTCATCACTCATTATTTTAAGCAAAAATTGGGTGATCATTCTGAACTTCTTGGTTTCTGGTATTGGGCAATATGCCTTGATTCTATTCAAACTCACCTTGTTGAAAGTGTATATGCCTATAATAACATCTAACCCGATCGCCTCTGGATCTTAACAAAGGGTAAAGCCTGGGCTACCCTAAAGGGAAAAAGCAGACAAAAAACAGAATGGGCTGGACTGAGCAAATCAATCAACATTGGGACAAACTGGTTTTTGTGGGGGGGGCCAGTTATTTATTAGGGGTGACAGTCTGGTTAGCCCAACAACCCCGTTGGCCCTGGAATCGCCCCCCGATCGCCCGTGAAACCACTCCGGCTGAAACCCTTTCTGCCAGTGATAGCCAATTTATCGCCTATCTACAACAATCTCTCAAACAATTAAACGAAAAACCGAATCAATCCCCCCGGCCCTCAGCCTCCCCCTCGGCTCAGGCAACCCCTCAAGCACAGGAACCGGCCTTAAGTACCTTACCCCTACCTGCCAGCTTTGCCCCTCAACCCCCGGCTCCCCCTTCATTGCCGGCTACCAGTCGACCCGGAGTTATTGAACGGTATTATTACCCCGTTTATCCCAACAATCCCCCGGCTCCCCTGACTCCTCCTCCCTTAACCCCGACTCTCCCTCCAAAAACTCCCCTCGCCGCAATTCCTCAACCCCCGCCAACTGTGTCTCCTCTCCCCCCCGCCGTTTCCTCGATCGCCCCTTTAGTCAACCAAAAGACGCGCTATAGCCTGTTAGGAGTTCTCGAAGCCGGAGAACGCTCTTCTGCTTTATTTAACGGCGATAACTTGACCCAACGCTTCCAAATTGGTGAGGCGATCGGCTCTAGTGGTTGGATGCTAACGGGAGTCAATAACCAAAAAGCCATTTTGTCCAAGGGCGGCAAAACCCGTTACTTGGAAGTCGGCCAAAGTTTTTAGCATCAATACCCCAGGAAAGTTACCATGGCTTGGTTTGTCAAAATTGAGCGGGGCATTGTCCCTAAAGCCACCTTCGATCAATTTGTACCCGCCCATAAAGCCTATATTCGGGAATTAATCGCCCAGGGACACCAGGCAAAAAGCGGCTACTGGGGAGACTTTGGTGGGGGAATGTTATTATTTTGGGCCAATTCCTTAGCCGAAGCTCAGGCGATCGTGGCTCAAGATCCCCTGATTATGAATCATTGTGTGGAATATGAACTCCACGAATGGCGTATCGTTATCGAATAAGTTAGGTGTTTTTCGGCTCCCTATGACGACCCTCAAATTATGGTTTCGGCCTTCCCGTTCTCCTAATCTCTCCCAACGGTTAATGGCGATCGGCTTGGTCATTACGGCGGCCTTTATCACTATTGCCCTTTTGGCTCCCGTTTTACAGGCCCTCGGTTTAATTGCCGATCCGATGGATTTACTCAATAGTTGGCCCCTCGAAGCTCCCAGTTGGCAACATTGGTTTGGCACGAACATTCGTGGTTATGATGTATTTTCTCGCACCCTGTTTGGGAGTCAAGCGGCCTTACAGGTGGTGTTATTAGCCACCAGTTTATCGGTCTTGATTGGGGTTCCCCTGGGGTTAATTAGTGGGTATTTAGGGGGAAAAATAGATAAGGCTTTGCTCTTTTTGATGGATACTATTTACACCCTACCGGGATTACTGCTCTCCATTACTTTGGCCTTCATCCTCGGACGGGGAATTTTAAATGTGGCGATCGCCGTCAGTATTGCCTATATTCCCCAGTATTATCGGTTAGTCAGAAACCATACTACCAGCGTCAAAAACGAATTATTTATCGAAGCGGCTAGGGCTTTAGGGGCCACCCCCACCAGGGTCTTATCCCGTTATTTGTTTGGGAACGTGATTCAAAGTGTCCCGGTTTTATTTACCCTTAATGCCGCCGATGCCATCCTCATTTTGGGCGGTCTAGGCTTTTTAGGCTTAGGGCTACCGGAAGAGTTACCGGAATGGGGCCATGATCTCAAGGAAGCGTTGGGGGATCTTTCGACCGGTATTTGGTGGACAACCTTATTTCCGGGATTAGCCTTAACGACCCTCGTGGTGGGTTTATCCTTTATTGGTGAAGGGGTAAGCGAATTATTAAATCCCCGTTCCCGTTCTCGTTAACTTTTTCCCGAATTTTTAACCATTCCACTGACTGCAAACTGACCCGGAGAGAACTTAACCATGGCTTTGATCCCTCAACCCATTTTTCTGGTGGGAGCGCACCGTTCCGGTACAACGATGTTACGGCTGATGTTGGACGGCCATCCTCAACTCTCCTTTAAGTTTGAATCGGAATATATTACCCATGAAATTACCGATCAGGGAACCTTACCGGCGTTATCCCACTATTATGAATTTCTGAAATATGACCGCATTTTTCAATCCAATCAATTAACGATTAATCCCCAGTTAAATTATCTGGAATTGGTCAATGATTTTCTCAGTCAAACCCAGGCAAAATCCGGTAAAGCTCTAGTTGGAACAACGGTTCATGTGAAGTTTTATCATTTAGTCAAACTCTGGCCCCAGGCAAAATTTATCTATCTTTACCGAGACCCCAGGGATGTGGCTTCTTCCTGTATTGAAATGGGCTGGGCGGGCAATGTTTGGTTTGGGGTTGATGGCTGGCTAAAAGCAGAAAATTATTGGCAAAAAGTGACAGAAAGTGTTACGCCGGAGCAGTGTTTGACCCTGAGTTATGAAGCCTTAGTCACTGATCCCGTTCAGAAGTTAACCGAGATTTGTCACTTTATCGGTTTAGATTATGATCCTCTGATGTTAAGCTATCCCGATCGCACGACCTATTCCTTACCGGATGTGAAATTTTTACAACGGTGGGGCAAAAAGTTATCGGAACGCAAGATTCAATTAGTGGAAGCCAGAACTGCCGATCACTTAGTCGCTAGAGGTTATGCTTTAAGCGGTTTACCCCGGATTACTGTTACCCCAGCAGAACTGACTCAACTGCAAAAAGAAAATCAACGAGAAAAGCTAAAATTCCGCATTAAACGTTACGGTTGGTTCTTAGTTGCCCTGGATTGGCTCGCCCGTCGTTTCGGCATTAAACCTTTACAAAATTGGGTAAAACCCCGGTGGAATGCAATTAGTAAACAATATCTGAAATAGACACAATGCAAGTCACAGGACTGTTTATTTATCCGATTAAAGCCTGTCAGGGGATTTCCTTAACCCAAGCCGAAGTGACTCCCCAGGGGTTAGCCAATGATCGCCAATTCATGTTAGTGGATGCTCAAGGGACATTTTTAACCCAACGTCAGTATCCCCAACTAGCTCAAGTAGGGGTGCAATTAACGGGGGATCAATTAATCCTTAGTCATCCTAACCAAACTTCTTTAATCTTTACGCCTACCTTGGTTGGAGTCGAGCGTGAAGTCCAGGTCTGGCGCGATCGCCTCATCGCCATTGACCAGGGAGATGACGTGGCCCAATGGTTCGAGTCAGTGTTAGCCCATCAAGTAACCGTGCGTTTAGTCCGTCAAACGCCCAAACATCCACGCGGTATTGATCCCAACTATACCAACCAGCAATTTAAACCGGTGAGTTTTGCTGACGGTTATCCCATTTTAGTCACGGCAACAGCCTCTTTAAATGACCTGAATCAACGGTTAACCGCTAAATACCAAGATGCAACCCAGGCCGTGCCGATGGCTCGTTTTCGTCCGAATGTGGTGCTCGAAACCTCGATTCCTTTTATGGAAAGCGATTGGTCACAGCTACAAATCAACCAAGTGATACTGGCATTGGTTAAACCCTGTAGTCGTTGCTTGGTCACTACCACCGATCAACAGACCGGCGATCGCCATCCTCTCCAGGAACCCCTAGCCACCTTAAGCCATTTTCGTCAGGTTCCTCACCAAGGAATTTTATTTGGTGAGAATGCGATCCCATTACAAACGGGTGTCCTGAACTTAGGTGATCCGGTGCAAATCCTTGCTTAAGCTTTTTTCGTTGCGTGTTGGAGATTAATTAAGAGAATTGACTGAGTAACCCTGGTTCTTTATACTTAGAGCATTAGGTAAATAGTAGTAAGCTATATGGCAAAACGTAGTTTTTTAAAACTAGCCGCCCCGACCTTCAATATTTTATCGGTAGGAGAACGGGGTACGGGGAAAACAGTTTTTTTGGTAGGGAGTTATGCTGAGTTTTTCCAACTCCAAGAACAAACGGGGCGATCGCCGGCAAGGTCAGAGGCTCAACCGCTCTGGTTTGAATGTCCCTATAAAAAAGAAAAGTTTTTATTGAATAACATTTTGCTCTATGTAAAATCCCAGGGGAGTTATCCCCCACCGACTTTAAAAATTACTGATTTTACCTTTTCTTTTAAACAACGTCAATCCCAACAGGAACGTCCTTTTTGTTATCTTCATTGGTGGGATATGCCAGGGGAAAATTGCAATTTTAATAACCCCTATTTTCAAAATATTGCCCTGAGTTCCCAGGGATGTTGTGTCTTTATTAATTCCTATCGTTTATTAAATGATCCGGAATATGGCGCAATTTTTGCCTATCTCCAAAGCCAGTTGAAGATTTTACTGACTTTTATTCGTTCCTACAATCAGGATTATCCCTTTGCCTTGGTCTTTACCCAGGGCGATCGCCTCCCCCCTCGAAGCGAGATGATCCTACAACAGGCCGCCCAACCCTTACTGACTCTATTAACGGAAGCTTCAGTCAATTTTCGTTGTTTTTATACCGCGATTACCATTACCCCAAACGATCAGCAATTTGCTTTTAATACGAACGGAGTCACCCAGGTTTTTCGCTGGTTATTAACCACTTTATACGACCATTATCACAATGGCAGTTTAGCCTACCTTAAAAATTCAGCCAGCCTCCGTTGTCTCCAATGTGGCAGTGAAAATTTAAGCCCTTCGCAAAGTGTTGATTTTTTAACCCGTTTGGGATTACTTCTCCTCCTAAAACAAAAATATCGGTGTCGAGATTGTCGGGCATTAAAAACCGAATTTTTACCGGGGGTATGGTGGAAATTATTGTGGCAAGCATTCCGCTAAAGGAAATAAGTCACGAGAGGCTAACCGGAGTCCGTACCAGTTAGCTAGAGGGACTTCCCAAAGGGACGAGCTAACGGTTCCCCAATAAACACCCCTTGGCCCGGCCAAGCCACACTTTGCCAATAACTTTCCAAGAGAGTATGCCCTTTTAAATAGGCTTGCATCAAAATCCCCGGATGGGGAAATTTTTGCGGAAAATTACAGGGTTCCACCACTGTGCCATAGCTCCCCGTTGCGCCGGCTTCTAACCACCGTAAACTACTCATCTGGCTACTATCGGTTAAAGCCCCTCCCCAGGAGGTTAAATGATCGGCGATCGCCCCTGGTCGAAATTGTAAAGTATCTAATTTTTCCACCTTTTCCAAACCCGTAAAATAAAACATCACATCGTTTTTATTTGCCAGACTATTGGTATTGACAATCTCAATCCGAAAGGCTTTACCCAGGACTTTTTTGACGATGTTATAAAATTGGGATCTCACATTACGAGGCTTATCGGTCGTACTCACCAGATAGGCTGTCCCCGGAGGAAACGTACTATCAGAAACCACACCCCGATCAATTAATTGTTTAGCCTGTTCGTAACGAGTCGCCGCTAACATCATCGTCGGACGCACATTCAACTCCTGATAGGGTTGCCAACTAGGCCGATTAAACAAGGGACTAGGAGCCGTTGCTGTACAACCATTTGCACAATAGCTTTGATCAAAACCTAGAGCAAAAGCACTGGTGATAGACATACAGCCCACCCGATAGGGAACCGCCCAGGTCAACGCATAACCTTCTATGCCTTGGGGCAGTTTAGCCTCAATCGTCATTTTGAGCTTTTTAAATTCTTCGGGTGTAAGAGCCGTTTTCCCTGGCGTAAAGCGAATGGTAATCAGATTTTGGGTTGGAATCCGACGACGACGCTGATAATAAGCTCCAATCTGAACACTTAGCGCATCAGCATCATTAACGATTACTGCCAAATTTTGGGCCGTTAGTTGGGGCTGGAGGGGGCGTGCTTGACTGAGCCAGGCACAACCACTAATATTCAGCAAACAAAAGCTGATGATGGGAAGTTTTAAGAGGGCATCCATCATGATTTCCTGAGCATAAAATGGTAGGAGATGAGAGAAAATAGACAAGGGTGAGTTTATTGTATCCCTAGCAAAAATTCTTTCGTTCAAAATTCTGATCAAATTTTGTCCCTAGGGTTACACTGAAATTAAGCGTTCTGGATTGTTGCAACCCTGGCCATGGCTGAATACCGTACTCGTGTAACTATCTCTCCCCTGGGTCTTGTGGTCAGTTGGCAAAGCTGTTTACCAGAGACTTTGCCGGTGTCCCTTTGGGATTGGCAATATCAGTTTCAAGATGGGAGTTCCTTGCGGGGTCAATGTTTGCCGATGGTTTCGCCCCATTCTCCGGATGCTTTCAGGTTTCACCCCCAACAGGCGGTTTATGTGGGCAGTGATCGCCAAACGGTTTTATTAGCCTGGCAGAAAAGGGATTTTGCCATCTTTGAGATTCATCAAGAAAAATTAATTATTGCCTCTAGTGATAATTTTGTCAGTAATAGCCTGAGCGTGGTGGACTGTCCCGAACGTTCCTGCGTCCAAGTGACCCATTGGGGCAGTAAGTTAGTTAGTGAACCTTTTAATCCTCAATCCTGGGCCATGAAACCCCGATCGCAGGATTTTGCTGGGTGTCAAATGAATTGGTTATTTTCGCCCTTTTTTCCTTTTATTGGCTGTCAATGGCAATGGACTCCCGTTACGCCAACGCGATCGCCTTCTCCGGCTTGCCAGTCCGCTAGGGATTTACTGCCTTGTTAACTTTAGGAAACCCACGCCAAGAGAGGGGAATTAATGAGCCATAACGGGCAGAAATACCGGCGATCGCCGAGAGAATAATCCAACCGAAAAGACTGACACGAATATCAAAAATAGTCACATCTAATAGGTTATAGGCCATCACACTGCCAAAGGAAACCAGGTAAGAAAAGAGTAATAAATATTGTTTTTGATGGGACAAAGAACGTTTTTTTGGTAAAAGAAATAATACCTGCACCGCCTGAGCTAAAATTGCCCCGACTATCCCTAAAAATAAGAGCGTTCCCGGAATGCCAATTTCCCCTAATAACATCACAAAAAGATTATGGGGATGTCCTAACCAAACATTCATCGCAATTTGATAAAGGGGCGTAAAATTGCGTAATCCCCAGCCAAAAATCGGGCGTTGCACCATCATGTCCCAGGCAAAATCCCATTGGGTACTGCGATAGGCTGTCATATAGCGGTCCGGATATAATTCATCGGACAATCTTCCCCAAATATAACGCGGTACAATCTGACGCAAAGGCTCCTTGGCAAACGGCCCCCAGGAAGCCCAGGCAATGACCCCGGCTAATCCCACTCCAAAGCCAATAAAGCCATACCAAGCTAAGTAAAAAGCATAAAGAAATAGAATCCCTAAGCCAATGCCCCAGGCACTGCGCGAGTCAGTTAAAAATAAGGCGATCGCATTAAAAATGGCTAGGGTACTTAACCCTATTGTTATCTGTAATAATCGGGGTTGAGATTGTCGTTGCCATTGACGAAAGGTTTGAATGATTAACCCTAAATTTAAGGGTAAAACCATTAACAAATAGGCCGAAAAAATATTGGCATACATTAACAACGACGAGATGCGCCCCTCTGGCCGACCATAGGCCACTAAATTGGTTCCTACAACACTTAACCAAGCAGGAGTCTGCCATCCTAAAAATTGTTGTCCTAAGCCTAATAGGGTCATCAATGCTGACGGTAGGACTAAACTCCAGGTTAAGACCGTTAAGCGTTGAAAGTTGCGAATGAGATATTGATAGGCGAGAAAGACTAAAAAATAGGGCAGAAAATTGGCTAATCCTAGGGCGGCTTCCCCTTTATATTGCGCCAATAGCGTCGTTAATAATAGCCACAGGGTTAAAACTCCCCAGCCCTTGGCGATCGCCGATTGTGTTAGGCCAGAAAAACGCGCTTGCCAGGTACTAAACAGGGCAAATAAAAGAGCCACTAGGGCCAGGATGGGATTAAAGGGAAGAACGACAACTCCCCACCGCAGAGCTTGCCATTCTCGCTGGAGGGGACGACGGGGAAAAGAAAGTCCTGAAACGTTCAAGGAGCGTTAACCGTGAAGAGCGTTCCTATCTTATCGTGATCGGTTTGTTTGAAGGGGGGCCAGCTAACCCTGGTGCCGGGAACTTTAGGCTAAACCTTCTGCCAGTTGCCAATATTCCGAGCGTACCAAACGAATTTGAGCCAGGGCAAAAATCACGGGAATAATCCGACCGTAGTTGGTGGCGATCGCCCTCCATCCCAGATCCGCTAAAAACCACCCCCATAACACCGGCCCGACAAAGGAAAAAATCGTTCTGACGGCCCCATAACGAGCGGCAGAAGTCATCATGCCCTGTTTAGCAGTTTGTAAGGCTAACTGACTTTCCAAAGCGATGGTGCCGGAGCCAATGGCCGCCTTGGCGATCTGATAACGACCGAGATAGCGGGTAAATTCCTGAATAATCTGTTTTAAAACGAATGGCTTAATCACTGCACTCACGGCGATCGCGCTACTTCCTTTGAGGAATATCGCCATGGGATTGTGTTGCAGATGAACCGGTAAGGCTTCGGGAAGGGGAGTCTGAGCTAAGGATTTTTGGATCTTAACGGCGAGGGAACGCTGATCCGCTTTCGGTAATTTTTTCCAGGCGTGATTCACTAAATGCAAAAATACTTCCATCTCAATATCAGTGGTCGTCATCTGCTGGGCGTAGGGAATTTTCAGATAATGACAGACATTAATGAGGGTTTGACGATAACTAAACTGTTGGGTTTTGCCCTTTAACACCGTTAGCCCATCGGCGGCGAGGTAACGAAAACGACTTTCGAGGGAATCTAACCAGGCAGTCCAGTCCTGACTTTGAACTTCGAGGGGTTGGGGCGTTTGCCAATAATCTAAGGGATTAAAACGACGACAAAAGAGAATTTGCGTTAGCTGTTGGAGTTCCTCTTCTGTGGCTAGTTCTAGTGCTGACCGCAATTCATCCAAGGTCTTGCCCTCCGACGGGTCGGTTAACCCCCCTATCTTACCCTAAGCTTTTCAACTTAGCTATTAACCCTGGCGGCGATCGGGAGATTCTCTATTTTGAACGTCTTTTGATCTCTGTTATCCGTAAATTTTTACTAAAAAATGACTTTGCGATATTACCCTATAACAGGGTACAATTTCTCGAAACCTCAAAAAACGGCTATTTTTGGGTTCCACTCATAGATTCGACTCAAAGTAGATAGCGAAATGCCTCAGCTTACCCTAGAGACGCTACTCAGCGAAGCACATTCATTTTCGATTAATGAGTCTCTACATTCAGAAAAATCGCTCTATGGTGTTACTGACGGGAAAGCGGTCGGTACTTACTTAGAACATAAATTTCGTAATAACTTAAAAAATCGGTATGAATTTGTCGAAGGTAACTCAGCCCAGGGCATTGACTTTCCTGAACTAGCTGTAGATATTAAAGTCACCAGTATTAAACAACCTCAATCCTCTTGTCCTTTTCGGTCAGCCCGACAAAAAATCTACGGATTAGGGTATTCTCTACTCATCTTTGTCTATGAAAAGCTAGACCAGGTAATCGAGCAGACTGCAACTCTCAAGATCCTTCATACAGTTTTTGTAGAAGCCGAGAGAACTGCCGATTTCCAGATGACAAAGGGGATTCGCCAAATTCTCGACAATCAAGCGAATCAAGATGACTTAATTGCTTTTTTATTCGATAGGAATCTACCTATAAATGACATTGAAGCCCAGAATATTGCGGAAGAAATTCTACAAAATCCTCCTAAACAAGGGTTCTTAACGATCTCCAATGCGTTACAATGGCGATTACAATATAGTCGAGTTATTAATCAAGCGGGTCACCAAGAAGGCTTAATAGAAGTTTATCGAGCAAGTTTATGAAACACAATATAGATAGACACAAAGTAGAGTATGGAGATTTTCAGACTCCTTTAGAATTGGCTGTCAAAGTCTGTCAGAAACTTCAAGAACTGAATATTCAGCCTAAAAATATTATTGAACCAACGTGCGGATCCGGCAATTTTATCGAGGCATCAGCAGAGTATTTTCCTACAGTCCAACGCATCTTGGGTGTTGATATTAATGCAACCTATATTAAGCAACTCCATCAGCAAAAAAAACAGTTTTTTAATCCTCAACGTATAGAAATTCAACAGACTGACTTTTTTACAACCGATTGGCAATCTTACTTGCAACGACTAGAGGCTCCAATTCTTTTTATTGGTAATTTACCATGGACGACCAATTCGCAACAGGGCTGTATTAGTGGCACAAATCTGCCGCCAAAAACTAATTTTCAAAAGTATTCAGGTCTTGAAGCCATAACCGGAAAAAGTAATTTTGATATTTCGGAATGGATGCTGATACAAATCATGGAGTTATTGGCTGAAAAAAGAGGATATATTGCAATTTTATGTAAAAATGCTGTTGCCAGAAATTTGCTTAATTATGCTTATCAAAAAAAACTCAGCTTATCCCGTTCTATTCTTTATAACATTAATGCAAGAAAATATTTTAATGCTTTCGTAGAGGCTTGTTTATTGTTTTGTGAATTTGTTCCAAATACTTATTGTTATGATTATAAAATCTATGAAGACCTAGACAGCTTTGGTTATCAGCAGGTTATTAATTATCACGGCCATACAATTAAAAATCTGGAAACGTTTAATAAACTTAGCCAATTTTCTGGAGTCAATAAAATCAAGTGGCGATCAGGAATTAAGCACGATTGTGCTGAGATTATGGAATTGCGTCAAATACAGGGACAATATATTAATGGCTTAAAAGAAATTGTTGATATAGAATCCACTTATCTATTCCCACTCTTAAAAGGTAGCGATATAGCTAATAATCGGACTTTGCAAACGGAGCGTTATCTTTTAGTGACCCAGAAAAGTGTTCGAGACGCAACCGACTCTATTCAAAAAAAAGCTCCAAAAACTTGGAGGTATTTAGAAGAACACTCTCATTATTTAGCTAAAAGAAAAAGTAAAATCTATCAGAATGCACCTTGTTATTCAATTTTTGGGGTTGGCACTTACACGTTTTTTCCCTATAAAATTGCAATTTGTGGTTTGTATAAAAATTTAATTTTTCGCTTAGTGCCGCCGATTGACGATAGGCCGGTGGTTTTTGATGATACAGTTTACTTTTTGAGTTTTGAAAACTATCAGGAAGCCCAAGACTGTCTAAAAATTTTACTCTCTGAATCCGTGCAAGAGTTTTATTCTACCTTGATTTTTTGGGGGGATAAACGACCGATTAAGGCTAAGGTACTTAATTGCCTGGATGTGATGGGGTTAAACCGTCATAGGCTAGAGCAGGAGAAACGACTTACGGCATTTCCTGTGATGTAAATTTTTATGACAAAATATTGCAAAAAGTTACCGATCCTGGCTTGATCGATCAACAGATAGTTCTTGACGGTTCTTTAAAAAAATTCTCTGACTCCCAAGGAAACCTTAATTCTATGCTTAACAAGTTGTTTGGCGGTAAGAAAAACGAATTTTACGCGCAGTTGGATGAATCCCAAGTGGTTCAAGCTCCTCCCCAGGAAGAAAAGGCGGCTCCGGTAGCGGCGATCGCTGAATCTGAAGCGAAACCTGAAGCGGTAGCGGCAACCCCGGCGGCTTCTAAAGGGAAAAAAACCTCTATTAAGAAAAATAAAACGGCCAGTCAACCGGCGGCCCCTGCAACTCCTGCTCCGGCTCCAGTGGTCAAAAAGCCGGAACCAACTCAAGTAGAGTTTGCCACCAAATACCTGATTACACCGACTCTCTCCCGTCGCTTACCGGGCCCTAGCCTCAACAAATTTAAGGAAATGGCCGGTCAAATCAAAACGCGCTAATCGTTCATTAAAATCACTCAGTGATGTCTAACCCAGGACTGGTTTCTGGGTTTTTCTGTCTGAAACGTCAACACACCTAATCACAAAATAACGTAGTATAACGGGGTGAATCGTGGTAAAAAGACAAGCCCTCGATGTTTTGCGGATTAATCCCCAAGATATTATCAAGAAAATCGTTGTTTGGGTATAATAAAACAAGGAGGTTTGCTCAATGAAACGTAAGGTAAAAGGTCAACTGACAGTAACTAGAATTGCTATTCTAGG
>JACCDQ011170447.1_pt1 | contig 18896 bp, 18 predicted proteins | sample 7446031 | NCBI WGS metagenome assembly JACCDQ01 (sample SAMN15323442, study PRJNA562643) | freshwater metagenome | isolation source: river surface water | place: USA:Blue River Watershed | collected 2017-08-17
CCAAGAAGAACCGTCGCAACGACCCAGACCGTATCGTTTTGAAGAAGTACGACCCAGTTGTACGTCAGCACGTTGAATTCCGCGAGGAGCGCTAAAAATGGCTAAGAAGAGCAAGATTGCTAAGAACGAGCAGCGCAAGGTTATTGTTGCGCGCTAAGCAGAGAAGCGCCTAGCACTTAAGAAGGCACTAGTTGACCCACAGTCAACCGATGCACAGCGCGAAGAGGCCCGTCTAGGCCTACAGAAGCTTCCACGCAACGCATCACCGGTTCGCGTTCGCAACCGCGACGCAATCGATGGTCGCCCACGTGGTGTTCTAGCCAAGTTCGGTGTTTCACGTGTTCGCTTCCGCGACATGGCACACCGCGGTGAGCTTCCGGGCATCACCAAGTCTTCTTGGTAAGACCTCGGTCGAATAACAAGTTTTCGAAATCCGCTCCTCTGAAAAGAGGGGCGGATTTCACTTTTTAAGTGGTGGTGGCCGTATATGCCAGTAAATAAGCGGAAAATTGATCTGAAACTGTGTTGCAACACGCCGAGTCAATAGAACTACAAGTTTGTTATTCGTTGTAGCGTGAAACCCGACAGAACGTGTCAATAAACGTAAACAAGTCCAGGAGGACATTATGTCGAACCTAAACAAGAGCGAGCTAGTAGCTGCAGTTGCAGCACACACCGGCGAGTCACAGGCAGCAGTTAACCGCGTGGTTGACGCACTGTTCGAGACCATCGCAAAGACCGTAGCCAAGGGTGGAAAGGTCACCATCCCAGGCTGGCTATCAGTTGAGAAGGGTCACCGCGCTGCTCGTCAGGGCCGCAACCCACAGACTGGTGCAACCATCCAGATCGCAGCAGCTAACACCGTTAAGGTTTCAGCTGGTTCAAAGCTAAAGGCTGCTGTTAAGTAAGTCTCAGTTTTAACTGAAGTGCCCAGGCTTTGGCCTGGGCACTTTTCTTTAACCGCGGGTAGGCTTAAGAGGTGCCAAGCCCCCTAAAAAACCTCAGCGTTCAACGCGCAAGCTGGGCGATTGCCGCACTTTTGTTTGGTGGCGTAGTGGCTACGGTTTTCGGCTTGGTTTTGGGTGGCGGCGCGACCGCAACATCGCTGGCCGACGCCGGTGAACTTGTGCGCTGGGGTTTGCCAATTGCAAAAACCGTGATGAATTTCTCGATGGCAATTGCCGGTGGCTCGCTAGCCTTTGCGGCCTTTGCTCTAACCCCCGGTAGCAAGGCCCTCGAGCGGGTACAAAATTTAAGCGCCTTCGGCGCTGGTCTATGGGCGGCCTCGGCCGCCGTGGTGTTTGTCTTCACCTATCTTTCGGTTGCGGGCACCAGCATTCGTTTCGATGAAACCTTTGGCCAGAGCTTATTCATGTTTGCCACCCAGATTGAACTGGGTCGAGCCCTAGCGCTGAACGCACTTTCGGCCGTGGTGCTCAGCACCCTGGTGCTTGCATTCAGAAGCCTCACTTCATCGCTGTTATTGGCCGCCCTAAGCCTGGCTGCCATTGTGCCGCTGGCGCTGATTGGCCACGCCGCCGGAACCGCCGGCCACGCAATGGCCGTGAACGCGATTGGCATGCACCTGGTTGCCGTGGTGATTTGGGTTGGCGGTTTGGTTGCGCTGTTCATTAGCCGCAGCACCGATGCCGGCGAATCGGCCACCTTGATTAGGCGCTATTCAACCTTGGCGCTGGCCGCCTTCGGCCTGGTTGCCATCTCGGGTGTTGCCTCGGCCATGCTGCGAATTGATCTGCGCACCGAACTGACCTCGAGCTACGGGCTGTTGGTGCTGCTGAAAATCGCAGCACTAGTGTTGCTTGGTGTGTTTGGTGCCCTCTACCGACTTCGACTGATTGCCCAGGTTGCCGAAGGCAAATCGCAGAAGAGCGCATTCTTTAGGTTGGTGGCCGCCGAGTTTGTCATCATGGGTGCCGCAATCGGCTTTGCCAGCGCACTTTCTCGCACTGCCCCACCGGCAGGCAGCGATGCAATCGTCACCCCAACCCCGGCACAGATTCTCACCGGCGAACCGCTGCCACCAGAATTCACCACCGCCAGTTTGCTCACCGCCTGGAAGATCGATTTGGTTTGGTTGGTAATTTGCCTCGCCGCCATCGGCCTCTACCTATTTGGTGTCTACCGCCTGCACAAGCGCGGCGATAAGTGGCCGCTTGCCCGAACCCTCTCTTGGGTTACCGGCATGCTGGTTCTGATCTACACAACCTCGGGTGGCTTAAACGCCTACCAAGAGTATCTATTTAGCATTCACATGATTGGCCACATGATTTTGGCCATGGGCATTCCGGTGCTCTTGGTGCCTGGCGCACCGGTCACCCTCATCATGCGCGCCACCGAAAAGCGCCACGATGACAGCCGCGGTTTGCGCGAGTGGGTGCTGTGGGCCGTGCACACCAAATACGCGCAGTTCGTGGCGCATCCAATCATCGCTGCAATTTTGTTTGCCAGCTCGCTGGTCACTTTCTATTACACGCCGCTATTTTCGTGGGCAACTCACGAGCACATTGGTCACGAGTGGATGGTGGTGCACTTCTTGATCACCGGCTACCTGTTTGCCCAGGCACTGATTGGCATCGACCCGGGCCCGGTTCGACTCGGGTTCCCGCTTCGCCTTCTGATGCTGATTGCCACCATGGCCTTTCACGCGTTCTTTGGCCTAAGCCTCATGGATGGCTCTGGTCTGCTGCTGCCGGATTGGTATGGAGCGATGGGACGCACCTGGGGCGAGGCGCCAATTGACGACCAACACACCGGTGGTGCAATAGCCTGGGGTATCGGTGAAATGCCAACCGCGGCACTGACCATCATTGTTTGTGTGCAGTGGTTTAAATCTGATAGCCGCGAAGCTAGGCGACTTGACCGTGCCAGCGACCGCAGCGGAAACCGCGATGTTGCCGACTACAACCAGATGTTGGCTAGGCTTGCCGAGCGCGATGAGCGCAATAATCGCAAGGATGAGGGTAACTAGTGGAGCAAGTAACACTCTCAACCGAGCAGCAAAATCTCTTTGACTACATCGAAGGTTCTGAGAACAACATCTTTGTTACCGGCCGCGCCGGAACCGGTAAGTCGACGCTACTGAGCTACCTGATCGACAACACCAAGAAGAAGTTTGCGGTTTGTGCGCCGACCGGCGTTGCCGCACTAAATGTTGGTGGTGTGACCATTCACTCGCTGTTCGGTTTTCCATTTGGCATTCTTGGCACCGAAGACATTGGCCGCCACCTAAACCGCCGCACTCGCGAGGTGCTAGCGGCAATCGACATGCTGGTAATCGATGAAGTCTCGATGGTGAACGCCGACCTGATGGACACCATGTCGAGGGCGATGGGAATTGCTCGCGGCCGACGCAAGCTGCCATTCGGTGGCGCGCAGGTTGTGATGTTTGGCGACCCGTACCAGCTGGCACCGGTACCCGGCAATAACGAAGAACGTGCCTACATGGCCGAGAACTATCAGAGCAACTGGTTCTTTGATGCTCACGTTTGGCGCGAAGACAGCCTCGAACGCTACGAGCTCAGCGAGATTTTCCGCCAGCACGACGAGCACTTCAAGACCATTCTTAACGCCATTCGCGATGGCTCTTGCACCCAGGAGATGCTCGACTACATCAACCAGTGCGGCAACAGGTTCCCACCGCACGACGATGTGATTCGCCTTGCCACCATCAATGAATCGGTGAATGCCGTAAACCGCAGCCGCATGGCACGCATCGAAACCGCACCGAAGCGCTTTGACGCGGTGTTTAGTGCCGCCGATGAAAAAGCCTTTGGCCGAACCCTGCCGGCCGAGCCGGTGCTTGAGCTGAAGGTTGGTGCTCAGGTGATGTTCATTAAGAACGATGATTCGAGCACCAAGAAGGGCCCAACCGGCCCGATCAAGCGCTGGGTGAACGGAACCATTGGTCGCGTTCTAGAACTGCCATCATCGGGTGGCGTTGTTGTTGACGTTGACGGCGAACGCCTAGAGGTTGGCCGCAGCACCTGGGAAAAGGTGCGCTACGAGATCGACGAGCAATTCGACGAAGAGTCGGGCCGGGTAAAAGAGGTGTTGATTGCCGTGCCGCTGGCCGAGTTTCAGCAGATACCGCTTCGGTTGGCCTGGGCGGTAACCGTTCACAAATCACAGGGTCAGACCTATGATGAAGTGGTGATCGACATGGGTCGCGGTGCGTTTAGCCCCGGCCAGACCTACGTTGCGCTCAGCCGAGTTCGCTCGCTTGAGGGCCTGTATCTCACCAGAGCAATTCGCATGAGCGATGTGATGGTTGACCAGGATGTACTTAGGTTCATGGGGCAGGTTAAGCCGGCGCCAATCGAAAAGCTTTTTTAGCAGTAGACGGTTAGGGTGCAATGAAACGCTTGGGGAAGTTTCTGGTAGCCAACAGCAAGAAATCGCTGTTTGGTTTCATTGCCGTAATTTTGCTCTCGAGCTTTTGGGGTTTTCAGTCATTTGGTTTTCTAAAGGCTGGCGGCTACGACGACCCGGGCAGTGATTCGGCCAGCGTTGCCAACATTTTGGCCAAGACCTACGAGCAAACCTCGCCCGAGGTTGTGATGGTGGTTGATTTTGCCGCCGGCGTAGATTCGCCAAGCAGTCAGACCACCACCGAGCACCTGGTGAAAGACCTCGAGCAAATCGTTGGCGTAAAAAAGGTAACCACTTACTACAGCCTGGGTTCGCCGGTTAATTTGCGCTCAGATGACGGCAAGGCAATCTATGTTTTTGCCGACCTCGATGATGAAGCCAAGCAGGCCCAACTCGGTGGCGAGATGAGCCAGCAGTTCGCCGGTAGCTACGAGACCGGCACGGTTTATGTTGCCGGTTATGCGGCCGTGAATTACGCAATCAATCACTCGATCGAAACCGACCTTGCGCTCGCCGAATCGGTTGCTATTCCGCTCACGGTTCTGCTGTTGATTTTTGTCTTTGGCTCACTGGTTGCCGCAGGCCTCCCGCTGCTGGTTGGCGGCTTGGCCATCGTTGGTTCGTTCTTCTTTATCTACGTTTCGACCCAGCTAACCGACACCTCGATATTTGCCCTGAACCTCATCACCGGTCTTGGCCTGGGTCTTGGCATCGATTACGCGCTGTTGATGATCAACCGATTCCGTGAGGAACGAGCCGCCGGTCACAGCGTTAGCAACTCGGTGCAGCGAACGGTTGAAACCGCTGGCCGAACCGTTGTGTTCTCTGGCCTAACAGTGGCAATCGTGCTCGCCGCGATGGCCTTCTTTCCGCAGTACTTCCTTAAGTCGTTCGCAACCGGCGGCATTTTTGTGGTGCTGCTCTCGATTGCCGGCGCGCTCATTGCCCTGCCTGCACTGCTCAACATCGTTGGCGATGGCGTAAACAAACTTCGCATCGGCAAGAAGGCAGCTGCACCAAAAGAATCCAAGATGTGGGGCAACATTGCCCGCTTTGTAATGAAGCGCCCGGTGCCGATCTTGCTCATTACCCTGGTTGCTTTGGGTGGCCTGGTTGGCCTGGGGCGCGATGTTCAATTCGGCCAGGTAGACGACCGCATCTTGCCGCAGAGCAGCCCGGTTGTTGAAGCCAGCAACGTAATTCGTGATCGCTTCAGCGGCCGTGAGGGTTCGCCGATCGACATCATCATCGAGGGCTCAACCCAAGATGACATCACCGATTACACAATTGCGCTTTCAAAACTAGACGGCATCGAACGCGTGCAGAGCACCTCGGGCATTGCAACCAACGGCAGGCTCGACGACGGCTATGCGCCGGCTTTCGAGAGCTATGCCAATGGCAAGTACCAGCACGTGGTTGCCATTCACAACATCGAATCGCGTTCACCGGCCGGCGTTACGCTCACCGATGAGGTTCGCAAACTTAGCTCAGACAACCACAACATTTTGGTTGGTGGTTCGGCAGCAATTTACACCGATTCACAGCGCGGAATCGAGAAGGCCTTGCCGCTGGTAATCGGCTGGATCATCTTCTGGACGCTCCTCTTGCTGTTCCTATTTACCGGTTCGGTTCTGCTGCCAATCAAGGCGGTCGTGCTGAACATCATGTCTCTCGGCGCAACCCTCGGGTTCATCACCTGGGTGTTCATCGGTGGGCACCTGCAGTGGCTAATCGGCGACTTCTATGTAACCGGCACAATCGACACGTCATCGCTGGTGTTGGTGGCCGTGGTTGGCTTTGGGCTTTCGATGGACTACGAATTGTTCTTGCTGAGCCGCATCAAAGAGCAGCACCAACTAGGCCTCGGCACCACTGAATCGGTGGCCGTAGGTTTGCAACGCTCTGGCCGAATTATTACCGCGGCGGCTTTGGTTTTGGCGGTTAGCTTTATTGCCTTCGCCAGCAGCGGCGTGACCATCATGAAGATGTTGGGCTTGGGCATTGCGTTTGCAATTTTGCTCGATGCCACCGTGGTTCGCGCACTGCTGGTGCCGGCACTGATGAGATTGTTTGGGCAGGCCAACTGGTGGGCACCAAAGTGGATGACGAAAATTTATAAAAAGGCTGGCTTGGATCATTAGTTTCGAATTAGGGCTCTACACATTTGGCGACAGCTGCGTAGACCCAAACACAGGTAAATATTTTTCTGAGCGGCAGATCTATGCCAACCTAATCGAGCGCATTAAATTGGCCGATGAAGTTGGCCTGGCTTACTTTGGCGTTGGCGAGCATCACCGCCAGGATTACCCGCTGGCCTCGCCATCGGTGGTTTTGGCTGCGGCCGCATCGCTCACCAACAACATTCACCTCGGCAGTGCGGTTTCGATCTTGCCAACCAAGGATGCCGTTCGGCTGTTTCAAGACTTTGCCACGCTCGACCTGCTCTCGCACGGCCGCGCCGAGATGACGGTTGGCACCGGCGCCTTCATCGAGTCTTACCCGCTGTTTGGTCGCAAGCTCGAAAACATGCAGATTGAATTTAGCGAAAAGCTTGGGTTGCTGAAGCTGCTGAACACCCAGAACCCGGTTACCTGGAGCGGGCAGTTTAGATCGCCGATTGAAAACATGGGCATCTGGCCGAGGCCATACAACGAAGAGCTAGACATCTGGGTTGCCGTAGGTGCAACGCCAGAGTCATCAGAGCGCGCTGCCTCGCACGACCTGAATGCCATCTACTCATTTTTGGGAAACCCTCCGGCCGATAACAAGCACCTGGTCGAGCACTATCGTGCCGAACTAACCCGAAACGGTTTTGATGCTGGCCGCCGAAAGGTTGCCGTTGCCGGCCGCGGTTTGGTTTTGCAAGATGGCAAGGCCGCCAAAGAGTTTCTCTATAAGCACTGGCTTCCGTCGGTATCTAAGATGGCCGCCGAGCGTGGCCGCCCTGCACCAGACCGCGAGCTCTTCGATGAGCAGGCCAACGGCCGTGGCCCAATCTTGGCCGGCGACCCTACCGAGGTAGCTAGCCGCATCGCCGAGATTCACGATTCTCTCGGTCACAACCGGCACATTCTTCAAATGGACATCGGCAATGTTCCGCACCTCGAAGTGATGAAATCCATCGAGCTTTTTGGCACCAAGGTGCTGCCGATGGTTGCCGGTTTAGGCCAGTAAACTTAAGTCATGCTTATGTCAGACCGCGATATCCGCGCATCCATCGAGGCCGGCCAGATTGGCCTCGAGCCACTAGACATGTCGCTCTTGCAGCCTTCGTCTTTCGATGTTCGCATCGACCGTTTCTTTAGGTTGTTCGACAACCACAAGTATGCGTTCATCGACCCAGCCGAGCCGCAAGAAGACCTCACCCGTTTTGTTGAGGTTGCGCCAGACGAGCCATTCATTTTGCACCCGGGCGAGTTTGTTCTGGGTTCAACCTACGAGTTCGTAAAGCTTCCAGACAACGTTGCCGCTCGCCTCGAAGGCAAGAGCTCACTTGGCCGCCTAGGTTTGGTAACTCACTCAACCGCTGGTTTCGTAGACCCGGGTTTCAACGGTCACGTAACTCTCGAACTTTCAAACATGGCCACCCTGCCAATCAAACTTTGGCCAGGCATGAAGATCGGTCAGCTGTGCTTCTTCCAGCTCAGCTCGCCATCTGAGACCCCATACGGTTCGGCTAAATACCTGAACCGCTACCAGGGTCAGCGCGGCCCAACCGCATCACGCAGCTACATGAACTTCTATCGCACCGATGTTGGCAACGAGCCACTAGACATCTAGTTTTTAGGCACAAGTTTTAGCCCTGCAAACGAAGGCAACAAAATGCGCATTTCAAAAATTTTCGCGAGCGGCTTCGCCGCTTTGGCTCTCGTTGCTAGCGCAACATTTGGTTTATCCGCCCCTGCCAGCGCACACGCAGAGCTAGAGGGTTCAAACCCCGAGGCCAACGCACTCATCGGTGCACTGCCCGAATACCTAGACCTAACCTTTGGCGAGAACATCATGACCATCGATGGTTCTGAGGGTTCGAACCAGATTCAGGTTGTTGACGCTAACGGCGCTCGAGTAGACGACGAAACCATCGTGATAAACAACCAGGTTGTTTCGGTGGGCATCAAGCCAGGTTTTGGCGACAGCACCTACACGGTTACCTACCGCGTAGTGTCTGAAGACGGCCACCCAATCGAGGGCAGCTATAACTTCACCGTTGGCGAGGCCGCGCAATCGGTTATCGCCACACCAATGCCAATCTCGGCTGGGCCTATCGATGATGTTGCCGAAGAAGCGACTAGCGGCACCGATGCAACCCTGTGGTTTGTGCTCGGCGGCGTGATTGTTGTTGGGGCCGCGGCCGCAATTATGCTCGTACTTCGCCGCCGCAAAGTTGCCGGCGTTACAACAATGGAATAGGAACAAAATGAAAAGTCGCTCGCTTTTGGCCTTGGCAATTTTGCCGGCCCTGATTCTGCCTGCTGCACCGGTTTTGGTTGCGCCAGCACTAGCCGCACCGGCCGAAGTTGTGGTTACCGAAGCCTGGGTTAAGGCATCAGAGTATTCAGACCACGTTGGTGGCATGACCGGAGCGTTCATGAAGATCACCAACAAGACCAAGAAGGCCATCTACCTGGTTGGCGGCTCGAGCTCGATTGCACCGATGGTTGAAACACACCAGGTTGTCGGCGGGATGATGAGCAAAAAAGAGGGCGGCATTCGCATCTGGCCTGGCAAGACCGTAACCCTTCAGCCGGGTGGTTTGCACATCATGCTGATGGGTCTAAAGAAGGCAATTCTGCCAGGCAGCAAGGTTGACCTCACCCTTAAGTTCACCGGTGCCAAGAACGTTGTGCTCAAGCCAATGCTTGCCAAAATTTCGGCATCTGGCCAAGAAACTTACACCCCGGCACCAATGCCTAGTGCAACCAAGTAGCGCATGCTAACTCGCCGCCAAATTCTGCTGGGATCACTCGCGACCGCGGGTGGCACGGCTGGCGTTGCGGCGGCAAGCGGAGCGGCAGTTGCCGAAAGCTATAAGCGCGGGTTTGCCGAAGCGGCCAAACTTGGCGAGACCAAGGTGGCCAAGGCCAGCACAAAATGGACCGGCGCTCACCAAGCCGGTATCGAGCAGCGCGCGCAATCTCACACCAACTTTGTTGCCATCGATTTGAAGACAGGCATCACCAAAGACGACATGCTTCGTTGGATGGTTTTGCTTACCGACGACCTAGCCAACTTGGCCGAGGGTAAGCCGGTTCTTGCCGATGCGCACCCCGAGATTATTGTTGGCCCAGCCAACCTCAGCGTTACCGTGGGCTTTGGTCCATCGCTGTTTAAGAAGCTTGGCCTCGAAGCCAAGATGCCGGCCGGCTTTGCGGCCCTGCCAAAGTTTAAGATCGACCAACTTGACGCCAACTTTAGCGACGGCGATGTGCTGCTGCATGTTGGTGCCGACGACCAGCTGGTGCTTGCCCACGTAACTCGAATTCTGCTGCGCGACAGTGAAACCTTTGGCGATGTTCGCTGGATTCAAGCCGGCTTCACCAATGCGGTTGGCAGCGTGCCAGAGGGGCAAACCCAGCGCAACCTGATGGGTCAGGTTGATGGCACCGACAACCCAGAATTCGGCAGCGATAATTTTGCCAAACAGGTTTGGATTACCGACGGGCCAGAGTGGGCCGTTGGCGGAACCCAGCTGGTGCTTCGCCGCATCAAGATGAACCTAGACACCTGGGACATGCTTGGCCGCGGGCAAAAAGAAGAAGTGATTGGTCGCAAGCTTGATTCGGGTGCACCGCTTGGTGGAACTGCCGAACGCGACCCGGTTGATTTTGCCGCAAAGAAGGCAAACGGCCTCGAGGTGATTGCGCCCTTTGCGCACATTCGCCGCGCGCACAACACCAATCTCGACGAACGATTCTTTAGACGCCCATTCAACTACCAGGCCAGCCAGGCAGAAAAGCCCGGCCAACTTGAGAGCGGCTTGCTGTTTGCCGCCTATGCCAAAAACCTAGCGGTGCAGTTTGTGCCGGTGCAAAAGCGCTTGGCCGAATTCGACCTATTGAACCAGTGGACAACCCCGGTTGGCTCTGCCGTGTTTGCAATCGCGGGCGGAATCGCGCCCGGCCAAATTATTGCCGAAGAGCTCTTCGCCTAGTTCCAACCGAGTCGGTTTCGAACCACGAATACCGAGTGCAGTTGCTCTTTTGTTAGATGCCCGCTGCCTGATTCAACAACGAACTCTACAAGGGCCTTAGCCGAAGCTTCGACAGGCATTTCTGCCAAACGTTCAAGCCGTCTGCCAAATTCGGGGTATTGAATTTCGAACCTGCGAAAACGGTTTAGCGAATCGCCGCGCAGCTCGGCTCCCTGGGTTGGTGCATGCCAGTTCCTCAACAGGCCCAATACGAAATCAATGCAATAACTGCGAATGTGCTGCCCGGCGATGAGAACCTCGCCTCTGCGGGCGCGACCGACTCCGATAAGAATGTTTGCTAAAAACAACTCGAACTCATCGGCAAACGAAGCGTGTTTTGTCTGCTTTCGTTCGGCGACTGTTTTCATGCGTTCGGCAATGTTCGTCTTGTCGACCGCAACTGAGTAATCGTTCACGCTCACAATTTCAAGTTCAGAGTCGTTGAACACGGCGAACTCGAGCACCTGGCCCGATTCGTAGACGACCTTTAAACCGTGAGCAGTCTCGCGCGGCCGCATCGCAATCTGTTCGTGGTCTGGAAGCCAAGATAAATCCTGACGAAGCGTTTCAGCCTCACCTTCTTTGGTGAACACAAAGAAATCGTGATCGCTCCATTCATCAACGCGACTGATGTCGGCTGTGGAACCCACTAGAACCAGGCCAAGCACCTCGGGGCGCAAAGAAAGGTTGTTAGCGAGTGAGGCACTAAATGAAAGAAATTTGTCGAGAACGTCATTGCTCATTGTCTGACTATACGCCTGGCTTTACTAAAGCCCAAAGACGTCGATTACCGCAATTCCCTTTAGCTAAATCTCGGCAAAAATAAACACAGCGATGGCGGCAAACGCAATCGCGCAAACAACATCCATGGCCAAATTGAACTTGGCCGACTTGATGGTTTGGCTAAGTTTTACGGCGCCATAAACGATGACCGTTTGCCAAATTAGGGCGGCGCCAACAAAGATGGCCGAGAGCATGGTGAGCTGCAAGGGCACGTTGCCGGCCGAGCCGATGAAGAGCGGAAAGAACGCTAAGTAGAACAGCAGCGGCTTGGGGTTGGTTACGTTGCTAACCAGACCCTGGGTGAACGGCGAAGATTTTTTAACGCGAGCGGCTTCGCCGCTGGAGGAAGACGTGGAGGGAGTGGCCGCGGAATTGGCACCGTTCTGGGCGCGCGATTGAGCCCGTGAGCGCCAAGCCGCCCGAGCAGCCATGACGGCCAGGTAGGCCATGTAAAAGCCGCCCAGAATTTTGAGGGTAAAAATGGCCGGTTCAAATTTTGAAACCACTAGCCCAACGCCCGAAATCATGAGTGCGGCCTGAAGCGAGTTGCCCAGATTGATGCCCCACAGCGCACGCATGCCGGCCTTGATGCCCTGCGAGTGCGAGATGCGCAGCAGCACAAATGAATCGGCGCCGGGCGACAAAATGATGATGAGAGTTGCCAGCGTAAACGGCAGCAACTGGGTTAGATCGAGCACCCCTCAAGTCTGCCCGAAGTTAGTTGTTCTCGAGCACAGCTGGGCGTGGGTGAACGCGAAGCAGCAAGAACAAACCAACCACCAAAATCACCATCAAACCCCAAATGCCCCAGATGGTGTTGCCGGTTGAACCTAGCACCGAGTTAGCAATGCCGATCGAAATAGCCCAAAAGGTGCCCGATAAGAATGAGACGGCTCGACCGGTGGTTTGGTAGAGGCCAAACACTTCGCCCTCGCGGCCCTGCGGGGTGAAACGCGAGACGAACGTGCGGCTTGCAGCCTGAGCCGGGCCAACGAATAGGCAAAGCGCCAATCCGCCAATCCAGTAGGTGATGGTGCCCGCGCTGTAGAAGAAGAACACGCTCATGCCGGCCACAATCAGGCCAAGTAGCGAACCAATAATTACGGTGCGAGAACCAAGGATGTCGTCGAGGCGACCGCCGACTGCTGCACCAATACCGGCGACCACGTTGGCTGCGATGCCAAACAAGATGATGTCGGTCTGATCGAAACCAAAGGCTAGCGAACCAAGTACGGCGCCGAAGGTGAAAACGCCGGCCAAACCATCGCGGTAAATAGCCGATGAAATTAGGAACTTGAAGGTCTCGGGTGCCTGTGCGCGAAGAGTCTTAAGTTGACCCCAGAGCAGCGCATAAGACTTGAAGACGCTTTCTTTGGCAACGCCGTCGCGCTTGGCAATCTCTGGCACTCGAATCATCATTGGAATCGAGAAGACCAGAGTCCAGATTGCGCTGAACAAGAAGACCGCACGAATGTTGATGGAGTCTTCGGTGCCGATGCCGAACCAAGGCACGTCGGCCATGATGAAGCCAACCAGCGAGATGAGCAGCAGGATGATGCCACCGGCGTAACCCAAGCCCCAGGCGTAACCCGAGATGCGGCCGATGTTGCGCTCGGTGGTAACCGACTTGAGCATTGCGTAGTAGTTGATGAACGCCGATTCTTGAATCACGCTACCGAGGCCGTACAAGACCAAACCAAAGATGAAGTACTCGGGCTTCGGTGCCACGAAGAAGCTGGCAAGCATGATGGCAACCAAAACATAGGTGTTGAACATCAGCCAGAATTTGCGACGACCGTTGGTGTCAGAGCGGCGACCGAGCACCGGGGCAATGAGAGCAAGAATCACACCGGCTATTGCGGTGGCAACGCCTAGCGCTGCATCGGGGTTCGAACCCTCGGCGGCAACCGCACCCGCCAGATAAACCGGAAAGATGAAGGTTTGCATGATGGTTGGGTAGGGCTGCTCTGCCCAATCCCAGAGTGCCCAAGAAAATGTGCCACGACGTTTGTTTGCCAGGCGCTGGGCCTTCTTGCTTTCACCTTTGAGAGTCATACCTACAAGTTACTGGAGCGCTCGTAGGTATGCCCTCAGGTTCAGCAAATGTTTGCTAGTCGTTGCAGGTGCAAAGCTGCTCTTGAGGAACTCCCTCGAGAGCCTCTTCGATGTGACCGCCACAGCCGGTCCAAGTTACTTTTGAGCATTCTGGGCATAGTGCTGGTGAACACATGGTGATTCCTTTCGAAGTTGAGTGCTAATTCTTTTTGCCAAAGAGGCGGGCAAAGAAGCCTGGCTCTTTGGGGTCGTTGGCGTGACCCTGGCAGCGGGCAGCCTTTGGAATGCCGCGCATGACCTGGTCAACGTGCTGGCCGCAACCCGACCAGCTGGCTTTGCCGCACTTGCGGCAGGTGGTTTGTGAACACATGATTGTCTCTTTCTTATAGCTGGTTGTTGAAAGCGCGAAGGTGGTTCTCTGAGCCCTTGCGCAGGTTTTCCATCATGGCTATTACATCGGCATCTTTGGCGGTGGCCAACATCTTGGTTAGATCATCGATGTCTAGCACCTCGATGGCAACGCCAACTTCGTAGGCGTCGATTGCCGACTTCGAACCTTTGGCAATCAACTCGTTGTAGAGCGCCTGAAGTTCGGCATTCTCGAACACTCCCGCGGTGCTGCTGCGAGGGTCATTTATGCCACGAGTTTTCATAACGGCCAAGACCTGTGACTGGTGGCTCTGCTCGCTCTTGAGAATGTTGCCAAATACACGAGCACCCCAGAGGTCGAACATTGCCTGGTAAACGTCGTTGGCTAGTTTCTCTTCTTCGATTAAGTAGACCAACTGTGCGGCCGTTGCATCGGTGGTTGAAATGCCCGTTTCGACAACGGGAGCATTTGGTGCATTAGTCACCTTAGGGTTTGCCGAGGTTGTTGAAGTTGGTTCGGCGCTGGCGCTTGCAGCCTCAGAGTTTGATGCTTCTGGAGTCGCCGAGGTAGCTGAAGACGACTCGCCTGAGGGGCTTGCGCAACCAGCAAACAGCAATGAAGCAGTCAAAATCGCAACGGTGGCTTTCGCGGCGCGCATTACTGAACTACCTTCAGGCCGGTGGCCGATGCCGCATCGGCAAGACCGCCTGCATTCGTGAGGGTTCCGGTGAAGCCTGCGCCCTGCATATATTGGATTGCCTGGCCAGCTCGGTTGCCAGAGCGGCAGTAAACAACGTAATTAGCCGACTTGTCTAGTGCCTCTATTTGAGTGGCAAAATCTGCTCCTGCAATATCTAGCAATAGCGCACCTTCTAGGTAACCAGCTGCGGTTTCTTCGGGGGTTCGAACATCGATGACAGCGGCAACGCTGCTCATGTCAACCGGTGCGGAGGTTGAGCAAGCCGACAGGGAACTCATTGCAAATAGACCGATGGTCGCAGCGACCACAAACTTGAAAAACTTAGACATCACGTCTTCCTTTCGTATACCCCCTAGGGTATAGTAATAATTACAAAAAGCGCAACAACCCAGGAGCTAAAAGTGCAGATTGAACCGGCAGAACTTAAGGCAGCCCGCGACCGCCTCGTGCGAGTGCAGGGTCAAATTGGCGGCATCGTAAAGATGCTTGATGAGGGTCGTGACTGCACCGAACTACTGAATCAGCTGTCAGCAGCCAGCACCGCACTAACCCGCGCTGGCTTCACCATCATTTCTACCGGCATGCGCCATTGCGCCAACAATCCCGATGGTGACCAAGAGCGTGTTGCGCTCGAAAAAGCGTTCATGTCATTGGCCTAAAGGAATAACTATGAAGGTTGTAATCATTGGTGGCGTGGCCGGCGGTATGTCGGCTGCAGCGCGATTGCGTCGACTCGACGAATCCGCAGAGATCACGGTATATGAAATGAGCGAGCACGTTAGCTATGCCAACTGCGGTTTGCCATATTTTGTGAGCGATGTGATTTCGAAACGCGAGAACCTTCTTTTGCAAACACCAGAGGCGCTTTGGAACCGGTTCCGAATCAAGGCAAATGTGCAGTCTATGGTCACCTCGATCAACCGAGCTGCCAAGACGGTAAGCGTCAAAAACCTTGCAACCGGCGAGACTTTCGAAGACACCTACGACAAGTTGGTAATCTCAACCGGTGCTAGGCCGCGCAGAATCGACGTGCCTGGCATCGAACGAGCGATGTGGTTGAGAAACGTGACCGACGCCGACACGGTCAAAGCTGCTCTTCAGGCCATCGAGAACAAATCGGTTGCCGTGCTTGGCGCCGGCTTTATTGGCATCGAGCTTGCCGAGAACATTGCCCACATGGGCATCGACGTGACAATCATTCAGCGCAGCAACAGCATCCTTGGGCAATTTGACCCTGAGATGGTGCAGCCGCTGCACGATAAACTTTTGAAGAACGGCGTGAAAATAAGGCTCAACGTTCAAGCCGAAAAAATAACGGCCGATCACGTTGTGCTTACCGATGGAACCCGAGTTGACGCAGGACTGGTCTTTACCGCAGCCGGAGTAGACCCAGACAACGCCCTGGCGCGCGAAGCAGGCCTCAAGATAGGTGCAACCGGCGGTCTATGGGTAGATGACCAACAGCGCACCAGCGATCCAGATATCTTTGCCGCAGGAGATGCGGTTGAAAAAAACGGTGTGCTGACGGGAGAGCAAACGCTTATACCTCTCGCCAACCTGGCTAACCGTCACGGCCGTTTGGTTGCCGACGTCATTGCGGGTCGCGATGTTCGCTCACACGCTGCGGTTGGCACAGTAATTTTGGGTGCCTTCGGCACCGCGGTTGGCATCACGGGACTCAGCGAAAAGGCGGCCAAGAAAGCGGGTATCGCCCACCAGGTGATCCACATCCACCCAAACAACCACGCTGGCTACTACCCGGGCTCAAAGCGCCTTTCTATGAAGGTTCTGTTCGACCCAATCACCGGCAAAATTTTGGGTGCCCAGGCGAACGGTGAAGATGGCGTCGATAAGCGAATCGACGTGATTGCAACCGCGATGCACGGTGGTCTTACCATCGAGGACTTGATGGACCTTGAGTTGGCCTATGCACCGCAGTTTGGTTCGGCTAAAGATGCAATCAACATTGCCGGTTATGTAGGCAACAACGTTTTTGGCGGCACCACGCCAACCCTGCAGTGGCATGAACTCGAGGCTGCTCGGGCGGGTGGCGCGCAGGTCATCGATGTTCGCTCGGGTGGCGAGCACGGTTACGCTCACATTCCCGGCACCCTAAACATTCCTGTCGAGCAACTGCGTGATCGTCTAGACGAGGTTCAAACCGAGGATGTTGTGGTCTACTGCCAGGTTGGTCAGCGCGGCCACATTGCCACCCAGATTCTGAGGGCGAATGGTGCGAACGTACGCAACCTAGATGGTGGCTTTCTAACCTGGGCGGCTGGAGAGCAAGCGCTGGCTTACTGAAGTTTTTGGCGGGTGCGCTACTAGCCAAAGTTCGGGGTCTCGGCAAGGCTAAAGCCCTCGCTCGAAATCGCGATTTCAACCAGGCGAGCACGTTCGGCCGGGGTGTCGTTTGGCCAGTGGAAGACCAGGTAGTCTTTGCCGCTCGAGGCACGCAAAACCATACCGTGGCCGCCGTTTCGAGCCCAGAACGGTTCATCGCTTTGAACCCAAGGACCCAAAATGCTACCGCTGGCCGATTTGGCAACGCCCATGGCGTAGCCGGCCTCGCCGAATGCCGACCAAAGCATGAGTAATTCGCCCGATTCGGTCGTTACCAAGAATGCGCCATCGGTGAAGTGCGGGTCTTTGGCTAGGTTCAGCTCTGGCTTTGGCTCAACGCCTGGCGGCAAAGTTAGCGGCTTGCTCCACTTGGCTGACTTTGAGGTGAACAGCAGAACCGGTTCGCCAACCCCCTCGCTCAAATCGAACGAAAGTTTGCGGGCATACATTTCGCCGTCGGCAATGCCAGGTGCACCACCCGGGATGCCCTCTGCCCCACGACTGTAGACAATCCAGGCTTGGTCATCATCGAAGTAAAGGGTGCCATCGAGGCAGGGAACATCGGTTGGGGTGACCGGGCCGTTGCTGTGCGGCAAAAATGGGCCGGTTGGTGAATCGGATACTAGAACCGCGGTGCCGCGAACCTTTGGGTTGGCGGTTGCGGTGGCAAAGGTGGCCAGCATGAAGAAGCGGTTGTCAACCTTGTGCACCTCGGGTGCCCAAAACTGGGTTTCGCCCCAAAAGCCCGCCGGCGGTCTAAACGCCTCGATTGGGCCATGCCAATTCTCGAGATCGCTGCTGGTGTAGCAATCGAAGCCGGTGCCCGGCCCACCCCAGAGGTTTTCATCGGTGGTGCCGAAGAGCACGTATTCGCCTGGTGCCGATTCGAGCACGAACGGGTCGCGCATGCGAATCTCATCGATCTTTAGTGACATGACTCAAGGCTAGGTCTGGCCGCGCGAGAAGCCCAATAGCCCAGCGAATAGGTGCTATCGATGGCCGCAAAACCAAACTTGAGTCGAGAAGGCTTAGATTTTGCTGAGAATACTTGACAAGCAAAAAACAGCGTGTGAAACTTGAGTCAACGAGGCTCAGGTTTGAGCCAAGGGCAATAAATCAGGGGGCCACAAGCCCACGAAACATGAGGAGAAACACAATGGCACGTGCAGTAGGTATTGACCTAGGAACCACCAACAGCGCAGTTAGCGTTCTAGAGGGTGGCGAACCAACCGTTATCGCAAACGCTGAGGGCTTCCGCACCACCCCATCTATCGTGGCTTTCACCAAGGATGGCGAAGTGCTTGTTGGCGAGACCGCAAAGCGCCAGGCCGTAACCAACGTTGACCGCACCATCGCATCGGTGAAGCGCCACATGGGCACCGACTGGACCTTCGCGGTAGACGAGAAGAAGTACACCCCGCAGGAGATCTCGGCACGTATTTTGGCCAAGCTAAAGCGCGACGCAGAGACCTACCTTGGCGAGGCAGTTACCGACGCCGTAATCACCGTGCCTGCTTACTTCAACGACGCAGAGCGCCAGGCAACCAAGGATGCCGGTGAGATCGCCGGTCTAAACGTTCTTCGTATCATCAACGAGCCAACCGCAGCCGCTTTGGCTTACGGCCTCGACAAGGGTAAAGAAGACGAGCTCATCTTGGTATTCGACCTTGGTGGCGGTACCTTCGACGTCTCGTTGCTAGAAGTTGGCAAGGATGAAGGCTTCTCGACCATTCAGGTTCGCGCAACCTCTGGTGACAACCGCCTTGGTGGAGACGACTGGGACCAGCGAATCGTTGACCACCTAGTTAAGAAGTTCAAGGAGACCACTGGCGTCGACGTATCGAAGGACAAGATTGCCCTTCAGCGTCTGAAGGAAGCTGCCGAGCAGGCCAAGAAAGAGCTTTCTCAGTCCATGTCGGCAAACATCCAGTTGCCATACCTCTCTCTAACCGAGAACGGCCCTGCCAACCTAGACGAGACCCTAACCCGTGCTCAGTTCGAGCAGATGACCGAAGACCTTTTGCTTCGCACCAAGAAGCCATTCGAGGACGTCATCAAGGAAGCCG
>JACCDQ011645405.1_pt1 | contig 18890 bp, 25 predicted proteins | sample 7446031 | NCBI WGS metagenome assembly JACCDQ01 (sample SAMN15323442, study PRJNA562643) | freshwater metagenome | isolation source: river surface water | place: USA:Blue River Watershed | collected 2017-08-17
AGAAACTCCTCGTGCTCTGGAGTCCCCCATCGCAGCGCCAGCGTCTGAAGCCCTGCTTGGCTCAGCTGGTCCTGCAGTTTTGCCCGTTCTCCATCGCTCAGGCCGAACGTCGACTTCGGCGCCAGGGTTAGTCGAGTGCCTTTGACTCGGACAGGCACCCACACGCAAACGCACGTCCCCGATTGGACGTCTGCAGGGGCTTCGCCCTCGCGGTCATCCTCGCACACCGGGTCGCTAAGGCAAACTTCCCCGAACAAGTTCCACAGGAAGTTCCCTTGCGTCAACAAGTCCAGACCGACGCGATGCTCCTTGACGAAGTGCCGCAGGAACAAGAATGTGTCTCGCAGCTCTCCCTCCGTACGTAAGCTCATGGCCAAGGCAATCTCGGCGCTGGCTTGTGCGCTGTTCTCGTGGCCCCAGTAGGCCTGCTCTTCCTTCAGTGCGACGGCCAAGTCATCGGCCAGGTCGATGCTCAGGCGAGCAGACCGACCACGGTAGGCGGGCTTGAACCCCTCGAGCCTGCCGCGCCCATAGGCTCGTGCATGCCGCATCTCAGTCAACGCGGTTCTTTCGAACAAACGCTCCAGTTCCCAGACCTCGTAAAGAACTCCGTCGCTATCGCGCAGAGAACCGCTCTTTCGGTCCAGGACGCAGGGAAGACTCAGCATCGGCTTGGTGGCCCGCAGTTTTCTCAAGAGCTGTTGCGTCGGCCCGCAGGCCGTCGCCTTCAGCACAGAATAGGGCGTTGCACAGACGACCCGAGAGTACGCACCATCGAAGACCGCTTCTGAGTTGAAGCTGTCCACGAGCACGCTACCGGCGGGGCTTGTCGCTTCAAACAGTCCGTGTAATCTCATGGGCTCCTCAAAATATTCCTCTTTGGTCTAGCGAACGTCTGCGGTGTGGCCGCGGTTTAAGAGACGTCCCTATCAATGGGTATCAGCCTTTGAAGGAGAACTTCTCATGCAAAACCCCTCCGCCTCGGATTCCAACACTCCCGTGGACATCACGCATCTCCTGGACTACGAGCAGCTGCGGGCTCAGATGCTGAACTGCCTGTTGATGGCAAACGGACTTTTCCAAAAGCACAACGAGGGGCTGACCAGCAGCCTGGTCTTCGGGCGCATCACCGACCTTGGGGTGTTGTTCACCCTGTTTTCGAACGCCAGCGAGCCGCGGCTCTACCTTTTCAGGCTGTTGAACCCCGACGGAACTCAGGCGCACCTTGCTCGGCTTAACGAGAGAAGCGAGTCGCTGGACCTGGAGCCCTTCGACCAGGGGTTCATCGGTGCCATCTCCTCAAGTCTGGGCTCCACTGTCGCTGCCGCGTACCACCAGATGGTGCGCGAGCCGGTCGCTCCGACTCACCCGGGTGTCAATATCGTTCATTGAAAGAGCATGCCCGCTCCCTATACCTCTCAGGTATTTTAGGAGAACGGCAACATGCCTAAAGAGATTGAACGCAAGTATCTGGTTCTGCAGGACTTGGACTTCTTGAACGGGCAACCGTTCCAGACCATCGTCCAAGGTTACCTGCACGAAAAGGGGATGACGAGCCGGGTTCGTATCGTCAATGACGAACAAGCCGTGCTCACCCTCAAAGGGCCAAAGCGCGGATTGTCACGGGACGAGTACGAGTACCCGATTCCCTTGCAAGACGCTCGGGAGCTGATGGACTACTGCGGAGACCATACTTTGTGCAAAACCCGGCACGAGGTCATGGTCGGCAAGCACTGCTGGCCCGTCGACGTGTACCAGGGCTCCCTCGAGGGGCTGGCGACCGCGGAGATTGAGCTGGAGTTCGAAGAAGAGAAATTCGCCAAGCCGCTGTGGCTTGGGCCGGAGGTCAGCGACGACAAAGCCTACTCGAACAAGAACCTCGCCCGCTCCAAGCGAGCCCCCTTGCGCAAAGTGGGTTGATTTCCAAAGCGCTCGCATTTCGCGGGCGCTTTTTACTGGCCGCCACCCAGGTCTCGGCGAAGTACCGGAAGGGTTGATTGGTGGAAGGGTGAGAAGTGCCTTAAGATGGCGGCTTCAGAACTTTAAGACAGCCATGGTTCAGCCAGATTGGGACACTCTCGCAGCCGTCCACGAGCACTTCGCCGCTATCGCGAGCACGCTCGTGTCTGAAGGCGACGAGGTTTCTCCTCAGGTCTTCTTGCTGGGGGTGACAGGGGCTCCCCCGTTCAGGATGGCGCCCTTGCCGCCGGCGGCGATGGCGACGTTCTTCGGCGAGCCGAGCGGGCGGGACACGTTGGCCAACTTCCTGCGCCAGGCGTTTCAAGAGGGGTCACAGCTGCGCGCCATGCTCACTCGCGACCTTGGCTTTGAACCCAACGTCATCGTGCAAGTCAACGAAGCCTGGGTGGCCTCGCCCAAAGACGCGGCGGAGGCCAAAGAGCTCGAGCAGGGCAACCTGCGTGTGTCGGAGCGAGACGACAAGAAGGAGGCGCTGCTCATCGTGCTGCATCTTCAAGACTACAGCATTCCCTGTTTTCATCTAATTTCGCCCGGCCCTCCACGCAGCTGTGCCTTGTCGCCATTTCCAGACCCTTCCATGCTCGACAGCTTTGGGGGGAAGCTGGCCATGCAAGACGCCCCTGGGCGGGGCAAGCGCTCCTCCCACTGAAGCCAGGCACGAGGGTGCAGTTAGCGCTTGCGTGCGAGACGGCTTAGAAGGTCGGCAGCGTCCACCTTTGCTGCCCCGTCGCGTTGCAGCTTTTCCACGTGCAGCACCAAGTTTTCCAGAACGAGGCGCGCGCACAGCGCAAGCGCAAGCGCTTCCCGCTGTTCCGCGTCCACGCCTTCGGCCTTCAGATTTTCGGTGAACTGCGCGACGTGGTTGCAGACCAACGCACGGGCGTCTTCGTCGGACAGGCTCAACTGTCCGAAGTCCTGGGGGTCGCCTTCTTCGATGGCGCTGAGAAGGTTCAGCAAGGTGGCGGGGCTGACAGTCATGCGGGCTCCTGCTAGGGGATGCTCGGTGTAGCCACTGCAGTTGCCCTCAAAAAATAATGGCCTGCAGTTCCCGGCTGCAGGCCATTGATTGGTTGGTTTCGCGGGTCCCGGTCCGCGAGACTGTCCGGAACTAGGAATTTCAACCCGGCTCGGTCTGCCTTCCCTGTTGCCAGGGGTCCCGTTGGCAAGTCGATACCGTTGTTCGGTCGGAGCACCTTGGTTGTGCGTTCGACGAGGCTCCCGACTCATCTACCGCACGGGGAGCGGAAACAGTGGCTCTTCCCGTGTCTTACCGGCAGCCGCCCCCTGGGACTCTGCTCACACCATCGGCTTCCATGCATGGTGCTCCAATTTCTTGAAGCAAGCCGACAACGCTTGCGTTGTCTTCTGGTTTGACTGCTTGGCGTCTCTAGGTTGCTCGTCACCCCTGTGGTTTCCCGACCTCAGAGGCAGCTCGCAGACGTCAACTCGGGTTCCCGGCCTTCGTCAACGATGGAAGAAACATAGCAAGACCCGATGTATAGCAACGTACGTCTTGCTTTTTATGCCTGCGCCACTAATGTATGAAATCAAGGACGCAAGGATTGCAAAGGATAAAAATTTATGTATCATCCGGCCTAATGCTGCCAGTTGCGAACAGTCGCGCCCCATGCCTGCAGACCACTCCCGAGCTCCCTACCCTCCGTCGGGTACGGGGGCTGCTCCCCTTTGGTAGCAGGGTTCGCCCAGCTCCCTCAAGTTCTTCGGAGGCCTCCAGATGTATCCCAAATTTCAACCCCACCCAGGCGCACACGAGCGGTCGGCCTTCATCGAGCCCAGGCAGCCGCGGTTCAACAAGGGCCCTCGCCCCGGGCCGGCTCCTGAGGCTCCCAAAAATCTTGCGTCTGCGCTGAAGGTTCGAAATTTTCGTCAGCTCCTCGAAGTCGCGGGAGAAGAAAGCCTTGCCGTAGCGCTGGACCTGACGCTGCAGCGGGTCAAGGAGCTGGCCGAAGGGGTGAACTTCAGCAACGAGACGACCCACCACATCGAAACCACGCTGGGCTTGAGCTCCGGGTTTCTTGACAAAGTGAACCCGGTGTTGACAACAGAGGACGTTGAAAGGCTAAAATCGGCCAAACCCATGTCTGACCTCTTTTCCGAACCCACCCTTGAGGAGCCGGTCCGCACCGCGCAGGTCGACGCAGCGCCCTCCCCCGCTCCGGAGCTCCGCCAGGAGCCCCAGATTTCGTCTGAGTCTCAACCTGTTAAAGAGGAGATTGAAATGGGTCGTCCCCGCAAGTCTGCGCAAGTCGCCACGCAACCCGCTGCTGCCCCTGTTGAAGCCGCCGGCAACAACGAAGAAGCACTTCGCGAGACGCGCCGGTTGAACCTTCAGACCCTGACTGCTTTCCCCGGCGCCAAGACGCAGCTGGCCCGCGTGACGGGGCTGAGCGCGGCAAACATCTCCCATCGGCTGCACGGGAACACGATTTTTGGCAAGGACACGGCAGACTTCTTCTGCAAGCAGCTCGGCCTTCCCGAAGATTGGTTCGAAGCGCCTAAAGGCGCTGAAGACATCCCGCAAACAACGCTGGAGATGCTGACTCAGAAGGGCTCTGGCGGTACCGCCACGCCGGCCACGAGGGCGCCTCGCAAGTCCAAGACCGCCACAGCTGAGGCGGCCACAGTGGCCACCGAAGGCGCCCCTGCCAAGAAGCGCGGACGTCCGAAGATGGTCAAGCCGGCCGACGCAGCTCCGGCGGTTTCCACCCCGGCTCCTGTCGCGCCGGCCCCGGCTATCGCCACCTCTTTGGGAGGTCAAGCTGCTGCCCGAGCACCGGAGCAAGGTGCTCCCGCGCTTCGTGCTGCGGTTCCTGCCCGCGCCGCACAAGCTCAACCTGCTCAACCCCCTGCGGCTGCCGCAGCCCCTGCGGTGAGTAGTCCTGCAGCAGCTCGCCCCCAACAGGCTGCGACCGCGACGCAACCGGCTCCGGCAGCGAGAAACCCCGTGGCTGAAGTCTTGGCGGAGGGTGAAGTGGGCGCGGTCGCCGAAGCGCTGATGCGCGCCGTGGCATCCCGTTCCCGGCAGGGCACGTTCTCCGAGTCGCTGGCGTTGAAGTGGCTGATGGAGCTGGCGACCCTTTAAAGGGAGCCCCAGGAAAGGAATCAAAGCGCGCCCACCGGCGCGCTTTTTCGTTGGCCCGTCTTGTTCGACACAAAAAAGCCTCGCTGGCCGGAGGCGAGCGAGGCGTGTCAATCAAGAAGGGTCAGGCGGCGCAGAATTGCACCAGCTGCGACTTGCTCATGGCGCCAGAGGCCTGCTTGAGGACGTTGCCGTCTTTCAGCAGCACCAGCGTGGGCACCGAACGGACACGGAAGCCCAGAGCAGCGTCCGGTGCTTCGTCAACGTCGACCTTGACGACCTTCACGCCCGTGTTCTCGGCCGCAAAGGCTTCCAAGGCAGGCGCCATGGCTTTGCAGGGGCCACACCAACCGGCGTGGAAGTCCACCAAGACCAGACCTTGGTCGGGAATCGAAGAGTTGAAGTTGGAGTCGTCGGCGTGATGAATCATGGAGAGTTCCTAACAGGGGAGAGCTTTGTATAGCAAATGGCGGATTTGCTATAGGCTTTAACACCTGCTTTAGCTCACAGCAACGTTCAATGAAAAACGCTCTTCTCATCACCGTCTCTTGCTTGCTCCTGGCTGCTTGCGGCCCGCAAGACCTTCCAAAATCCCCTGCCGAGGCGCAGGCTCGGCTGCAGCAGCTCGGACAAACCGTCACGGAAGCAAAAGAGGACGCAACGGCGGCTGTTGAATCGACCAAACAGGCGCTCGAGACCGCGGGGGAAGTTGTGCAGAACAGTGCCACAGCCGCACAGAAGACGCTGGAAACGACGGGTGAGGTTGTGCAGGCCGGCGCGACCGTCGTCAAAGACGGACTCGAAACGGTTGGAAATACCGTGCTTTCCGTAACGGAAGACCCCAACAAGACCGAGCAGACCTCCAAGTAAGCCGTACGAAAGAGAGTCCCGCAGAAGCGGGACTCTTTTCAATCAACGACGACGAGTGCTCCAAGACTTTCCTGGACGCAAAGCCGCAAGGGTGGCGTCAGCAGCGTGAAAAGGAGTATCGCCGTAGAGCATGCCGTGCCTCACAATCCGGTCCAAGGCAGCTCGGGTATCGTGAGAATCCCCGGAGTACCGAACGTCCGAACGAAGGCGAACAAATACGTCAAGGACCTGCGCGTACTGCGAGGGGTACTGCCTCTCCACCCACGCGAGAGCTGCAACGTCAGAGAACGTCTCTTCCTGATGCCTTGCATGCAAAGCAGAGGGCATGAGCGCAGGTTCGCGCTCAGCGCGCGCCAATAACGTGAAGACCTGGCTCATTCGCTCCGGGGCATCTTGCTGTCTCCAGCAATGGGCCAGTTCGTGAGCGATTACAGCCTGAAGAAACACGTCACGCACTGCCGTGGGCGCCAGCGCAGCAAGCTGCTCAGCTTGCGTCGCGTTGACCTTGTGCTGCAGCATCAGCGTACAGCGGCCGTCCTCATGAATGCGGAGCGACGCAGGCGACTCGGAGACTCGACGCGTGAGAACCTTCAACTTGACTGGCAAGCCCTGAAAGTCCGGCTGAGCCAGCACGGTGCGAGCTGCTTGCACCCAAGGGTCGTGCGCACTGGCCCAGGTGCAGCACAGTAGAAGAAATAGACTGATGATGAATTTCATGTTGACCTCCGGGGCGTATAGCCAGCGCGGAGGTCGGTCGTGTCAGCCTTGCTCGGGCTCAATCCCAGGGCCGTTCTCTGACCATGAGCGACTTTCGGGCCGGCCGCTTTCCCGCTGCTGCTCTGCGGCCCGCCAGGGCGGGCTGTGTCGCTGCTCCGACGACGACCTTCGACGGCGAAATCACCCGACGCCCTCCAGTCAACAAGCCAAGCGTCCGGAACACCACATGCAAAGTGATGAGGAGGAAGCCAAGCGGTACGAACAAGTCGGCGAATGCGCGCGGCTGCTGAGGGAACGCCTGGCGAACAGGCGCCATCATCTGGCTGAATTCGTCGTAGAGTGGAATCCGGCGCGCCACCGGTTCGATGATGTCGGTCAGGCTGCGGAGCATCTCGAGCCGTTGCGCGAGTCGGGTGTCGGCGGCTTGCGCCATTGTGAGCACCGGCCGGGTGAGTGCCGGCACCGACTCGAATGGTTCCAGAACAGGCAGTGACCTCGTAAAGGACAGCGTCACCGAAAGCTCTGCGGGCACATGGACGTACACCCCCGGCTTTGCTTCTGCCAGGCTGGCAGGGTCGACGGGGACCGCAGGTTGCGCGAGCGCTGCACTCAGTTGGCGGTGCGCCTTGGTCAGCCCTTCGAGATAGCCCTTGAGCAGTGCATTGCTCAAGGAAGGCTGGTCCATTCGCAGGGCGTCCGCCCTCAGGCCGGCTCGGCCATCTTCCCCCGACACGGTCGCCATGCCCACGCCGCGCAACAGTGGGCGGTTTTCACCTTCGCTGCAGTAGACCTCTGCAAGGGTGAGTTGTACTCTCTCCCGCGGTCCCGCCGTGAACGCTTTGCCTGTTGCATGGCAAGACGCCTTGGAGGGAGCGCCCAAGGTTTTCGCGGCTGCTGCGTCCAAGCTGAGGACAACAGGCACTTCATACTCCACGCCAGGCGGAACCCAAACGTCATGCATGAGCGCGGCCCTCAGCACTGGAGTCGCCCGCACCCGGCCGGTCGTCTCGCCGGAATGCGCGCGAGCGGTCTCACGAGAGGATTTCTCCAAGCGTCTGCGCAGGGACTCCGCCGCAGCGCCCAAGCGAGGATGGTGCACCAACAGTCCACCCTCAATTGCCGTCTGATAAGCCTTCTCGGCCTCGTCCGGGCGAGGCTGCGCGGAGTGCTTCAAGTACGCCTTGGCGAGGTACCAGTAGCTCAGGCTGCGGAGCGCTTGCGACTCGAACGACTGCGATTGTTCGGCTTGCGCAATGGCTTGCTCAAGCCGACGAAGAGCGCCGGTTTCGTCTCCCGCGGCCCACTCATTCTTGATGCCTTCGAGCTCCCGCCCGTCCAGTGCCTGAGCAGGAAGCGAGCTGAGGCACGTCAGGATGGCGAGGCCGGCGGCGACGAGGGCACGATGCATTCTCAGCCCTTCTTCACGATGGACATCGCACCCGTGATGAGCGACGCAAGGTTGCTCATGTCTGCGGGGACAACCACCGTGTTGCCCGCCTTGGCGATGTTCCCAAAGGCGCCGACGTACTGCTCCGCCACCTTCAGCTGAATGGCCTGCTCACCACCAGGGCGCTGAATGGCTGCAGCAATCTTCTCAATGGCCTGCGCTGTTGCCTCGGCAACCATCGTCAGGGCCTGAGCCTCACCCTGCGCCTTGTTGATTGCCGCTGTCTTGTCGCCCTCGGAGGCGGCGATTGCCGCGCTTTTCTCGCCCTCGGCCAGGTTGACCTGTTCAGCGCGCTGGCCTTCCGAACGGGCGATGAGTGCACGCTTCTCGCGCTCAGCGGTCAGCTGCAGTTGCATGGCGTGGAGCACCGACTCCGGAGGCGTGATGTCCTTCACCTCGTAGCGCAGGACCTTGACACCCCAGCCTTGCGACGCTTCATCCAGGGCACCTACGACGGCCGCGTTGATGGTGCTGCGTTCCTCCAGCAAGCGGTCAAGTTCTCGCTTGCCCACCTCAGAGCGCAGAGTCGTCTTGGCCAGCATCTCGATGGCTGTTTCGAAGTCGGACGTACCGTAGGCGGCCGCATGCGGGTCCGTCACCTGGTAGTAGAGGACCCCGTCAATCGTCACAGTCACGTTGTCCCGGGTGATGGCGCCTTGCGGGTCCGTATCCATCGGAATCTCCTGCAGGGGCACGCGGTAGGCCACGCGGTCGACGAACGGAATGAGGATGTGCAGACCGGCGTGCAGCGTGTCGTGATACTTGCCCAGCCGTTCGACGATGAAAGCCGATTGCTGCGGAACGATACGCACGCATTTGATGATGGCGACGACCGCCACCAGGGCGACCAGGACGGCGACCAGTGTTGAAATCATAAAAACTCCTAACTCTCTAAAAAGGAAACGAACTCAGTTGGAGCACTGCAGGCGGATGCCTTGCACAGCGCGAACAGTCAAGAAGGACCCTGGCTCGGCGTCCAGGTTCGGAGCGTCGGCGTCCCACTCGCTGCCGCGGTAGCGCACTCGATAGCTTCCGTCAGGGTTGCGGGAAAGAACCTCGACCTTCGCACCGACATCCTGCGCACGAACTTCCGGGCTTGGGCGGCGCAGTTTCTTCAAGGCCAGGTAGCCAAGCACGGCCGTCACGGAGAAGCTCAGCACTTGGAGCGTCACGCTCGTGCCAAGCCATGCCAGGAAGCCGGCGGGCAGGCATGCCGCCGCCAAAACAAAAAGGAAGAACGTCCCTGTCAGGAGTTCAAGCACGAAAGCAAGGGCACACAGGCACGCCCACACGAGCAATGACATAAGAAAGGTCCTCAGAACAACCGTAAGTAGTTCTAAACTATACCGCCAGAACTTGTGTGGGTCAAGTGCTATACAGACTTTTTAAAGGACACAAACCATGAAAGAAGTCATCGCCACCCGCCAACAAGCTGCCGCCGAGGACGTCGTCTTCCTCCAGCCGCAAGGCGTGTGCCCTCGGGAGCTCAACCAGGTAGTCCAACCCCTGCTCCAACGCTCCGACACGCAGATGCAGCCCCGTCAAGGTGGTCTGCGCTTCACCATGCAGGAAGGCCAAGGAGCTGCGTTCCTGCGCAGCCTCCAGTTGATGCTGAGTTGCCGAGGAATTGCCGTTCGAGCGGCCCTGTAAAGCTGCTCCCTTCATTGACGCCACCCTTCCCAGGTGGCGTTTTCTTTTTAGATGTCGCCTGCTCTGGGTGTGTCGCTAGACGGTAGAAGGAAGCAATCAGCTTCTGGGAGCCTGTTCCCGAAGGCTCCACAAGAGCTGACTGGACAGGAAAACAACAACTACAAAGGAGACAATACTATGCGCAAGCTTTGGAAAAAGATTCGCTCGTGGTTCACACGATTGGACACCAAAGATGCGCGCCGCGGTCTGGCTGGTGACTTCAGCAAAGCCTTTTGGACTTTGATGACGGTCATCGGACTCTCTCTGCCAGGTGCGTATTCTGGCGTTGTGCTTGAAATTGCGAATGCGTTGGGCGCCGAATGGACTGCCCTACCCTTCACGGTTTCCTGGACAACGACGGTGTCGCTCGTGGTACTTGCGGTAACGCTGCGCGTTGTGCAGTTCCTTCTTGAATGTGACATCGAGAAGAACGACAAGCCAGCGGGTAAAGTGAAATCCAAGCGCTAAATTAGGAGCCCACCTCATCACAGGATGTGATGAAGCGGGAAATTAGGACACTATTTTTGATTGGAAACAAGATGAGCTTCCTGGATTGGACACTCATTGCGTTGGCGGTAGCAATCTGCTATCGACCCGTAAAGCGTTTGGTGGTCATGATTAACCACCGCAGAACCAACGACGATGTTGATTCACAAAAGGCCTGAGCAATTGCTCAGGCCTTTTTCATGAAAAGACGAAGAAAAGCGTGCCGGAATGGCACGCTTGTCGAATCACTGTGGCAAGACCCACAAAGTTGCGTCTGCGTCGGGGCCCAGGGCCGCTTCGATACGCGCAGAGACTTCCTCCCACTTACCTTGCGCCAAGCCACAGCCGATGAGCGGAAAGTGAACGCTGAGCCCGCTATCGCGTGCGAGCATGCGCACGCGCGCAAAGCTTGCGAAGATGGCGTCGTAGTCGACGTACACACGGTCCGGGTCAGAACCGAAGTCGAACTGCGTCATGGCGTTGACCACGATGAGTTGCTCAGGCAGAGACGCTGTCAGGGAGTGCAGATGCTTGGACAGCGTGCGGTCCGCATGGAGCTTCTGGTGGCCCACGGAGACCACATCCCCGAGCTGCAACCCGCCCTTCGCATGACGGCTCTTGTAGGCGTTGTACACCTCCGGCCACTTGTTGCGGATAAGGCGAGCAATGCCACCGCCCATAACGCCGTGGCAGTTGCAGCCATGCACCAGAATGCCGCTCTTGAGCTCGAGCAGGTCACCTTGAACAGTCTTAATCATGTTGGCCTCAAACAATGGATGTACGGCGTGTAGGAACCACAGCAGGAGCGCCGTTATCGCTCACCCATTGTAGGCAACCCTCCGAGCTGCCCGGAGGCTCAGGCCTCGTCAGCGCCCTCGTCTTGAGGCTCAGCCGCACCGCCGAGCAGCTGTACGACATCTTTGGGCTTGGACAGGCCCGCGGCAAACAGCCGCGCCTGCAGCTCTTCAACGGCACGCAGTGCTTCGTCACGTGCTCGCTCGAACGTCGCGGCCAGCGCCTTGGCGTCCGCCACGGACCCATCGACGGCCTCTTGGTCCTTCTGCGCCAGTTCTCCGTGCATACGAGCTGCGTGTGATACCAGCCAGTTCACCGCAAAGGGCAGGCTCTTGCAGTAAGCCAGTGTCGTTTCGTATTCCTTGCCAGCGTTCTTGGACTGCGAACCATGCCGCTTGACCAGCACCACGTTGAAGGAATACCAATCCGGCTTGATGCGGTAGCCGACGATTTCGTTGGGGATGAGGTTCAGGGACATGGTCGCGAGGCCGTAGTGGATTTATATGGGTTTAGGCCCGTCGTTTTAAACAACAACGCTGCCCGAGGGCAGCGTTTGAATTCAGTAGGGTCTGGCCTCTATCTCCCGGAGATGCCTCTCCATGGCGCTACGCCAGAGTCGCAATAGGTAGCGTCTCTCTGCAGCGTCTTGTCAAAACCGAGGGAAGCGTTCAGGCAGATGCTCGAACCATGAGTTTTGCAGCAGGTCCAGGTCGTTGTCGAAGCGCTGCTCATGCAGCTTTATCGCTCCGTCCACAAGCTGGCCACTGTCAAACCAGAACTGCGCCAGCTGGGGCTCATCCTGAACGAGCGCCGCGACCTGTAGACCGGGTTTCCTCAGCGCAAGGTTGAGCAACGCGGCGAGCCGGTTGACCGGTTCTTCGAAGCGAAGGACCGCAACGTCTTCCTGGGGGCGCGTCACTTCGACACCTCGCAGGTCTTGGCTGTGGCCCCAGTTGTCCCGCTTCCACGCGCGAGCACTGACGTGCCCTGTTCGCTGCAGAGTCGAGAGAACTTGCTGGGCTGCTCGATTGAGCTCCGGGTGCAGTCGCAGGTACTTGCGAACCTCGGAACTGTCCGGCGCATCTGATGGGAACGGCCACGGCTCCGCGATTTCGTCGCTGATGCGGCGCGCCTCACTGAGCTCGCCGAACACAAGATGGAAGGCGATGACAGCGAGTTCGTCTGCGTCCTCGATTCCGGCAGGAGGAGGAAGTGCGCTTGCAAGCCGAAATTCTCCTTCAAGGAGTTGGTCCAGCTCGCGCTCATCCCCCGTCAGCACCGCCAGGTGCCGGCAGCCTCGGTCGGCCACGTGTATTTCGTTCACTCGTTTCTCCAGTAGTTTCCTCACTCGTCTAGCGAGCAGGCAGGAGCAACTCAAGGGCTGCGCGCTGTGCCGAGAGCCTGGGACAGCCAGCCTGATAGCAACCTGCGGCTCTTCAGGGCCTCTTCCGGGATAGAACGGCCTGTTTTCGCGCTGACGTGCCGCGCATATTCCAACTGTCGGCTCGTGGGGCCGTCTGGCGCAGCTGCGACGGGCAGAGCTTTCGCCTGAGTGATGAACGCGGACGTGAGGTCGAACGACTCCAGTGTCGAGCTGGACAACACCAAGCCATGACGTTGGGCGAGGCTTCGCGCGTAAGTGACCATCGCAGGGGTTGGGGGCCTGAGTGCAACAGGCGGCTTCGAACTCGGCACTCTCGCCGTCACGGGTACAGGTTGGGCGCGAGGTGCGGGCGCGCTTTGCCCCGCCAATCGCAGGGCCTGCCCGCATGCTCGACAGACATAGCCGACTCGTTGGGCCTTGTTATGACTGCGCGCCGTCAGCAGATGCTCTTTGCACGCGCAAACATAGCGGTGGGTGGCTTTGGACACTGCGCTGTTGGAAGTGTCGAAAGAGTGGCACCGTCGGGGCTCCTGGCCGATGAGCCGCATCATGGCCTGCCACTGGGCTCCGTGCGCCTGTGCGGACCGGCCGAACTTTGAATAGGTGGCCAGATGGGCGACCTCATGGCCCACCGTATCGGCGATGAAGGCGTCCTGGTTCTCCAGGAGCAACACGGCGTTCAACTGCACGTGGTTTTGACGCAGGAACGCCTTGCCCGCGGTCTTGCCTCTCAAATCGAAGCTCACGGTGGGCATTGGCCAGGTGTGGCCGGCACTTCGGTACGCTTCGACGCACTGAGCTATCCGTCGCTGACACTTCAGCTTCAGCTCGCGAGGCACAGCCACGCTGGCTATCCGAGCCATGGGCCTCTCTGCGGGCAGCCCTGCACCAGCTACAGACGCCTCGCTGACCCGGCGCTCTTGCAGCATTCCAGCAGCGCCTTAGCGCGTCTGAGCCTGCGCCAGCAGGCACTCCATCAACGCAGCGACAGCCCCGGCCACGGCGACGCAAGGCGCCACATGCATCAGCGGGGACAGCTCAGCCAGGTGTGAGCTGAGAGCGGTGAACATCCCGGCGCTAAAACCGGCAGTAAGCAAAGACCAACGAGCGAGAGACATAGCTCCTCCAAGATTGAGGTCTCGCCTATAGCCAATTAGATTTAACCGCCCATATAAAACCCCCGGCTACACGTTACCGGTAACCAACGACGAGTAGCAAAGTGGACGATACGAACAACAAATCCGCACCTTCCGCAAGCCGTGTCAAAGCCTTCCGTAGCCGGTTGAGCGAACAGTTTAGACGCGTAGAAGCGTATGTAACAGATGAGGAAAAATCCAAGGTAGACGCAGTTAAGGCTGAATTGGGCGTGACAACGGATGTTGCCGTTGCTGGGCTGATTCGGTTGGGCTTGGCGGAATACGAGCGGCAATCTGAAGCGGCCCGCTTGCAGGACGCAGCGTCCAGCCATGCCGCCTGCGCGAGCGCAGCACCAGCGGCGCGAAGCTTGTCCGTCTGCGGAGCGCGGCTGCCTGTCACCGCAATGGCCTCCCTGGCAGCGCCTGCTGACTTCGAGCTCTCCCGCATGCAGGCAGCCGCAGCGCTCAAAGGACATCCCGTTGGAACCGCCGTCGACAAGTCAGACGGCACAAATCCGATTGCCCGCTTTTTCAAAACCAGAAAGGAGATTTCCTCATGACCCGCAACCTTCGTCACCCGTTTGGGCCCTTCATGCCCGGCATCATTGCTTCTACCCAGCCAGAGGCCGCCACCCCGAGCAAGGCTGTTCAAGACCTCCTGAAGCGCCCTGTCGAGAGCTTTGTTCCCGCACCGTCGGCAGCCAACCAGACGCCCTCGACCTACGCCGCGTTGCTGCTGGACGAGTCGGGTTCGATGGCGCATCACCGTGCCAGCGCGCTGGAAGGATTCAACTCCCAGGTACGCGTTATCCAAGACGGTGCCCGCCAAGCGGGCAACACCCGTGTCAGCTTGACGACCTTCAACGTCGTAGCCAAGCCTCTCCTGGTGGCACGGCCTTCTGAAGAGCTGCAGCCCCTGGCAGAAGCGCAGTACAACCCGTCGGGGAGTACCGCCCTGTTCGATGCGATTGGGCAAACGCTCGAGGCGCTGCTCGAGCAGCCAGACATCCACAATGAGCAGACCGCCATTCTCGTGGCCATCTTCACAGACGGGGAAGAGAACGCCTCTCGCCGCTACAGCGCGGCGACTCTGAAGGAGCTGGTCACCCGCCTGGAGGCAACGGGCCGCTGGACCTTCACGCTGATGGGCCCTCACGGGACCTCCATGGAGCTGGCCAGCATCTTGAACTTGCGCTCCGGCAACGTCGCGCAATTCAACCCGCAGGACAAGGCTTCCACCGTGCAGGCCTTTGCGTCGATGACGAAAGCTGCGACCAGCTACATGTCGATGCGCAGTATGGGGGTGATGGCCTCAGCCAGCCTTTACGCTGACGTGGAGCAGACCTCAGCCGACGAGACCAAGTAAATCTAAAGCGCTCATCTAAACGTCCTGACTCACTAGCTTGACTCAGGACGTTTTCATGAAAGACTTCACCAAATCAACGGGCGCCTCGGCTGGGGGCTCTGCGCTTCCAGCCCCTCGACTGGATTCTAAGAAGTTCACCCGCTGGCTGCTGATATTGCTTGCGCTGACGGCTTCGCTGCTGAGCATCGCGCTGTTTGTGGAGCACCGAGGCGTCTCCCGAACTCAGCAAGATTTGGCCGAGCTCCAATCCCGGGTCGGCAACAAGCTGACGAAATGGTTCGACTCCGCGCCTGAGCCGCAAGCCCCGCCTGCTGTGCCTTCGAGTTCCGGCCCCGTCTGGGCCGAAACGCCGGCTGCAAAGCACGAACATAGCGAAGAACAGCGGCCAGCCTCTGCCGCCCCGGCTGGCGCGGCCACCGCTGTTGTGGGCACTGCCGCTCCTCAAATTCAGGAGGGCGTCTCCCCGCAAGCTCGGACCCTCAACTCCTGCGGCGCTTCATCGGGCCCCTTTGCCGGTGCGAACGAGGCGCTAGTCGCGTCTTTGCTGGAACCAATGGCCGGCGTGCTCGGCAAAGCCCTGTCCATCGCGATGCTGCTGGTAGGCCTTGCCTTGGCTGTTGTTCGCGGCATGCCGATGCCTGCCGTCACGGGCGTGATGGGCGCCACCTTCCTCGGGCTGGGCCCCTCTGTGATGCTGAGTGTCTTGGGTTGCCTTTGAGGCCCAACGACTAAAAGCAACCGCTATTCGACTTCATGGGCGTCGGCAACTCTAACCCTCCTGCATCCGGCTTCACCCAGGCTCTCGCGAGACTGGGTGAGCGTGGCCGCACCGAAGACTTCAACCGAGTCATGACCCGGCTGGAGGAAGCACTTTCGGCTCAAGACAGCCGATGGCTCAACGTGACGCACGGCGAGCTGGCTCGCACCGCCGACCCGACTGCGGTCCAAGCATTCGACGCCTGCATGGACCTGCTCTGCGCAGAGGCGTCAGCCGGGCTGGGGGCTCACGTCCTCGCTTGGCGCTGCATGAGTTTGGGCGTGCTGGTCAAGAAGCCCCTTGGGCTTTCGCTGGAGCGCTGGGACGACGTCGACCATCTCAAGGGCTCCCTGGCAGCCCTCCTGGGTGGCAATCCTGACGACATCTTCGTCGACCCTGTTGTGCTGACCAGTGAGCAAGCTTTCGACTTCGGACCGCTGGACGCCTATCGCCAAGCTCAGCTGGTGCGCTCCCGAGCGGGGGGTGTTCGCCTGGCGTTTCTTGAAAACTACCAAGCCCAGCCGGCCGTGCCCGGTGAAAAGAACACGGAAATCCTGTGTGAGCTGGTCTTGAACGTTGCCTTCAGGACCGAGCGCTGGGCGACCACGGACCTGCTGCAGGCATTGCGAGGGGTGTGCCGACAAAGCCCGCTCCTGGACATCGGGGCGCGCGGCCAAAAGCTGCCTCTGCAGTTGCTGGATGTCGCACCGCCCTGGAGCCTGTACACACAGTTCCTGCACTCGGGCCGTGCACTGCGGTTCGGCGCCATCTTTCGAGACATTTGCCGGCGCCACCGCGTGGCTCCCGCTGACCTCCAGGCCTGGAGCGCCCGGGTCGACGACCCGGAGTTGCAAGACCATGTTCGATGCGGCGTAACGACCCGGCTTGGCCAGCTGCTGGGCGGTGTTGTCGAAACGGGGCTTCACGATGCCAACCTCTATCGAGTCAAAGTGAACGACGTCCTCGCTGCGATGGGGGTGGAGCCGCTGCATGAGCAGCAGGAGATGCAGCCCCGAGAACTACTCGACGACTCCTACGGAGTGATGGTGCCGGTCTCGGCGCTGCAGTGGCGGGCATTGCCTCGAGGCATTGGCTCATGAACCTACCTCGGACGCTCGCCCACGCCATCGCACAGGAAGCCTCGATGGACTGGCTCCTGGAACAAGACCCGCTGCTGCCTGTGTTGCCCGGGTCCGCGCGGCTCCAGGTCTACCGAATGGTCGCCGACCTCTCGCTGAAAAGCGGGGCCTGCATCACTCGGAATCCGGAGCAGCTAGCACTGCTGGCAGGACGCTTGCCCGAGCGCGTACACGCTTTGCTGAGCCAGGCCCTTCAGGCGAACTCGAAGAGCCATTAGCAAATAGAAAAACTCGCCTTGCCACTGGGCAAAGCGAGTTTGGAAATCAAGGCTTCTCGGGTCGAGCTGCCTTGGGTGCAAGCTCCAGCGTCAAGTTCTTGAAACTCAACACCGGCGCCACCCGTTGGCCGTTGAGGACCGTGGACAGCTCCACAAGGTCGCCCTCTTTTGTGACCACCAGGTCCTCCGCGCGATTGATGTCCGCCTCGAACAGCTGGGCTGCGTGCCCCTCGAGCATGAAGACGTAGGTGCTGTTGCCCTGACGAACCTCTTGTCCGATGCGCACGACCTTTGCCTTGAGTACCACCTCGTTGGGGCGCGAGGCGGCATCAACACTGGTGCGGTCGATGTTGAGCTTGGACTGGAAGTTGCGTACCGCGGCCTGAAGCGTGTCCGCGACAGCCACTCGCTGGTAGTCGCGGATGTCGACGACCGCGTAAGCCCGGGCGATGCCCGTGCTGTCCTGCAGTGCCATGACGTACGCCGGCGTTTGACCTCCCACCAGGAACGGCAGGCCGTTCGTCGCACGGTACTTCTTCTCCGGCATGACACCTTCAGCGGCTGCTTGCGCCACGCCTTCGGTGACGCCCGTCAGGCTGTAGCGCGTGACCTCCTTGGAGCGAGTGTTGACGAGCATGAAACCGACCAGTCCGCCATCGCGACCCACCGAGGTGAGCCCGACATAGAAGTAGGCCTCCCCGTCCGAACCGTAGACCACGTCCACGTCTCCCGAGATGGACAGCTTGTCTTTGTTCGACGGATTCAACCAGCCGTTGACATACTCCAAGCGGTCTGCGACTTGCTCTCGGACGAACTCTTCCGGCTGCACACGGTCGACCCAGGAGGGGGCAGATTGCACCGGGTAAAACTGATGTTGACCCGTCTGCACGTCGAGCACCACCACGCCGGTTGCTTCCTCGCCTCGGCCGCCAACCTTTCGGTCAAAGACGGTGACAACCATGAAAGGACGTCCTTCGTCGTCGACTTCGGCAGAGAAGTCTGCGAGGCCGGTGGTTGCGTAACCAGAGAAGCGCAGCATGCGCTCAGCATTGCTGCCGAAGTACGCGCTATCGAGATAACGCAGTGCCAGCTTCTTGCCCGCCACCTCGGTGACGAGTTCCACATCGCTCGCGTCAGTGGCACTGACCTTCACGTAGCCTGGCGTGTAACCTTGGCCCAGGTAGGTGAACAGACCGCGGTGCTCCAGGAAAGCAACCCAGTAGAGCTCGCCCTTGATGCGTTGCTTCTGCAGCTGCCCCACGCGAGCCTGAGAGCCCAACGCAGGAATCTCCGACAGCTTCTTCTCTGCAGCCCGCATCGCCATCTCCTGTGAAACCAGGGGAGCGTTGTTGACATCGATAGGCGGCAGGGACTTCGAGAAGTCCTTCTCCGTCTCGACGCCAAGCAAGTTGCGGTACGCATCCGACCGGAGCATCGGCATCGACGCCAGGGCGAGCACCAGCCATGCGGCCAGCGCGACGAGGGAACAACTGAACAAGAGGCCGGGTACCCGCTTTGGAACGAACTCGCCGCGGGACGCGCCGTAGCGGTGATTTTCCTTGCGCTGCAAGTCCAGAAGGAGTCCCCCGAGTCCTGGCACACCGAGCAACAGGAACACCAGGAACCAGAAGCCCAGGCTGTCCAGTGCCAGAGTCGGAGTGATGACGTAATAGGCAGTGCCTACGAAGGCAGCATATGCCGCCGCGAGAAAAACGTTCATGCTTTCTTCCTTGTTGATGACCTGCCTCGTATAGAACCAGGCGGCCAAGGAAGAGTTAAGGTTTACGCAGAGCCGCTCCGCTCAGG
>JACCDQ010554839.1_pt1 | contig 18881 bp, 22 predicted proteins | sample 7446031 | NCBI WGS metagenome assembly JACCDQ01 (sample SAMN15323442, study PRJNA562643) | freshwater metagenome | isolation source: river surface water | place: USA:Blue River Watershed | collected 2017-08-17
ATAAGTTTGAAGTTCCATTAAGTTATAAAGTATCCATAGCACAATTTGAAATAGCAGGATACCCAGTAAATTTTTATACTCTGGTAGCCATTTTTATAGGAATAATAACAAGTTATTATAAAATAAAGCCAGATGCTCTAATGAATTACATATTGATTTACCATCTTCCAGAATGGTTTTTGACAAATTTTTCTTGTATTGACACTGGGTTGATAACGATTGGTATAATCTTTTTCTTCTATTGGTTTAGTAGAATTATGATTAACTACTAATTTATATTCGATTAAATATCAAAAAAAAAATAATATAATTATTATAATGACAGAAATTCAAGAATATACATATGTAAATGCCAAAAATAATTTTCCTCTGGTTGAAGAGAATATATCAAAGAAATTATCTACTATGAACAGTTCAAAATTCCAACCATTTAGAGGTATTACTAATCTTAACCCATCTACAAAAAGTTTAAATCATAAGAACCAAACAGGTTCTTTCGATATTCCAAGAGAAGGAGACTATGTAGCAGAATTTAATATTCAATGCGATGCTCTTATTCAAAAAGTTTCAGTTGAAATTGGTGATTATTTAGTATATGAAAATGATAAAGTGAATTCTAAAAATTACACTTGGCCTGCTTTTTACCAATATCTACTGCCTTTTATTGCTCTTCAATACAATACAGTAACAGTTTATTATGAAACTGAAGAAAAAGAAGATATAAATTGCGAATTAAATGTCGAATATGTATTAATTGGTCCCGAAATTAGGAGAAATCTTGTATATAATTGTCATAACTTTAAAGATATTCAAATAAATGGAACAAATTGTGAAGCAGTAATAAAAAAAGGAGTATTTAATTGGATAGTATCTCCATATAAAAATGTGAATAAAAATTTAATAATCACAAAAGTAATAGATCCTCAATGTCACGGTGGTTTTAATATACCACATAGATATGACTATATAATTTCTTATTCACTTTACTCTCCAAGTATCTTAACAAGCGTAGTAGTTAAGGCAAGTTCTCAGATAATTCAAAAATTTGATAATCTTAATACTCATACTTTCCAATGGGGCGGGTTTCATAACAATCTGCTACTCCCAATTAGTTATCTACTTTATAGCGAGATTACAATAGAATATACAACTGATAATAGCGATATTAAAACTCCAAAACTGGAAATCTCTTATTTGAGCGTTGATAATGAAAATCATCAAAAATCATACTGTAAAGATTCGAAATTGACAGTAGATATCAACGGAAAAGACTATGTCTATAGAATTTGCAGTGGAATGGGTGGTTGGGTAGGAAATTCTATTCCCTACAATCAAACATATGTAAATGGTAGATGGGAAGATGCTTGTTATCTTTCTGATAACAAAAATATTTTAAATCTGTCTGATATAAAAGAAGATTTACAGAAAATGGGTCTTGTGCTCTCATAAAGTGTTTGTATTCTTTATGAAATGGGTTTTAACAGTGAAACTACGTTGTAAAAGCATCGACAGAGATCAATTATCATTTAATCAAAATGTTGTTTAAATGATTATGCGCCCCCCCCCGTTTTGTCACTTGCCGACGGAAAGTGTCATATGTCCGCGGATTTATGACACTTTCCGTCGGCAAGTGACAAAACGCGGGCGGGGGGCGCATAATCATTCTTCGATGGTATCATTTAATCGACGAAATTTCAATAGAAAATGACGATTTTCTATAAAAATTAAATATTCTTTAGATAATTTTAATCAAATATTGGACGATATCTTTCTTTTCTAATTTTTAACATATTGAGATGGCATCTATTGGACTTGACATCTTATGAGCCGTATTTTTCGATGAACTTGATTATATTTTCACCATTGTATCTCAAATATTTATTTTCTTAGAATTATTAAATGATAATAACAAAAAAACAAGCGTCTTATCTTGGAAAATATTTTCATATAAATTATAAAATTATACCATTTAATGAATGGTTAAACGGATTAAATATAGAACTGAAACATGGTTCTAAATTTGGAAAAATTAGTAATGTATCTAAAAACGATCTTTTTATAACATCTAAAATAGTTATAGCTCATTTATTAGAAGACCCAAGATACTACTATTTTTTAAAAAAAATGGAAGAAAAGAGAGAAAAATACTGGAAAAATAAAACAAAACCAAATATCTTTATCTCTTTCTAATTGTCATTTACTCTATGACGATAAACTTTAATGATACTTTAAGATTGTTTCAAAAAAATTGAAAGTTCAAGATGGTATGATAAATTAGTAAGTATTCGTTCAAAAAAAAAATAAATTAAATTTTAATTGTATAATGCATATAATAAACCCACTTTTTGTAGAACAAGTTAAAGATGTCCCAATAAAAGAAAATTTTATAGAAAATTTATATACAACTATATTACAAAATGACGAACATAATCTACAACCACTTTATAGTTCTACGAAAAATGTAGTCCAATGTTATGATACAACAAAAAAATTCGACGAAATAAAAAAATTTTATTCTGAGATTAAACACCAAGAACCATTCAAATTTATCACTGAAAAACAAATAGATACAAGTTTTTTTAATTATGATACTAACACTGGTTCATTTGTATTTGATAGAGATTGCGATTATATAGTTGAATACGAGTTAGAATGTTCTCATAATATTAAAAGTGTAAAGATGGATATAGGAACAAAATTGGTAGATATCTGTGAAAATATTTCCTCGAAGAAGTTTAAAAGAAATGGATTTCATCAATATTGCTTACCAATAATTCATCTTAATTATCACGCAGTTAGAATAGTATATGAAATAGAAAATGTTTTAAAAGATGAATGTCCTACAATGAAACTAAAAACTACTTGTCTAATAGGTGATTCATTAAATAGACAATATACAAATTATGACTTGAAAGATATTGAAATTAATGGAGAAACTTATAATTATCATATTACTTATGGTATGGGAGTATGGGGTTCTTTTGTAAATAGAAGTCCATTTGAAAATTAAATTTTACTATAGAAAAATTCTATAGTAATTTGTTTTTTTGTTTATATAACAGTTTTTACAAAATCAGGAAAAAATGGTGTTTTAATGTATGTTTCTATGTAGTCTAAATTATTATTATCATATTTTAAAAGTTTTACATCAAGATAGTCATAATCTATTTCTGTTCTTCCAGTGTCATATATATGTCTGGATAAAATATAACATTTATCAGGACATATATTTATAGTTATACTAAAAATTTTCATAAAATCATTTCTATCACAAGAAATTTCTTTCTTAAATTCAAATGTTTTTGGGATTTTCACTTTGTTCTTTTTAGTAGATAAATTAAATATTTTTTCTAAATTTCTTTTACTGTTTATATCTGTAGAGTATTTATGTATCATCACGATAAGTTCAGTGGGTAATTTGTTCATTTTGTTAGATTGTAATAATTTTATAAGTGGAATAAAAAATATTCAATTTTTTGTAATATCTTGTGCCATTTTATCGACTATTCTATTTCCATTCCATAAGAACCATTCAAAGGAATTCTCATCCTTTGGTTCTTTTTGATGAGATTTTTGATGTAAAAATTCTACAAAAGAATGTTCTTTAATTTTTTCTAAACAATATTTTATCAATTCTTGGTGTTTAACTTCTTTTCCATTGGAAGTTTTCCAACCATTCTTAACCCATTGATAGCACCAGATCGTCAAACATTTAATAGAATACATACTATCAGAAACTACAACAACTTTTTTATTTGAGTAGTTAGAACATATATACTCTAAAGCCATTTTTATTGCATAAAGTTCTGCTTTTTGATTAGATGGTTCTTCTAAAATTATTTCTGTTTTAGAAAAATTATCTATATAAATAGAAGAAGATGCTTTACAATTTTTTCTTCCATTGTTCTTAGAAGAACCATCTGTGAAAATATATACTTTTTCCATTTTGTATAATTATATAATATTTTCATTCTACTTTTTCAATTTTTTAGAAAAAAGTTTAAGTTCTTTTATATATTTTTCGTGATTTTTTTCTGGGTTCCAACCCCAATGTAATAAAGTCTGCTTTATCGCTGGAGTTTTATTTTTTCTTTGACCAAACCTATATAAAACTTTTATTGCTCTCTTGATTTGTCTAATATCGTCTTCTGTTCTTCTTCCAAGATAAAATCTACAAAACCATTGTATCCACCCATAAGGGTCTTGCTCGTTAATCCACCCATTTTTTTCCCAGACTTCTAAACTTTGTCCTGATTTTACTTTGTAAAAATTTTTTTCTTTGTCCATATTTCCAGAAAATATTTTATCGTTCGCAATATTTTTCAAAAATTTAAATTCTTTATGTTGATTTTTAAGATTTTTAGAAATTATACTACTATATATTGGTCTAAAATATGAACCATAATAAATTCCCATTGAAAACATTTGCTTTGGTGTAAAATCTGGTTTATATATAGAGTAATAGTCCATTATAACATTTATCAACGAAATAATTTATAAATATATGATAAAAATTCATTACTTTTATGTTTATTATCTTCTATAGTTGCTAAATTGTTGTATCTTTCTCTTACTTCTGTGTAATAAATGACTTTATATTTTTCTACATTAGAAAACTTTGAATATATTAGTAAATATTTATCAGAAATTCTTTTATGTAAGATATAAATATTTTTCATCTTTTTAATAATAATTATGTTAAACTTTAAACTGAAAAAGTTTAAAGTTTAACTAAAATTTTTTACATATTTTTGAATTTTTCCCAAAGATTGTTATTTTGCGAGTTTTGGAAATAAAGAATATAAGAAACAGCAAGTAATACGCTATCATATAAATCATCTTTCTTAGTCTTTTCTTTAAGAATTATTTGTTGGTAAATTTCTTCCCCATTTTCTATAAAATAGATATATCTAAGGAAATATATACCATAAAACATTCCAAGTTTTTTCCTTCCTTTATGCTTTTGTTCTTTTAAAGAATTTTCAACTGTTTTCAAAAGTTTATAAGATTCAGATTTTTTCAATTCTTTTCTTTTAGATTTAGATAAATTATTGTATAAATAAATATCTATCAAAGTAAATTTTATTCCTCCGTGAATTATATGTATTTTTTCTTGAATAAAACCTATATCTATTAAAACTTTGATAACTTCATTTTGTATGTTTATACAACTAAAATTTTTCTTATGATTTTCTATGACAACATTGAATAAATCATAAGAAAAAATTTTATTTTTATTCAAAAATATAAGTAATTCAATAAGATATTTATCATTTCTTTTTTCTTTTTTAAGATAGATTATTTTATTTTCATTTTTATCCATTTTTATTATACAAATGGTTATATACTTAGTGTCCAAATCTAACCCCATTATGTAATTACATTTGTAATTCAAAGTAAAAACTTTTTCTAAAAATTTATTTTTTTTCTTTAATAATAAAATTTCTTTTTCTTCAAATTTTGAAGGTTTATCTTCGTTTTTTGTTTCATAACCAAAGATTTTTCTGAAACATTCCATTTTTGATTGTTATAATGTATTTTCTATATAAATTCTACAAATAAAATTCAATTTTTTCAATGATTTACATTATCAAATTAGAAAAGTCCCAAGGTAAATCAGGATATTTTTTTATATTTTCAAGTCTTATGATGTTTTTATTGGTTGAAAGACAACACCAATCCCAATCTTTATCTAAATTTTTTAATACAAAATCCAATGTTATATTAGGATTAGAAGACAAACCATAATATCCACCATAATCCCATTCTTTATCTATATGTTTCTCTATAAATTTTAGACTAAATTTTTTATTTGTTGATAGATATTTCCAATTCCAATTTTTTTTTATATGTTTTTCTATAAAATTTTCAGTAATATTTTCATTAAGGGACAAATCAAACCAATCCCAAGGAAGATTGAAATTTTGTTCTATAAATTCTAAAGATGAAGTATAATAAGATATATACTTCCACCTCCAAGGTAAATTGATGTATCTTTTGATTATGTTTAAATCTACAGTCTTAGACAATTCTATCCAACAAAAATCTTTATCTAAATTATCTACTATATATTCTATGGTAATACTTTTATTTTTTGATATATTAAAATAATCCCAAGATATTCGATTATTTTCCTTTATAAATTGTATTGGAAGTATAGTTGATAAAATTGTCCAGTTAAAAGGAAGTTTTAAATTATTTTCAATAAACTCTAAAGGCAATATATGAATTTTACTCCAGTTCCAGTTTTTATGTCTAAATTTTATAACAAATTCAGGAGTTAAATTTTTATTGTTTGAAACCCCATCATAATATTCCCAAGGTAATTCTAAGTTTTTTTCTATATCTTTCATAAATATATTAGAATTACTTGATAAAATTTTCCATTCCCAAGGAAAATCAAGATTATTTTTTACTGTATCAATATTTACAAACTTATTATTTGATAATCTTATATAGTTCCAGTATAATTTTTGATGTTTATAGATGAATTCCATAGTAATATTAGGATTTAATGATAATCTGTCCATAAAATGTGAAAATTTATCTATATGTTTTTCTATGAAAGATAATGGTATGTTAGAATTTCCTGCTAAAAAATAATAATTCCAAAATCTTTCTGGAAAATAATTAATTATTTGAAGTAAATAGTTTTCTACTTTGTTTCTAATATTTTTTTTAACATTACAAGAAATGCTATAAAAATATTTATTACTCAAAGCAAAATCTAACCAATGATGACCTTTTTCACAAGAAAATTCCAAAATATTTTCAACTAATTCTATAGGTAATTTGTTCATTTTTATTTAAATAAATTTATCATTTATTTAAATAAAGTTGAATTTTTTGTTAATATTAATTTACTATATAATTTTTATTTTAATTTTTGTAAGTAGTAATCTAATTACTACTAAAATTAAGTCCATAATTTAAAAAATATTTATTTATTGATAATTAATACGAACGAAAATGAAAGTCGTCAATAGAGCAGGTCTATACGAAGATTGTTCTTTCAATGAAGTTTTATATAGAATAAAGAAGTTGGCAAATAATAAAGAATTAGGAAAATTAAATAATATAGATGTAGATATTATAGCCAAAAAAACAATTGAATGTATTTATGATGGAATTAAAACTACTGACTTGGACGATATTTCATCAAAAATTGCTATTAGTATGAGTAGCATACATCCTGAATATACAGATTTGGCATCAAGAATAGCAGTCTCAAATCTTCATAAAAATACAACAAATTCTTTCTTTGAATGTATTACTTTACTTTATAACAATTCTAATGACCAAGGAGAAAATTTCCCATTAGTATCTAAAAAACTATATAATTTTGTAAAGAAAAATAAAAAGAAGTTAGACAATTATATAATCCATTCAAGAGATTATCTATTTGATTATTTTGGTTTTAAGACTTTGGAAAGTAAATATCTTTTGAAGATTTATATTGGTAAAAATGAGAATAAAGTTATCGAAAGACCGCAGTTTATGTGGTTAAGGGTTGCTTTAGGTATTCATTTAGGAGACTTGGAAAAGATTTTAGAAACATATAACTTATTAAGTCAATTTTATTTTACTCACGCAAGTCCTACACTGTTCAATGCTGGAACTCCTACAGCACAGTATTCGTCGTGCTATCTTCTTGGAACAGATGATAGTATGATAGGAATTTATAAAACTATAAGCGACTGTGCTGTAATTAGTAAATATTCTGGGGGGATTGGAGTTCATATTAGTAATATTAGGAGTTCTGGAAGTATTATCAAAGGTTCTGGTGGAAAAAGTGATGGTATTGTGCCTATGTTGAAAGTATATAATGCTACTTCACGATATAGCAATCAGTCAGGTAAAAGGCTTGGGTCTTTCGCTATCTATATCGAGCCTTGGCACGCTGATATTATGGAATTTTTAGAAATGAAGAAAAATGTTGGAGATGAAAATTTAAGAGCACGAGACCTCTTTTATGCTCTATGGATACCAGATAATTTTATGAGAGCAGTTAAGAACAATGAAGATTGGTATTTGATGAGCGAAGATAGTTGTCCTAATCTTTCTAATACATACGGAAAAGAATTTGAAGATTTATATAATAGTTATGTAAAGGAAGAAAGATACCGTAAAAAAATTAAAGCAGAAGAAGTATGGGAAAAAATTTTAGTTTCTCAAATAGAAACTGGAACTCCTTATATGATGTTTAAAGATGCTGTTAATAATAAAAGTAATCAAAAACATTATGGAACTATAAAATCTTCTAACTTGTGTGTAGCCCCTGAGACAATGATACTAACTTCAAAAGGCTACTATCCTATCTTTGAACTTGAAAATCAAGAAGTAGAAGTTTGGAATGGTTTTGAATTTTCTAAGACTACAATTTATAAAACAGGAGAAAACAAAGAGTTAATGAAAGTATATGTAAGTAATGGAAGTGAAATTTATACTACACCTTATCATAAATTTTATATAGAAACTGGAACAAGGCCTAATGAAAAGTCTAAAGTTAAAATCGTAGAGGCTCAAGATTTAGAAAAGGGAATGAAAATTATAAAGTGTAACTTTCCTGTTATTGATGGTGAAAAAGAATTGGAAAACGCTTATACTAATGGTATATTTTCAGCTGAAGGGACATATAGGAACTATAAAATTCCTATACTTTATCTTTATGATGAAAAAATGAAACTTGTAAATTACATATCTTGTAAATTTGCTCCCAAATACAACCATAAATATAATAGAATATATTGTAGATTAGTAGATACTATAGAAGATAAATATTTTGTCCCTATTAACTATTCTATTAAAAGTAAATTAGAATGGTTAGCTGGATATATCGATGGAGATGGGTGTATAGTTAAAAATCAAAATGTAAAAGCTCTTCAAGTATGTTCTATTAATAAAGATTTCCTTGAAAAAGTCAAATATTTATTACAAACTTTAGGATGCGACCCTAAGATTAGAATTTTAAAAGAAGAAGGACAGAAGTTATTCCCAGATAGTAATAAAAATCCTAAATATTATACTTGTAAAAAATGTTATAGACTTCTTCTAAATTCTTCAAATCTTTATAAACTTTGTAGGCTTGGTTTATCTTGTAAAAGATTAGATACTTCTAACTTGAGAAATTACAGAAATTGTAGTAAGTATCTTACAATAGAAAAAGTAGAATGTATTAAGAGAATTTCTGATACTTTTTGTTTTAATGAAACAAAGAGACATTCTGGAATTTTCAATGGAGTTATAACTTCACAATGTGCGGAAATTACTCTGTATTCAGATAACAAAGAATATGCCGTGTGTAATATAGCAACACTATCATTACCAAAATATCTCGAAAAAGATGAAAAAGGTAAATTGTTCTATAATTATCAAAAATTGTATGACGTGACAAAAGTTATTACAAAAAATCTTAACAATATCATTGATATAAATTTTTATCCTACAAAAGAGACAGAAATTAGTAATAAAAGACATAGACCAATAGCGATTGGCATTCAAGGTTTAGCAAATTTACTATACTTACTCAAATACCCTTTCGATAGTCAAGAAGCAAAAGATATCAACAAAAAAATTATGGAGACTATTTACTTTTCTTCATTAAATGCCTCTATGGAATTAGCAAAAGAAGAAGGTTCTTATGAAACTTTTAAAGGTAGCCCTATGAGCGAAGGCATCTTCCAACATAATATGTGGGGAATAAATAATAACGAGTTAAGTGGAATGTGGGATTGGGATACTCTTAAAGAAAATGTAGTTAAATATGGATTAAGAAATTCTTTACTTACATCTCTTCCTCCAACTGCTTCTACTTCTCAAATTTTAGGAAACTATGAAGCATTCGAAATTCCTACCAATAACTTTTTTATGAGAGAAACACTTTCTGGTAATTTTCCAGTAGTTAATAAATATCTTATAAATGACCTTATAGAATTAAAGTTATGGTCTAATGAAATCAAGGATAAAATTATCTTAGATAATGGAAGTATCCAAAATATTAAAGAAATTCCTGAAAATATCAAAAAATTATATAGAACAGTATGGGAATATAGCCAAAAAGTTGTTATAGATTTATCAGCAGATAGAGCGATTTTTATAGACCATTCACAATCTCTTAATATTTTTATGAAAACTCCTACAATTGCTAAATTAACTTCTTCTCATTTCTATGCTTGGGAAAAAGGTTTGAAAACTGGAAGTTATTATATCCGTTCCCAACCTAAAAGTCAAGCACAGAAGTTTAGTGTATCTACTCCTACAGAAAAATTAGTATGTAGTTTAGTTAATAGAGAAAATTGTGAAGCGTGTTCTGGATAATTTTTATTTTCTATATTTAATACAAGTAATGGAAGACACATATATTAAGTATATTAAGACTAAACCAAATGCTCCAAACTGTGGGTTAGGACATACTAATAATAACTACGACTATGTTTTCTCTAAAAATTCTAATAGAAAATATAGTAATATAGTAGAACCAAATATAAATTATTCTCAAAAGGAAATTTTTCTTCATATATCTTCTAACGACAGAGATACTACAAATTATCCATTACATTACGACTATCGTGTAAATTTTGACACAATTAAGAACATTAGACAAGCAGAAATTGTTTCTGTAATTTTTCCAAATCAACCAGCATCTTCTTCTGGAGGAGATATACTAAATGAGCCTTTTTTAATGGTAGATATTCCTGAACTAAATTTTATAGAATTTGGAAATTTAGCAACACAAAATAAAGCATTCTCTATTCTTCCATTGAAAGCTCCAAATAAAACTGCTGATGGTTTTATAGTTCCTGAAACAAGATGTATGACAAAAACTATTAGAACTTTTAACAATCCTATAAGTTTATCTAACTTGACTATTAAAATAAGAGATGTTTCTGGAAATCTTTACGATTTTGGTGCCAGTTCAGGAAGCACAAATAAAAAATATCAAAATGCTTTCACATTTAAATTTGTTATAGAAGAAGTAGATAGAAACATCTTAGAACAAAGAAATATTTATTAGGCTCTCTTCTTAGTTATTCCATAAACAACAGAATTGAATTTATTTACTAATTTTTTAACTAAACTTATATTTTCTTTCATATTATTATACCATAAATAAAATTGAAATTTATTTATGGTAATAAATATTTATATAACATACGCATAAAAATATTAAAATGAACACTAAGTATCAAAATATTAAAAATATTCTAAAATCTAATACAAATGAAAATTCAGAAAACATACAAAAAAGTAATGAAGAAATCCAAAAACTTGTAAAAGATTTAAATCTTAGAGAAAGAGATATAAAAAGATTTTTTACTCTTGAAGAAAAAGAAAAAGAATTTTATATGTGTGAAACAATAAATGGTTATAATGATGAAGATTTCAGAAAAGATATTTTAGGAAATCTAATACTCAATCCAAAATATGGAACTCTTGATATGACTTCTAATGAAAACGCTTTAAAAATTGTCAGTAGTGGAGAACATATAGTGAGCCATTCTTTTGGAGGTCTAACGATCGAAGAAAATTTGGTAATTCTTACCAGAAAGATAAACGAAGTAAAATTAGCTATTCCTTTATATGAATTGGGAAAACAAGAAAGAGAAGAACTCAGTAAAGATTATGGAATAAATCCAGAAGATTTTTTGAAAGATTTTAATTGTGGAATTATCAAAGATAAATATAATTTAATATTAGAAAAAGATTGTAATGGAGATATAAAATATATCAATGTTGGTGTAGTAAGAATAAGCAGTCAAGAAGATACAGCTTCATCTTCTTCTACATTGATAGAAGAGACATTGATAGAAGAGACATTGATAGAAGAGACATTACAAGAAGATACAACTTCATCTTCTACACAAGAACATATAGTTTTATCTTCTAATACCTGTATGGAAAGAAATTACTCTCGTTTGGGTCTTGGTTGTCTAATGATGGTAGGAAGTATGATGTGCCCTAAATTTGTTATTCTAAGTAAATTACTAAGTTCTGCTGGTTTTGGATTGGTAGCGTTCGAATTGTTTTACACTAAATAAACATCTAAAAAATATACATAAAAAAATTGAATTTTTTTATGTATAAAGTTATTTATTAAGCAAGATAAGCAAATAACAAAAATGATTTTCTCTTCTCTTTACAAAAAGATATCAGAAACAACTAAAAAAATAGTAAAAGCAACTCCTAAAATATTATTCTATTCTTATATTTTTGCTTCGATAGCGACTATAATACCAGAAATTGGATCAATATGTCTTATCGGTGCTACATCTTATTTTATGTATAAAGATTATAAAAATTATCTTTTTCCTAAACAAGAATGCGAAAATTTTAAAAGAGTTAATGTAGTATTAGTCAATAACGGGCATTTTTATTAGATAATATATAAAATGAATTAATTTTTATTTATATAATTACATTTTTTGTTCAAAATTCCAAGATATACCAATATATCTTGGTTTTTTAAATTTATATCTTCCAAAAAATTGAAATTTATTTATAGGATATTAAAATATATACAACTTATCAATAATTAACAAAAATGCTACTATCATTTACTAAAATATTGTCGTTGGCATTACAAAATGCGAACACTTTTTTATCTACTTCATTAATGAGCGCAATTCCCAATTTAGCTCTACTCAGTGTAGCAGGTTATTCTTTCTATTCTTTATATAAAGATATAAAATCTTATAAAAATAACTCTACAATTTCTAAACAGATAAGGCAAGAAAATCTTAACTTTAATCCGTGTAGAAATATGAGAAATATATATGAAGATGTCAGTTTATTAATAATTAATAAGATGGAACAGATAAACTAAATATCTTACAATCTAAGATATAGATATTTTAAAATAGAAGAATTTTACTCATAAATAAAATTGAATTTTATTTATGAGTATTTATTATCTTATAACAATCTAATAAATAACATACTTATCAGAGATGTTTTCCTCATTCTTTAAAAACAACACGACAAAAAATCTTACGAAAGATGTATGTTTAAGTCTTGTAGGAGGATGCTTGATTCAGGCGATGGAATATATAGTTCCAAATTTTTATGTATATATTATATCTGGATACGCCTTGTATTCTCTTTATAGAGATGTTAAAAAAATTTTAACGCCTTCCATCAATGGGTATATACCAGATGAAAACTGTAATATAGTAATAATAAAAAATGCTTATTATATATAATAAAATATGAATACATTACATAACTTATAGCAATAAAACTATACTACAATATATTATCCAAAACATTTTAAATGTTTTGGAATTTTATAAATTATATTACACAAATTAAAAAAATTGAAATTTATTTTACTAATAAAAGATTAGTATATCAACTTAAATTATAAAAATGTTATCACTATTCTCTAATGTGCTTACAAAAACAGCAATTTTTGCTACATATTGTATAAAAGAGATAATAGTTCCAAATCTTTCTATATTTATATTGTCAGGATATTGTTTATATTCTTCATATAAATTATATAAACAATATCAGAAAAAAAGTTTCAATTTTAATACAGATTTTCACCCAGTAATATATGGTATGATAAGAACAACTTATGATTAAAACCTATCTTGTGTAATGTTTTATATGATATAATATTACATCTAATCCAAGACAAACAGTTGTCTTGGATTTATATACTTTTCTTAGTTATTCCATAAACAACAGAATTGAATTTATTTACTAATTTTTTATACCAATAATGGTCATTTGGAGATTTCTTTTTAATGTCTATCTTATATTTTTTATTCTTTTCATAAACTATTCTATAATTTTGAGCCATTTTTGATATAAATTGAGAATAAGCAATATATATTTCATCTAAATTTTTAACTTTTCTTGCTTTTATATATAATTTTTTTAAACTTGCATCTTTATTTCTTAATCTATAATCTAAAAACCAGAAAGTTGGATATCCAAACTCTATAGAAACTTGAGCATATTTAAGTTTATCATTATCAAAAATTTTTTTAAAATATACTTGGATAAATTTGTTTATTAATAAATATTTTACACTATTAACATAACATTCTAATAAATTATTTTTTGTATCATATAAAATCACATTATATTCTAATATTTCTCTTTTTGAAGAATATATTACATAAGGCAACAAAATAAATCTTTTATTTGAAGAAACTATAGTATCTCTAACAATAGACGATATATCACTGATATCACCTACTATTTTTTTATTATATTTATGAAATAAATAGTTAGTGTCCCATCCAAAATCTAAAATATTTTTATTTTTATCTGATACAATAACAAAAAAATTTATTCCTATAGGAAAACTTACAATATCTTTATATTTCTTAGTTAAATATTTTGTTATATAGATATTAATTATATTATAATCTACATCTTTAATTTTTACTTCTTTATTTACTGTTTTTTTAACTAAACTTATATTTTCTTTCATATTGTTATACCATAAATAAAATTGAATTTTATTTATGGTAATAAATATTTATATAACAGACGCATAAAAATGACTAACGAATATAAAATTATTAAAAATATGCTTAAAAATAATGCTTCTAAAGGAGCAGAACAAATAGAGTTTAGTAATCAAATAATTAAAAATAAAGCAGAAAAACTATATTCTGAAGAGAAAGATAATCAAAGATGTTTTAAAATAAAGCAAAAAGAAGAAGAATACTATAACTGTAAAAAAATAAATGGATTTGATCCAGAAGTTTTTAGGACAGATATAGTAGAAAATTTAATTTTTAAACCTTCACTCAAATTACATCACAAAACTAATAATAAAAATGTTCTTAAAATGGTAGCAGGTGGAGAACACATTATTAGTTATAGTGGAGGAGGAAAAACAAACCAAGAAAATTGTGCTATTCTTGCTAATGAAGTTAATAAAGCAAAAAAAGATATACCATTGTATGATATGGGCAAAAATACAAGACAAAATTATAACAAAAATTATGGAATAAATCCAAAAGAATTTTTAGATAATTTTAATAAAAATCCTAAACAATTATGTAAAGATTTTGACTTAAATATCGTTAAAAATAAAAATGGAGAATTAACTATTGACAGTATTGGTTATAAAGAAGAACCCACAGTTGATATTATTATGACAACAGATGATGAACAAAATATTATAGAAACTCTTTTACCAGAGAACAAAGACGTTATAATATCCACTATTGTTGTCGCAGGTTCTGTAATTTTAGTCAAATATTTGTATGATAAATACAGAAAATATCAAATTAAGAAAAAATTAGAATGTCCTCCAAAATATTTTAATAATATACAAGAATATACAGAATTTATAATGAAAAATAAACTTACTACAGAAGAATATGGAACTTTTAGACCATTTGATAACGATAAATACTCTTCATTCGAAGAAGAGAGAAAATTTTATACTTAAATAAAAAAGATTAAAGAAATTTCTTAAGAAATTTCTTTAATCATAATTATAGATGTTTGTATCATTAATATCTCTCACAACTATTGTATCAATATGTATTTATAATAAATGCGAGAAACATAAAAATAAAAAGAAAATGAAATGTCCTCCTAAATATTTCGATAGTATTCAAGAATATGTAGAATTTATAATGAAAAATAAACTTACTACAGAAGAATATGGAACTTTTCTACCATTTGATATCTCTAAATTCGCTTCTTTCGAAGAAGCAAGAAATTACTATAAAAAATTGAATTCTATTTAACTTATTATATAAATTATTACTTGATTATCAAAATGATTTTAACAATTATTACAACAACTATAGTATCTACGTTAGTATCTGTGATAGTATCTATATATACTTCGTTTTTCGTGGTAGGATTTTGCCTGCCTTATTTAGAAAAAAAATTTAAATAATTACTTATAAATTATTAATTAATAATTAATTATATAAATAAGTAGTCCAAGACAGTTTAAGTGTCTTGGACTTTTTAAATTTTATTACACTAATTAATAACAATGGTTTTACATTATGGAACTCATATTAGTATTTCTAAAAGTTTATATAGTAATTTATTAGTGTCTAAAGAAATTTTAGATTGTAATTCTTTTCAAATTTTTACTAAAAGCCCTATAAAATATGGAAAAATTGGATTATCTCAAGAAGATATAGAAAAATCTATAAGATTTGTCAAAGAAAATAATATTTACTTAGTAATACACGGGCAATATATTATAAATTTTTGTAAGTATATTCCTTGGGCTGTAGAAAGTTTAGTTCAAGATATGCTATTTTTAGAAAATTTTATAGAAGACAATAAAATGCTTCCAACAGGTGTTATCATTCATATGGGTAAAGATACAATAGAAGTTGGAGAAGATATTTGTATAAATAACTTTATAAAATGTTTAGATAAAACTATAGAACAAGTAGGTTCAGGCAATACTAACATTATTCTTGAAACAAGTGTTAAATCTAAAAATGACAGATTTTATAATATAGAAAACCTTTCTAAATTATATCATAAACTTAATACAACAACTAAAAAAAGAGTTAAATTTTGTATAGATACTTGTCATATTTTTTCAAGTGGTTATGATATTTCTGGAATAAATGGTATGAAAGAATATTTTGATAATTTCGACAAACTAATAGGGATTAAAAATATAGCAGTTATTCATCTAAATGACAGTAAAAACAAGGTTGGTTCTGGTTTAGACAGACACGAAAGTATAGGAAAAGGTTATATTTTTGGAGAAGATTTTAACTCATTAAAATATTTAATAAATTTGGCTAAAAAGAATGATATTCCTATTATAACTGAAACTAACACGAAAAACAAAGTAGAAGAATTAAACTTGGTTCATAATCTTAGTTTAATTTAATTAAGGTAGTAATAACGATAACAATGGAAGAATATATTCGAAGTATATTTTCAAATGATGAAAATATTAACTATATCCTTAATACTGTTATAGATTTAGTCTCTTCAAATGGAGGAGAAAATTTTGATATATCTAATGAACACTTGATAGCATCATTTAATAGGGTAGCATCAAGTGTATTCAATGTTGAAATTAATAGACAATCAAGGAAACCACCGAATGAAATTATAAAATATATAAATAATATAGTAATAAAAGAATTAACTAAATATTTATTAAAATCTACTACACAAGAAAATCAGAGAAAAGAACAAGAAGTAAAAGTAGAAACTACTACTGAAACTGTCAAATATAGTATAAATAATAACCATAAAAAATTTACTGAACCTATTTTAAATCCAATAAGTATTCAATTAACACAAATATATATAAATAATGGAAGTAAAATTATAAATGAAAAAACTAACAAAATTTATTATCATCAGATAATATCTACAAAACCTTTATATTCTGAAACAAAGGAAATAATTATTCCTATAAAAGAATATAAAAATTTATTAGAAGTAATAGAAGAACTAAATAAAAATCCAGATATAACATTTTCATTGACAGATGAAAATAAAGTAGAAACTTCTTCTACAATTCCTTTTGAATTTATTGGTGAAAATGTAAATTTATTAAATTTATTGGGGTTATACTCTTCTAATAAGGCGCCTGTATTTAGGAAAACAAGGTTGGTAAATTTACAAGTTTATCTTAAAGAAGATATGATATTTAATGAACCTTTATTAATAAAAGATAATGAAAACTTTATAGACCTGAACGATGGAAATTTCAAATTATTGGAAAATAAAGTAGATATAATAGAAGATTTATTTGTAAAGTTAGAAACAGACTATACAGATACAATTACAGAATTTTGTTTATTATTCCAAATAAAATCAAAGAGTTTAAAAAATTTATAGGATTTATTAATATAGATACACAAAATATGGATACTACTAAAAAAAGAGGTAGGAAACCTAAAAATATTCAAAATTCTGAAGATACTCAAGAAATTGTTAAGAAGAAAAGAGGTAGAAAGCCTAAACTTATAGAATTCAAAAAATTAGATAATGTTAATTTAAATTTTGACTTTGAAGAGATACAAGTAATACAATTACCTATTTCTTATGAAAAAATAGAACAGATTTATAAGAACTTAAATAAAAAAGAAGAACATTCTATTAAAGAAGACTTTTACAATAAAGAAGTCGATTGTAGCACCAAAGATATTTGTGATAATTGTATAAATATTAATAATAACTTGGAAAAATATAAAATCCACGATATAAAGCTATTACCAGAATATATAAACACCAGAAAAATAATATCTACATATACAGACATATCTTGTTGGTGGTGTTGTCATAAATTTAATACATATCCTATTTGTGCTCCTATATCTTACTCTTCTTATACTGAATTATTTAAAGTAAAAGGATGTTTTTGTAGTTTTAACTGTGTAAAATCTTATATGAATACAGATCCTTTTCTTAAAAAAAGTGTATCCTTAATACCATTTTTATATAAAAAATTAACTGGAAATAATTATATAAAAATAAAAGAAGCCCCAAATAAAGAAATTCTTGAAATGTTTGGAGGCCATATTTCTATAGAAGATTATAGACAATCTTTTAATACATTGACATCTTACGAAATACTTACATACCCTATGGTAAGTATAGGATATACAACGATAGAAAGAAAATATACAGATTATAATTATACACAAATTAATTCAGGAAATAAAAAAGATAAATATACTAAAGAAAATTCTCTTAGTAAAATACTAAATATAAAGAATGTTAATATAGAATAACTATTCTATATTTATTCCATATATTTATTCCATATATTTATTATGTATCTTACAATACATAGAATTTTCTAAAGTTTTTTTATTACATTTATTTCCTAAATTTTTCCCAGTTTTAAGAATTTGAATACAACCAGTTTCTTCTTGAAGTTCTACTATTTTATTTTCTTGTTCTGGTTC
>JACCDQ010612312.1_pt1 | contig 18879 bp, 19 predicted proteins | sample 7446031 | NCBI WGS metagenome assembly JACCDQ01 (sample SAMN15323442, study PRJNA562643) | freshwater metagenome | isolation source: river surface water | place: USA:Blue River Watershed | collected 2017-08-17
CAATGCGCGGCCCACCGGCCAGCGCGCACTCGTGGTCGAAGATGAATTTCTGCACCGGCGTCCAGCCGGGGCCGCCCCATGCCTGGGGCCAGTGGTTGGCGTACCAGCCGCGCTCGTTGAGGATGGCATGCCACTCATCCTGGTCGGCCTTGGTCAGCCGCTGACCGGCCTTGACCTTGTGGGCGATGCGCTGGGGCAGCTTCTCTTTCAGAAAAGCCTGCACCTCGGCGCGGAAGGCTTCTTCTTCGGGGGTGAAGTTCAGATCCATGTCGTTCCTCAAAAAATTTCAAACAGGCCTGCGGCGCCCATGCCGCCGGCGATGCACATGGTCACCACGGCGTACCTGGCCTTGCGGCGGCGGCCCTCGAGCAGCACATGGCCGGCCAGGCGTGCGCCGGTCATGCCAAAGGGGTGGCCCACGGAAATGGCGCCACCGTTCACGTTCAGGCGCTCATCGGGAATGCCGAGCTTTTGCTGGCAGTAGATGGACTGCGAAGCGAAAGCTTCGTTGAGTTCCCACAGGTCGATGTCGTCGACTTGGAGGCCATGGCGCTGCAGCAGCTTGGGCACGGCAAACACCGGTCCAATGCCCATTTCGTCGGGCTCGCAACCGGCCACGGCCATGCCACGGAAGGCGCCGAGCGGATTCAGGCCCAGACGCGAAGCCTCACCGGCCTCCATCAGCACACAGGCCGAAGCGCCGTCCGACAGCTGCGAGGCATTGCCGGCGGTGATGAACTGGTCCGGACCTTTGACCGGTTGCAGCTTGGCCAGCGATTCATAGGTGGTGCCGGGCCGGTTGCAGTTGTCGGCACTGACGGTGACCTCGCGCTGGCTCACCACGCCGGTTTCCTTGTCGGTCACGGCCATCACCGTGGTGCAGGGCACGATCTCGTCGGCAAATCGGCCGGCCGCCTGGGCTTCGGCCGTCTTGCGCTGGCTCTCCACCGAGAAACGGTCCTGCGCTTCGCGGCTGATGCCGTAGCGACGAGCCACGATGTCGGCGGTGTCGATCATGGCCATGTAGAGCTCGGGCTTGCGCTCCAGGATCCAGGGGTCCATGCCCGAGTTGCCATCGTCGCGCGAGCGGATGCCCGAGATGCTTTCGACACCGCCGGCAATCATGGCGGGCGCACCGTCGAGCACGATGCGGCCCGCGGCCATGGCAATGGCCTGCAGGCCGGAGGCGCAAAAGCGGTTGATGGTGGTGCCGGCGATCGACAGCGGCAGCTCGCTGCGGATGATGGCCTGGCGCGCGACGTTGCGGCCGGTGATGCCTTCGGGGTAACCGCAGCCGAGGATGGCGTCCTCGATCAGGGCCGGGTCGATGCCGGCGCGCTGCACTGCCGCCTTGACGGCAAACGAGGCCAGCGTGGGCCCGGGGGTGATGTTGAACTCACCCCGATGCGATTTGGCCAGGGGGGTACGGGCGGTCGAAACGATGACGGCTTCACGCATGGCGTGTCCTTTCCTTGAAAACTGAAAACGGGTGGGTCAGAGGTGACTCAAAGGCGGTTCAGGCTGTCGAAGTTCTTGCCTTCGGCCACCAGGCGTTCGAGCAGTGGCGAGGGCTTCCAGAACAGCGGGTCTTCCTTGGCGAACTCGCGGATGTCGTCGAGCACTTTGTCCAGCCCCACCATGTCGGCGTATTTCATCGGCCCGCCGCGGTGGCGCGGGAAGCCGTAGCCGTACAAAAAAGTCACGTCCACATCGAGCGGGCGCAATGCAATGCCTTGCGCCACCACGTTGGCGCCTTCATTGACCATGGCGGCCATGTAGCGGCGCATGATCTCCTCGGGCGTGAACGTGCGTGGGGTGATGCCGGCGCGCTGGCGCTCGGCGTCGATGATGGCCAGCACTTCGGGATCGGGCTGGCCCACGCGCTCGCCCTGCGGGTACAGGTAGTAACCGCGGCCGGTCTTCTGGCCGAACCAGCCGCGCTCGCAGATGCGGTCGGCGATCTGCACATAACGGGCTTTCGGATCGCGGGTGGCGGCACGGCGCTTGCGCGTGGCCCAGCCGATGTCGCCACCGGCCAGGTCCGACACCTGGAAGGGGCCCATGGGGTAACCGAAGTCCCGCACCGCCGCATCGATCTCGTAGGGCGAAGCGCCGTCCTCCATCATGTGGTCCGCCGCGGCCCGGTAGACGGCCAGGATGCGGTTGCCGATGAAGCCATCGCACACGCCGGCGCGCACCGCCACTTTCTTGAGCTTCCTGGCCAGTTCGAAGGCGGTGGCCACCACGTCGGCGCTCACCTTGGCGGACACGACGATTTCCAGCAGCTTCATGATGTTGGCTGGCGAGAAGAAGTGCAGGCCGATCACGTCCTGCGGTCGCGAAGTGCTCGCCGCGATGGCATCGATGTCCAGGTAAGACGTGTTGGTGGCCAGCACCGCGCCAGGCTTGCAGACCCGGTCCAGCTCGGCAAACACCGCCTGCTTGACGGCCAGGTCTTCAAACACGGCCTCGATCACCAGGTCCACCGAGGCCAGTGATTCGTATTGGGTGCTGCCGGTGTAACGGGCCATCACGGCCGCCTTGGCCTCGGGCGTCATGCGGCCCTTGGTCACCAGGCCGTCGTACACCTTTTCCACATTGGCGCGGCCGCGCGCGATCGACGCGTCGTCGCGCTCCACCATGGTCACGCTCAGGCCGGCGTCGAGCACCGACACCGCAATGCCCGCGCCCATGGTGCCGCCGCCCACCACGCCCACCGATGCGATGGCGCGCGGTTTGGCGGCTTGAGCTTCGGGCACTTTGACGACTTCGCGCTCGGCAAAGAAAGCATGGATCAGACCGGCGCGCTGCGGGCTGTCGATGCACTGCAAAAACAACTGGCGCTCGAATTTCAGGGCTTCGTCAAACGGCAGGTCCAGACCGGCCTGCACCGCCTCGATCACCTTGAGCGGCGAGAACAGGCCGCGTGACTTTTTGGCGGTCTCGCTGCGCAGGGCTTCCAGCGTGGCCAGCGATTCGGCCTTGTCGCGGAACAGCGTGTCCAGATCACGGGTGCGACGCACGCCAACGCCCGCAGACAGCAGCTCCTTGACGTAAGCCAGACCGGCCGCGCGGACATCGCTGCCTTCGGCCAGGCGGTCAATGAGGCCGACGCCCAGCGCTTCCTTGGCACCCATGTGGCGGCCGCTGAGCATCAGCTCCACCGCGGGGCGCAGGCCCATCAGGCGAGGGGCGCGCTGCGTGCCGCCCGAACCCGGCAGCAGACCGAGCTGCACTTCGGGCAAACCCAGTCGGGCATCGCCCAGCGCCAGCCGGTAGTGGGCAGACATGGCGATTTCCAGCCCTCCGCCCAGGGCCGGGCCGTGGATGGCGGCAATGACGGGCTTGGTGCAGGCTTCGATGCCGTTGCACACCTCGGGCAGGCTCGGCGGCAGCGGCGGTTTGCCAAATTCGCGGATGTCCGCACCGGCGATGAAGGCGCGGCCCGCGCCCACGATCAGCACAGCGCGCACCCGGGCATCGGCCTGTGCCTGTTGCACGGCATCCCGCAGACCCCGGCGCACGTCCACATTGAGGGCGTTGACCGGGGGATGGTCAATGGTGACCACCAGGATGTCACCCTCGTGCTGGGTGCGGACGGCGGCGGTACCGGGAACGGAAGAAGGGCTCACACGAATCTCCAGAATCAATCAGGCCGAAGCCATTGGCTGGCCAGGATTCTCTTTTGGAAAGATTGGGTTGACAATCACATCATCCGTTGACAGAGTGTCAAATAAAATTGACGTATGAGTCTCGATCTTCCCTATTTGACCCTGCTGGTGGACATCATCGACGCCGGCAACCTCAGCCAGGCGGCGCGCAAGCTGAAGATGACGCGCGCCAACGTCAGCTACCACCTCAGCCAGCTGGAAAAATCCGTGGGCGTGCAGCTGGTGCGACGCACCACCCGCCGCGTGGAGCCCACCGAAGTGGGTTGGCGGCTTTATGAACACGGACGCTCGATCCGCAACGAGATCGTGGCCGCGCAGGAAACCATCAGCAACCTGGGCCAGGGCCTGCAAGGGCGAGTGGGCTTGAGCGTGCCCAGCGGCTACGGACAGATGGTGATGTCGGACTGGCTGGTGGAATTCAAGCGCCTGTACCCGGGCATCGTGCTGGATGTGGTGTTCGAAAACCGGATCGACAACCTGCGTGATGAGGTGGACATTGCGATCCGCATCCTGCCCGAGCCGCCGCCACAAATGGTCGCGCGCGAGTTCGGCACCGTGCGTTACCTGGCCTGCGCCTCGCAGGCCTACGTGGCAGCGCATGGCCTGCCCACCGAACTGGCCCAGCTGCGCACCCAGCCGCTGATCACCGCCAACGTGGTGGGGCGGCACCTGTCACTGCGCGGCTACCGGCAAGGCGAGCGCGAGGAGATCATGCTGGCCCCCACCCTGATTTCGGACCACTACCCGTTCCTGCGTCAAGGCATCCTGGCCGGCCTGGGCATCGGGCTGGTGCCTGACTATGTGGTGGAGGACGTGATCGCCAATGGAGAGGTGCTGACCGCGCTCAACGACTACCGCCTGAGCATCTTCGGCACCAACATGTACCTGCTGTACCTGCCCAACCGGCACCAGACCCGGGCGGTACGCACCTGCATCGACTTCCTGATGGACAAGGCCCGCTCGGTCGAGAATTGAACATCGCGGCCACAGAAAACGGATCGGTTTGGCTGATCACAAGGAGCTTGTTTTTACCCGAGCCGCATCAAGCACCCATTGGCCGCGTTTACCGTCGCTCAATCGGCATCGACGGAAGGCAACTTCCAGTCAAGCCAAAGCGTCAGCAGCCTCATTCCGGTGGTGACCAATATGCATGCCGCCACGGCTATCCATTCGGAAGCGCCGAACCACGTCAATGCGGCGTACACAACACCCCCGACTAACGCACACACAGCGTATGGGCGATGATCACGAAAGAGACTGGGAATCTCGTTGCAAACCAAGTCGCGGAGCACGCCGCCAAAAGTCCCTGTGATGACCCCCATCATGATGGCCACCGCTGGTGGTTGACCCAAGGTCCAGGATAAATGCAGCCCAGTGGTACAAAACAAACCCAGTCCCAAGGCGTCAGGAACAGCAAGCAGTTTCTCGCTGCTTTCCAGGTCATGGCGTTTGAGAAAGGTGGCGCATGCCAGGCACAGCAGCAACACCCCCAGCAAAACCACTTGGTGCTCTGCCCAGAAAAAGGGACGGCGATCGATCAGCACATCGCGCAACGTGCCGCCGCCAAAGGCGGCAAGAAACCCGCAAACGCAGATGCCAACGACATCCATGCGTTTGCGCATGGCCGCCAGCACGCCCGAGACAGCGAAAGCAGCGGTTCCCAGGAGCTCCAAGCCCACAAGCGTATGCTGACGAAGTGTCTCGATGGCGATCACAAAGAAGTCCTGGACATTGGATATAACAAAGAAAGTGATATCTGGGCTGGTGCCGGTTCTCTAGACAACGACCCCGAGCTCACCCGCCACAAGTTTCTGGCATCAGCCAGTGATGCCACACTTTTTTCCCACCAAGAAACGAAAAAGCCACCCTGAGGTGGCTGATTCGTTGATTTATATGGTGGGTGATACATGGATCGAACATGTGACCCCTGCCGTGTGAAGGCAGTGCTCTACCGCTGAGCTAATCACCCGTCACTGTTGTGCAGCGAAGACCGCCATTATGCCACAGTTTTTCAGGCAGTCGCCGCGGCACCCAGATTTCGCCAGACGGTCTTGCCGCCGCTGGCCTTGTCCAGCTGGCCGAGCACATCTTCATGGGCCGCCAGCTCCTGTTCATTGGCCGCCAGTACAGGCAACTGAAAACCGCTCAGCTCCACCTTCGCAGACGCCTGACCGGCCACGGACGCTTCTACCGACTCCATGATCAGCGCCTCCTGGCCACGCGTCATGTTGATGTAGACATCGGCCAGCAATTCGGCGTCGAGCAAGGCGCCGTGCAGCGTGCGGCCGGAGTTGTCGACTTCCAGGCGGTCGCACAGGGCATCGAGGCTGTTGCGCTTGCCGGGGAACATCTCCTTGGCCATGGCCAGAGAGTCGATCACACCGTTCACAAATGTTTTGAACGGCGGTTTGCCCAGCAGTTCCAGTTCCTTGTTGAGGAAGCCCAGGTCAAAGGGTGCGTTGTGGATGATGACTTCAGCATCCTGCATGTATTCCAGGATTTCATCGACCAGTTCGGCAAAGCGGGGCTTGTCCTTGAGGAATTCGTTGCTGATGCCATGCACCCGCAACGCGTCTTCGTGGCTGTCCCGGTCGGGGTTGAAATAGAAGTGCAGGTTGTTGCCGGTCAGCTTGCGGTTGACCAGCTCCACACAACCGAGTTCGATGATGCGGTCGCCGGTCTCGGGTGACAGTCCGGTGGTTTCTGTATCCAGGACGATCTGGCGCATGGTCAGTGGTTTTCCTTGGCGTGGTTGATGGTGTATTTGGGAATTTCCACCACCAGATTGTCGCGCCCCACGATGGCCTGACAGCTCAGGCGCGAGTCAGGCTCCAGGCCCCAGGCACGGTCGAGCAGGTCTTCCTCGGTTTCTTCCATCTCGTTGAGGCTGCGAAAGCCTTCGCGCACGATCACATGACAGGTCGTGCAGGCACAGCTCATGTCGCAGGCATGCTCGATGTGGATGTGGTTCTCCAGCAGGGCTTCGCAGATGCTGGTGCCCGCGGCAGCGGTGATCTCGGCGCCCTGGGGACAGAGTTCGGCGTGGGGAAGGATCTTGATGACCGGCATGGTGTGCGAGTGTTCAAACGTTCTGGATGCTTTGCCCGGCCAGAGCCTTCTGGATGCTCTGGTTCATGCGCTCGGCGGCAAAAGCCTCGGTGCCTTTGGCCAGCGCCTGGGTCTGGTCTTCAAGCGCCTTGGCATCGGTTTCGGTGGCGATGGCTTTTTGCAGCGCGTCCATCAGCCGATCAATGTCTGCGCGCTCTCCGCCCGAGAGCAAATGGCCGTCGGCTTGCAGGGCGCTGCGGGTGGCCAGGAGCATGCGGTCGGCGTCCACACGCGCTTCGACCAGGGCACGCGCCTGCATGTCTTCCTGCGCGGTGGCAAAGCTGTCCTGCAGCATGGTGGCGATCTGCTCGTCACTCAGGCCGTAGGACGGCTTGACGTCGATGCGCGCCTCCACGCCGCTGAGCTGCTCCCTGGCACTGACCTGGAGCAGGCCGTCGGCATCCACCGTGAAGGTCACGCGGATGCGCGCTGCACCTGCCGCCATCGGCGGGATGCCACGCAGCGTGAAGCGCGCCAGGCTGCGGCAGTCCTGCACCAGGTCGCGTTCACCCTGGACCACGTGCAGGGCCAGCGCAGTCTGGCCGTCCTGGTAGGTGGTGAAGTCCTGCGCCATGGCGGTCGGGATGGTCTGGTTGCGCGGCACGATGCGCTCGACCAGCCCGCCCATGGTTTCGATGCCCAGCGACAGCGGAATCACATCCAGCAGCAACAGGTCACCCGCGGCATCGTTGCCTGCCAGCTGGTTGGCCTGGATGGCGGCGCCCAGCGCCACCACCTCGTCCGGATTGAGGTTGTTCAACGGTGCCTGGCCAAAGAAGTCACCCACGGCTTGCTGGATCTGGGGCATGCGGGTGGAGCCGCCGACCATGACCACACCTTTGACTTCTTCTTTGGACAGGCCCGCGTCACGCAGCGCCTTGCGCACGGCCGAAATGCAGCGCTGGGTCAACGCCGCAGTGATATTTTCAAAATCGGTACGGCCCACCTGAACGCACAGCTTGCCGCTGGACAGCTCCACCGACAGACTGGTCTGATCTGAACTGGTCAGTGCTTCCTTGGCCGCACGGGCGGCGGCTTTCAGACGGGTTTTGTCTTCGGCCGTGTCGGCCACCACGCCGGGCACCTGCGCCAGCGCCCAGTCGGCCAGCGCGCGGTCATAGTCGTCACCGCCCAGTGCAGAGTCGCCACCGGTGGCCATGACCTCGAACACGCCCCGCGTGAGGCGCAGGACGGAAATGTCAAAAGTGCCGCCGCCCAGATCGAACACCGCATAGATGCCTTCGGCCGCGTTGTCCAGGCCGTAGGCAATGGCCGCCGCCGTGGGCTCGTTGATCAGGCGCAGCACGTTGATGCCTGCGAGCTGAGCCGCGTCCTTGGTGGCCTGGCGCTGGGCATCGTCAAAGTAGGCAGGCACAGTGATCACAGCGCCGTACAGGTCATCATTGAAGCTGTCTTCGGCGCGAAAGCGCAGCGTGGCCAGGATCTCGGCACTCACCTCGACTGGCGACTTGGTGCCTTGTACGGTGTCGATGCCGAGCATGCCGGGCTGGTCGACAAAGCGGTAAGGCAGCTTGTCGGGATCTGCAATGTCCTTGAGCCCCCGGCCCATGAAGCGCTTGACCGAGGCGATGGTGTTGGCCGGGTCCTGCGCGGCATTCTGCTGCGCGTCATGACCGATCTGGCGGCCCTGCCCGGGCAGATAGCGCACCACCGAAGGCAGGATCACGCGGCCCTCGCCATCGGGCAGGCACTCGGCCACACCATGGCGCACGGCGGCCACCAGCGAATGGGTGGTGCCCAGGTCAATGCCAACAGCAATGCGCCGCTGGTGCGGGTCAGGCGACTGGCCCGGTTCGGAAATCTGCAAAAGCGCCATGGTTTATTGTTTTCGATCGAGTTTAGCGTCCACCTCGGCGGCAAAGCGGTCGATGAACATCAGCGCCCTCACCTGCCCCACGGCGGCCTGCGCATCCTCTGCACCGTCGAGCAGCTGACCCAGCGACTGCTGCACCCGCTTGCGCTCGCCAGCCACTTCGTCGGCCAAGTCTTCCAGGGCACCCACCTCGTCGGTGTCTTCCAGGGTTTCGCGCCATTGCATCTGCTGCATGAGGAAGGCGGGCGGCATGGCCGTGTTGCTCTCGGCCTGTACCGGCACACCACGCAGCTCGCACAGGTAGGCCGCGCGCTTGAGCGGGTCCTTGAGGCGCTGGTAGGCCTCATTGATGCGCACCGACCACTGCATGGCCACACGCTGGGCGGCGGCGCCCTCCGCTGCAAAACGGTCAGGGTGCGCCTCGCGTTGCAGGGCTTTCCAGGTGTCGTCCAGCTGCCCACGGTCGAGCGCGAACTGCTGCGGCAGCCCGAACAACTCGAAATCGTTGGCCTGCAGGGATTTCACACGCGAAACGACTCGCCGCAACCGCAGCGGTCGCGTTCGTTGGGGTTGTTGAAGCGGAAACCTTCATTGAGGCCTTCGCGCACAAAGTCCAGCTCGGTGCCGTCGATGTAGGCCAGGCTCTTGGGGTCCACCAACACCTTGACGCCATGCGCCTCGAAGATCACATCTTCGGGTTCGGCTTCGTCCACATACTCCAGCTTGTACGCCAAGCCGGAACATCCGGTGGTCTTGACGCCCAGGCGCACGCCCAGGCCCTTGCCACGCTTGGTGAGGTAACGGTTGACGTGCCGGGCTGCAGCTTCACTGACGGTGATGGCCATGGCTTACTGCGCGTGCTTCTTCTTATAGTCGTCCACAGCCGCCTTGATCGCGTCTTCGGCCAGGATGGAGCAGTGAATCTTGACTGGCGGCAAGGCGAGCTCTTCAGCGATCTCGCTGTTCTTGAGCGCAGCGGCTTCGTCCAGCGTCTTGCCCTTGACCCACTCGGTCACCAGCGAGCTCGACGCGATGGCCGAACCGCAGCCGTAGGTCTTGAAACGCGCGTCTTCGATGATGCCCGTGGCCGGGTTCACCTTGATCTGCAGCTTCATCACGTCACCGCAGGCGGGCGCGCCCACCATGCCGGTGCCCACGTCTTCGTCGCCCTTGTCAAAGGAGCCGACGTTGCGGGGGTTTTCGTAGTGGTCAACGACCTTTTCAGAATAAGCCATGGTGTCCTCCTTGGGTATCAGTGGGCCGCCCACTGAATGGTGTTCAGATCAATGCCGTCCTTGTACATCTCCCACAGCGGGCTGAGTTCGCGCAGCTTGGCGACGTTCTCGCGGATGGTCTTGACGGCAAAGTCGATGTCTTCTTCGGTGGTCCAGCGACCGATCGTCATGCGCAGACTGCTGTGAGCCAGTTCATCGCTGCGGCCCAGGGCACGCAGCACGTAGCTGGGCTCCAGGCTGGCCGAGGTACAGGCCGAGCCGGACGACACCGCCAGGCCCTTGATGCCCATGATCAGCGACTCGCCTTCGACGAAGTTGAAGCTCATGTTGATGTTCTGCGCCACGCGCTGGGTGGCGTGGCCATTCAGGAACACCTGCTCCAGGTCGGACAGACCGTCGATCAGGCGTTTGTGCAGGGCAGCAGCCTTGGCGTTATCCTGGTCCATTTCGAGTCTGGCGATGCGGAAGGCCTCGCCCATGCCGACGATCTGGTGCGTGGGCAGCGTGCCCGAGCGCATGCCGCGCTCATGGCCACCGCCGTGCATCTGCGCTTCCAGGCGCACACGGGGCTTGCGACGCACGTACAGCGCGCCGATGCCCTTGGGGCCGTAGGTCTTGTGCGAGGCCAGGCTCATCAGGTCGACCGGCAGGGTGTTCAGGTCGATGGCCACCTTGCCCGTGGCCTGCGCAGCGTCGACATGGAAGAGGATGCCCTTCTCGCGGCACATCGCGCCAATGCCGGCGATGTCCTGGATCACGCCGATCTCGTTGTTCACGAACATCACGCTGATCAGGATGGTGTCAGGACGGATCGCGGCTTTGAGCGCATCCATGCTCAGCAGGCCGTCTTCCTGCACGTCCAGGTAGGTCACGTCAAAGCCTTGACGCTCCAGTTCGCGCATGGTGTCAAGCACAGCCTTGTGCTCGGTCTTGACGGTGATCAGGTGCTTGCCGCGCGATTTGTAGAACTGCGCCGCGCCCTTGAGGGCCAGGTTGTTCGACTCGGTGGCGCCGCTGGTCCAGACGATCTCGCGCGGGTCGGCACCGATCAGGTCGGCCACATCCTTGCGGGCTTTCTCGACGGCCTCTTCGGCTTCCCAGCCCCAGGCGTGGCTGCGCGAAGCCGGGTTGCCGAAATGCTCGCGCAACCAGGGAATCATGGCGTCGACCACACGGGGGTCACACGGCGTGGTGGCGCCGTAGTCCATGTAAATGGGGAAATGCGGGGTGCTGCTCATGGCTTTTACTTCTGGTAGACGTCAGGATTTGGCAAACACGTTGCCAAGGTCAAAAACGGAATTGGGGCCGGTCACGCGGATGGGCTTGACCACTGGCGTGGAGGAAATGGCGCGCTTGAGGGTGGGCTTGGCCTCAATCACCACCCCTTTGGAAATCTGGTCGTCCACCAGTTTCTGGAGCGAGACGGAATCCAGGAACTCCACCATCTTGGCGTTCAGCGCCGACCACAGGTCGTGCGTCATGCAACGGCTGTCGCCGCCATGGCAGTTTTCCTTGCCGCCGCAATGGGTGGCGTCCAGCGGCTCATCCACCGACAGGATGATGTCGGCCACGGTGATGTCGTCGGCTTTACGGCCCAGGGTGTAGCCCCCGCCCGGACCCCGGGTGGACTCGACCAGCTGGTGGCGGCGCAGCTTGCCAAACAGCTGCTCCAGGTAGGACAGCGAAATCTGCTGGCGCTGGCTGATGGCGGCCAGGGTCACAGGACCGGATTGCTGGCGCAGGGCCAGATCGATCATGGCGGTGACGGCAAAACGGCCTTTGGTGGTCAGTCTCATGGCAGGCTCCTGGGTTGGGCTGGACCGTGCCGGGCGGGGAATGTCCCGAGTTCCCGACTAAGGAGCTCAAGTATAGCCGATTCCCGATCAAATTGCTGGGTTATCCATCGGCGCATGTCTGTGGGAGGCCGCCCCTGCGGCCGAAGGCATTCGCGCGCAGGGGCGCGCTCCCACAAGCCTTTCGCGCACAGGGGTGTCCTCCTGCAAAAACTCAGGCCCGGCTCAGGGGCACCACATGGTCGCCACCTGCCGCGCCAAACGCCTGCTCCTTGAGGATGGCCAGCTGGTCGCGCACCCGGGCGGCTTTTTCGAATTCGAGGTTGCGCGCGTGTTCCATCATCTGCTTTTCGAGCTGCTTGATGGCCTTGGCGATGTCTTTTTCGCTCATGTCCTCGACCTTGGCCTTTTGCAGCGCCGCCTGCTCCAGGCGCTCGGCTTCCTGGCCGGACTTTTCGCTGTAGACGCCGTCGATCAGGTCCTTGACCTGCTTGATGATGGTGCGCGGGGTGATGCCGTGCGCTTCGTTGTAGGCGATCTGCTTTTCACGGCGGCGCTGGGTTTCGTCCATGGCTTTCTTCATGGACTTGGTGATGACGTCGGCGTAGAGGATGGCCTTGCCCCCGGCGTTGCGGGCGGCGCGGCCAATGGTCTGGATCAGGCTGCGCTCGGCACGCAGAAAGCCTTCCTTGTCAGCGTCCAGAATTGCCACCAGAGACACCTCGGGAATGTCCAGCCCCTCGCGCAGCAGGTTGATGCCCACCAGCACATCGAAGGCGCCCAGACGCAGGTCGCGGATGATTTCCACCCGCTCGACCGTATCCACATCGCTGTGCAGGTAGCGCACCTTCACACCGTTGTCGCTCAGGTAGTCGGTCAGCTGCTCGGCCATGCGCTTGGTCAGCGTGGTGATCAAGACCCGTTCCTGTTTTTCAACACGGATGCGGATTTCCTGCAGCACATCGTCCACCTGGTGGGTGGCGGGGCGCACTTCCACCTCGGGGTCCACCAGGCCGGTGGGGCGCACCACCTGCTCGGCCACCTGCCCGGCGTGCTGGATCTCGTAATCGGCGGGCGTGGCCGACACGAAGATGCACTGACGCATGCGCTTTTCAAATTCTTCGAACTTGAGCGGCCGGTTGTCCAGCGCGCTGGGCAGACGAAAACCGTACTCCACCAGTGTTGTCTTGCGCGAACGGTCGCCGTTGTACATGGCGCTCAGCTGGCCGATCATCTGGTGGCTCTCGTCCAGGAACATGATCGCGTCAGGCGGCATGTAATCGGTCAGCGTGCTGGGCGGCTCACCCGGCGCCGCACCCGACAAATGCCGCGTGTAGTTCTCGATGCCCTTGCAGTGGCCCACTTCCTGCAGCATTTCCAGGTCAAAGCGGGTGCGCTGCTCCAGCCGTTGGGCTTCGACCAGCTTGCCCATGCCCACCAGCTCCTTGAGGCGCTGGTCCAGCTCGAGCTTGATGGTCTCGATGGCGGCCAGCACCTGGTCGCGTGGCGTCACGTAATGGCTGGACGGATACACCGTGAAGCGCGGGATCTTCTGGCGGATGCGTCCCGTCAGCGGGTCAAACAGCTGCAGGCTCTCGATCTCGTCGTCGAACAGTTCGATGCGGATCGCGAGTTCCGAGTGCTCGGCTGGAAAGACATCAATCGTGTCACCCCGCACCCGGAACTTGCCGCGGCTGAAGTCCTGGTCGTTGCGCTGGTACTGCATGCGGATCAGCTGCGCGATCACATCGCGCTGGCCCGCCTTGTCACCCACCCGCAGCGTCATGATCATGCGGTGGTAGCTCTCGGGCTTGCCAATGCCGTAAATCGCCGACACCGTGGCCACGATCACCACATCGCGCCGCTCCAGAATGCTCTTGGTGCACGACAGGCGCATCTGTTCGATGTGCTCGTTGATCGCGCTGTCTTTTTCAATGAACAGGTCGCGCTGCGGGACATAGGCCTCGGGCTGGTAATAGTCGTAATAACTGACGAAGTACTCGACCGCGTTCTTCGGAAAGAACTCGCGGAATTCGCTGTACAGCTGCGCCGCCAGCGTCTTGTTGGGCGCGAACACGATGGCCGGGCGCCCCAGCCGCGCGATCACGTTGGCCATGGTGAAGGTCTTGCCCGAGCCAGTCACACCCAGCAGCGTCTGAAACACTTCTCCGTCACGCACGCCTTCGACCAGCTGCGCAATCGCCGTGGGTTGATCTCCCGCCGGCGGATAGGGCTGGAACAGCTCAAAGGGCGAATCCGGGAAGGAGACGAATTGGCCCTTGGGAGCTTCGGACACGACTTCGGAAAGGGTTACGGGTTCAGACATTCAAATATCCGGTCAGGCAGATTCAATGACCGCCAAAAAGCACGTCCAGTGCTGAAACCACATCCGTGGACTGAGGGCGCAAGGAAGCCACTGGCTGGCCCAGCCCTCGCCCTGGAATGGCCGCCAAAGCAGCGGTGTCCAGCACCAGGGCCTGGCCCTGCACCTCGACCGCAGGGTTGAGTTCACGCATGGGCAGCGGCGCATGCTCGGCTCGGCGCAGGGGCACGACGACGCGCGTGGCCAGACGCTCCAGAAAGCTGTTTTGCACATCCAGCAGGTAGGGCGTGCGCTCGCGCTGCACCGGGTCCGGATTCAGGTAGACGTCAAACTGCGCCATGCTCAGAACGTCCGGTACTGCGCCAGCGGCAGGCCTTCGCGCTCGATGCGTTCGTTGTACTGGTCAATGGCGGCGCTGTTTTGCTCGTTCCAGCGCGCCCAGTACTGGCGTTTGACCTCTTGGGCCAGCAAGGCATCCACCGTGCGCGAGACATTCATGCCCAGCTCACGGGCCATGGCCAGGACTTCGGCATTGAGCGACAGATTGGTGGGTTTTTTGGGCGCTTCTTCAAACCGGAGCATGGATCACCTCCATCGATATTGCGCATATTTTATGCGCAATCTTATGGGCAGCAGGTCAGCGACGAAATGGTCGTTGCGCCTGAGCGATGCGTCGCGCTTGTAAAATCTGGGGTTTTCGAGCGCGCGAGCGCACCACCTTCGTCCTCACAGGAACCCCCCATGTCTCTGTTTTCCGCCGTCGAAATGGCCCCCCGCGACCCGATCCTGGGTCTCAACGAGCAATACGCTGCCGACACCAACCCCAACAAGGTCAACCTGGGCGTGGGCGTGTACTTCGACGATGCGGGCAAGCTGCCCCTGCTCAAGTGCGTGCAGGCCGCTGAAAAGGCCATGATGGACAAGCCTGCCCCACGCGGCTACCTGCCGATCGACGGCATCGTGGCGTATGACAACGCGGTCAAGGGCCTGGTGTTTGGCGCCGACTCCGACGTGGTCAAGTCCGGCCGCGTCTCCACCGTGCAGGCCATTGGCGGCACCGGCGGCCTGAAAATCGGCGCCGACTTCCTGAAAAAGGTCACGCCCAACGCCAAGGTGCTGATTTCCGACCCCAGCTGGGAAAACCACCGCGCCATCTTCGTGAACGCCGGTTTTGAAGTCGGCACCTACGCCTACTACGACGCGGCCAAGCGCGGTGTCAACTTCGAAGGCATGCTGGCCGACCTGAACGCCGCAGCCGCCGGCACCATCGTCGTGCTGCACGCCTGCTGCCACAACCCCACCGGCTACGACATCACCGCCGCCCAGTGGGACCAGGTGATTGCAGTGGTCAAGGCCAAGGGCCTGACGGCTTTCCTGGACATGGCCTACCAGGGCTTTGGCCACGGCATCGCCGAGGACGGCGCCGTGATCGGCAAGTTCGTGGCCGCCGGCCTGAACATCTTCGTGTCCACCTCGTTTTCCAAGAGCTTCAGCCTGTATGGCGAGCGCGTGGGCGCCCTGTCGGTGGTCGCCTCCGACAAGGAAGAGGCCGCCCGCGTGCTCAGCCAGCTCAAGATCGCCATCCGCACCAACTATTCCAACCCGCCCATCCACGGCGGCGCGGTGGTGGCCGCCGTGCTCGGTAGCCCCGAGCTGCGCGCACAGTGGGAAGAAGAACTGGCTGAAATGCGCGTGCGCATCAAGGCCATGCGCCAGAAGCTGGTCGACGGCCTCAAGGCTGCCGGCGTCAAGCAGGACATGAGCTTCATCACCAGCCAGATCGGCATGTTCAGCTACTCGGGTCTGACCAAGGACCAGATGGTGCGCCTGCGCACCGAATTCGGCGTGTATGGCACCGACACCGGGCGCATGTGCGTGGCTGCACTCAACAGCAAGAACATTGACTACGTCTGCCAGGCAATTGCCAAGGTCGTGGGCTGATTTCACGATCCACAAAAAAGACCGCCTCCGGGCGGTTTTTTTGTATTCCGCTGCGCATTGCGGTCAGACATGCGACAGTTGATTAGGGTCAACTCTCCAAAAATCAGGACTTCGGCTCCGTTACCATTGCTGCACTGCACCATCTTGACAGGGATTTGCCATGCTCTACCAGCTCTATGAAACCCAGCGCTCCTTCATGGAGCCCTTTGCCGAACTGGCACAGGCGGCTTCCAAGCTCTACAGCAACCCCCTGAACCCGGCCTCCCAGACGCCTCTGGCCCAGCGGGTGTCGGCCGGCTATGCCTTGATGCACCGCCTTGGCAAAGACTACGTCAAGCCCGAATTCGGCATCCGCACCGTCAAGGTCAATGGCGTCGACGTGGCCATCCACGAGCGCGTCGAAATCGACAAGCCCTTCTGCGAACTGCGCCGCTTCAAACGTTTTTCGGACGATCCCGCCACCCTCCAGGCTCTGAAAGCACAACCCCCGGTGCTGATCGTGGCCCCACTGTCGGGCCATTACGCCACGCTGCTGCGCGACACCGCGCGCACCATGCTGCAGGACCACAAGGTCTACATCACCGACTGGAAAAATGCACGTCTGGTTCCCCTGTCGGACGGCGAATTCCACCTGGACGACTACGTCAACTACGTGCAGGAATTCATCCGCCACATCCAGGCCATTTACGGCAACTGCCATGTGATGAGCGTCTGCCAGCCCACCGTGCCGGTGCTGGCCGCGGTGTCCCTGATGGCCAGCCGTGGCGAGAAAACGCCATTGTCGATGACCATGATGGGCGGCCCGATCGATGCGCGCCGCTCGCCGACTTCGGTCAACAACCTGGCCACCAACAAGAGCTTCGAGTGGTTCGAGAACAACGTGATCTATCGCGTGCCCCCGAACTTCCCTGGCGCCGGCCGCCGCGTCTACCCGGGCTTTCTGCAGCACACCGGCTTTGTGGCCATGAACCCCGACCGCCATGCCTCCAGCCACTACGACTATTTCAAGGACCTGATCAAGGGCGATGGCGCCAGCGCCGAAGCCCACCGCAAGTTCTACGACGAGTACAACGCCGTGCTCGACATGGACGCCGACTACTACCTCGAAACCATCAAGACCGTGTTCCAGGACTTCAAGCTGGTGCATGGCACCTGGGATGTGAAAGGCGTGGACGGCAAGCTCGAGCGTGTGCGTCCGCAGGACATCAAGAACACCGCCCTGCTGACCGTGGAAGGCGAGCTCGATGACATCTCAGGCTCCGGGCAGACCCGCGCTGCGCAGGACCTGTGCAGCAACATCCCCAAAAACGACCGCCAGCATCTGGAGGTCGAAGGTGCGGGGCACTACGGCATCTTCAGCGGCCGCCGCTGGCGCGAAGTGGTGTATCCGCAGGTCACGGCCTTCATCCGTCGGCACGCACTGCCGCAAGGCGCAGCCAAAGCGGCGGCAGCATCCCCTGCTCCGAAAAGCGCCAGCACACCGAAAACAGCATCCAAGCCCCCCCGCAAACCCGCGGCACCAAAGGCTGCAGCCCCAACGGGCGCTGTCAAAACACAATGGGCCAAAGCCAAAGCCTGACCCCGGTGACGACATCTGCCCCCGCGCCTGCTGATCAGCAGGCGCTTTTTTTGGCACTGCATGCCGCCCTGCCCCAGACCCAGTGCACACGCTGCGGCTATCCGGATTGCGCCGCCTACGCCCGCGCCATGGCCGCTGGCGAGGCGCCCATCAACCAGTGCCCGCCCGGCGGACAGGAGGGCGTCGAACGCCTTTCGCGCATCACGGGGCGACCTGCCCTGCCCCTGAGCGCCGAACACGGCAGTGAAGGGCCGCGCCACGTCGCCATCATCGACGAAGCCTGGTGCATCGGCTGCACCCTGTGCATCAAGGCCTGCCCGACCGATGCCATCGTGGGCAGCAACAAGCACATGCACACCGTGATCGAACCCTGGTGCACCGGCTGCGAGCTGTGCATCCCCGTCTGCCCGGTGGACTGCATCCAGCTTGAGAACGTCACCGGCGAGCGAACCGGCTGGGCCGCCTGGTCACAGACTGAGGCCGACACCGCGCTGCGCCGTTACGAGGCACGCAAGGTCCGTCTGGTGCGCGAAGCGCGTGAACACGACGACCGCCAGGTGGCCAAAGCCGAAATGAAGCTGGCCGACCTTGAAACCCACACCAAGGTGGAGGAAGGCCCCGGCGCCCGGACCGAGCTCGACCGCAAGCGCGCCATCATCGAAGCCGCACTGGCCAAGGCCAAAGCGCGACAGCACAGCCGTTGAGCCGAAGGCATGGATGGCCCGGTCAAGCCGGGCAATGACAGGCAGGCGTCAAGCCGCGGCCAGCTTCTCGAAAGCGCTGACCACTTCGGGCGGTGCCTGCACCAGTTCGATCAACACGCCTTCACCACCAATCGGGAACTCGTCATTGCCCTTGGGGTGCAAAAAGCAGATGTCAAAACCAGCAGCGCCCTTGCGGATGCCGCCCGGTGCAAAACGCACGCCGTTGGCAGTCAGCCACGCCACCGCCTCGGGCAGCTTGTCGATCCACAGGCCCACGTGGTTGAGCGGTGTGGTGTGCACGGCCGGCTTCTTCTCGGGGTCCAGCGGCTGCATCAGGTCGACTTCGACCTTGAAGGGGCCGGTGCCCATGGCGCAGATGTCTTCATCAACGTTCTCGCGTTCGCTCTTGAACGTGCCCGTGACCTCCAGGCCGAACATGTCGACCCAGAGTTTCTGCAGGCGGGTCTTGTCAGGCCCGCCAATGGCGATCTGCTGGACGCCCAGCACCTTGAAGGGGCGGCTCATCATTCGAACTCCACGATCACCTGGTCGACCGACAGAGACTCGCCCTTGCTGGCCACGACCTTCTTGACCACGCCGTCCTGCGCCGCAAAGAGGATGTTTTCCATCTTCATGGCTTCGATCACGGCCACGCGCTCACCGGCCTGGACCTTCTGGCCCGGCTGCACGG
>JACCDQ010959507.1_pt1 | contig 18878 bp, 16 predicted proteins | sample 7446031 | NCBI WGS metagenome assembly JACCDQ01 (sample SAMN15323442, study PRJNA562643) | freshwater metagenome | isolation source: river surface water | place: USA:Blue River Watershed | collected 2017-08-17
CCGCACGCGCCCCGCGCCGCGCCGTCCCCTCATCGCGCCAGCCTCCAGCCCAGCGCCGTCGCGGCGAGGCAGAGCCCGACCGACAATCCGACATGGACCGCCGCGGTGCCCCAGGCGCCCTTCTGCAACTGGTCGAAGGTCTGCCAGCTGAAGGAGGAGAAGGTCGTGAACCCGCCGCACACCCCGAGCACCCAGAACTGGTGCGCGCGGGGGTCCTCCCCGCCGCTCGCCGCCAGCCGGGCCATCAGGACGCCGATCAGGAGCGAGCCCGCCACGTTCACGCCGACCGTGGCCCACGGCAGCCGACCCGGCGGAAGCAGAAAACCGGCGACGGCCCGCGCCACCGAGCCGAGCGCGCCCCCGAGCGCGACGAGCAAGAGGGAACCGGGACTCATGCGGGGCGGGGCGCGACCGGAGGAACGCCGGCGCTCACGGCGCCGCGGCCGGCGGTTTCGCCGCGGTCTGCCGCCGGATCAGCGCCGAACGGAGATAGGTGTCGGGCACGGTGTTTCGCCAGGCCGTCAGCCAGATGGCCGCGAGCATCTGCCCGCCTTCGAGCAGCCGGGCTTCGATGAACTCGCGCGTCTCCGGCGCGACCGTGCCGCCGTCGCCCTGGCCGAGTTTGCCCGCCTTTTCCAGGCGGTAGATCGTCTCCATGTATCCGTGCTGGCGCTGCAAATACGCGACCGTCGCGACAAACATCGGGTCGCGCCCGTCGGGCCGCGCCGCGATCCCGATCGGCTCCGCCGGCCGGACCCGGCCGGCGAGCGCCGGAAACCGCAGCCCCGTGCGCCCGATGATGCCGCCGTCGATCCACGCATGCAGCCCCGGCCAGGTGGTGTAGCCGTTCGGATTCTCGCCCACCCAGCCGTTGTGGTGCTTGGTGGTGTGCAGCGGCTGCGCGCAGTCGCCGACGTAGTGGCCCATCGTGCCCATCACGTAGAGCACGTTCGCCTGGGCGTTGAGCACCTCGTCCGGCGTGCCGAGTTCCTCGAATACCTTCAGGTAGGAAAAGGCGGCCCGCAGTTTGGCGTAGGATTCGGCGATCGCCCACGGCGCGAAGCCCGGCCACTCGCGCGTGCGGTCCGTGTTTTTCGCCGGATCGAACGGCGCGAAGTTCTTCTCGTGCGCCTTCCGCGCCGCCGCGAACTGGACCACGAAGTCGTAGCGGAACGACGGCACCGTCGCCCAGTCGAGGCCGGCATCCGGGATATATTCCATGTCGCAGTAGTGCTCGAGGCCCGCGGCGTGCTTGAGCGGCAGGTCGGGCACGTTGCGCCAGCGGTCCGGCTCCCCGGCGAGGAATGCCACGCGCTCCGCCGCGGCCAGCGCATGCACGAACGCCGGATAGTCCTTCGGCAGGGCCGCGAGGGCGATCTGGTGCACGATGCGGTGTCCCTCGTAATCCCAGGCGCGGGCGGCGGGCGCCGCACCGAGGCAGGCCAGGAGAACGAGACGGCAGAGCGGACGGAGATGCGGCGACATGACGGGAAACGGGTTAATCGAACGACGCCGCGGACGGGGCGGCGGCCACGCGCCGGAGCGTCGCCGCGTAGTCTGCGATTCCGGCGGCCAACGCAACCGCGACTTGCTGCCGATACTCGGGCCGCGCGATCTGGCGCGCCTCGGCGTCGCTCGACAGAAAGCCGCACTCCACCAGGACGCTCGGCGCCGCCAGCGGCCGCAGGACGGCGAGGTGCATGAGTTTCTTGCCGCGATCCGGTCGTTTCAGGTCGACGACCAGGCGCCGGTGCACGGCGTGGGCGAGCACCGCGCTCCAGTGGTCGTGGCGGTTCACGGGCGAGGCCTGCGGCTCCGCGTCGTTGGCCTCGGCGGGCCCCCAGGCGTTGGTCGAGCGCTGCGTCCGCGGCGCGAAGGTGTAGACCTCGATCCCCGAGGTCTTCGTGTCGTTGGCAAGCGCGTTGAAGTGGATGCTGACGAACAGGTCCGCCTTCGCGAGGTTCGCGCTCGCGGCCCGCTGCGGCAGCGCGACGAACGTGTCGTCGTCGCGGGTGAGCACCACGCGGAAGCCCGCCGCCTCGAGGCGGGCCTTGGTGCGGCGCGCGACGTCGAGGGCCATGGTTTTTTCCTGCACGCCGAGCCGCGCGTTGGTCTTGCCGGGGTCGTTGCCGCCGTGGCCCGGATCCAGCGCGATCACCTTGGGGGCCGGCCGCGCCGCGACGCCCGCGCCGGGCCGCAGCAGCGGCGTGAGGCAGCGTTCGTAATCGATGCGGCTCACATAGAGCCGGCCGTCGGCGTCGGCCGAGGGATCCCCGAGAAAAACCCGCAGACCGTTGACCTCGATGTCGCGCGTATCGGCCTCGATCTCCGCGCGCACCCCGGCGCCGGCGAGCACCGCCCTGCGCCCGCGCTCGGTCAGCGCAAGCTTCAACCCGAGACGCGCCGCGACATCCGCCACATTGACGTAGTCGACGCCGTTGAATTTCCGGGTCGCCACGGCCGCGCGATCACCGTCCGGCGGCACCGCCGGGGTTGCGGCGGGCGCGGCCGGAGGCGCGGGGCGGGCCGCGCCGGGCGGTTTTTCCGCGCCGGGACGGGTCGGGGCCTGCCGGGTCGCTGGCTCGGCGCCGCCGGCGAAACCGGCGGCCAAGACCGCCAGCCCGCAGGCCACTGTCCAACGGAACTTCGCCGCCGACGGCATGGCGGCGCCCCGGTCAGTTTTCCGAGCCCTCCGACTCGGAGTCGTCGCCCTCGTCGTCGTGGCTCTGCGACGGATCGTGCTCCGCGCGGTTTTCGTCCGGCTCGTGGAACTTGGGCTTGCGCTTGTTCACCGGGAGCGGCGTCAGCATCACGTGGATGTTGCGGCCGATCAGCTTGGGCTCGGCATCGGGGTGGCCCATGCCGGCGAGATCGGCGACGGCGCGCTTCATGACGCCGAAGCCCAGCTCGGTGTGGGCCATCTCGCGCCCGCGGAACTTGAGGCGCATCTTCACCTTGTTCCCGTGGTCGAGAAATTCCTCGGCGTGCCGCAGCTTCGTCTCGTAGTCGTGCTGCTCGATGCGGGCGGTGAATTCGATCTCCTTGATCTTGCTCGCCGTCGACTTCGCGTGGCTGTGCTTCTTCTGCTCCTCGTAGACGTATTTGCCGAAGTCCATGATGCGGCAAACCGGCGGCGTGGCGTTGGGCGCCACCTCGACGAGGTCGAGACCGTTCTCCAGTGCGAGATTGATGGCCTTGGTCGTGTCGAGGATGCCGAGCTGCTTGCCTTCGGGCGAAATCAGCCGGACCTGGGGGACCTTGATGCGGTGGTTGCGGCGGATGGCCGCGAACGGGTCGACATTGCGACGCTGGTAAGAACCGGGGCGGCCGCCTGCGGCGGAGGGAAACGAGTTGGCCATCAATAAGGGTGTGACAGGTGTCTGGTCGACCGCGCTTCTCGCGCGGAAGCTCCCCGGGAGCAAGGGTTATTTGGCCGCCGGGCCCCCGGCGGCGGGCCCCCGGCGCTCAGACGCTGAAACTCTCGCCGCAGGAGCAGCTGGCCTTGGCGTTCGGATTGGAGAACTTGAAGCCGCCGGCCACCAGCGCGTGCGAATAGTCCAGGTGGGTGCCCTTGAGGTAGAGCGCGCTCTTGCTGTCGACCACCACCCGCACGCCGGCCGTCCGCACCAGGATGTCCCCGCGCTTCGGCGCCGGCACAAATTTCATCTTGTAGCTGAGCCCGTTGCAGCCGCCCCCGCTGATCGCGACCCGCAGGTAGTCGCCCTGCCCCTCGCGGGCGATGAGCGCCGCCACCTTGGCCCCGGCCGCCGCGGTAAGTTTCACCAGCGTCTCCGCTCCTTCGCGCACGCCCTCCGGCAGGGCGGGCGCACCGGGTGCAACGGCCGGCGCATCCGCGGCGAGGGTCTGGGTGGAAAGATTCACGCCCTTCACCAAATTCGCGGGTCGTCCCGGCGCAACCCTTTCGCGCGGACCGCCACGCCGCCCCGGGTCGGCGTCCCGCAGAGTCGCGGCGCAGTGCTTTGCCTATATCACTGCGCCGCGACTGGGTTGGGAACAGGGCGCAGCCGGAGGCCACCCCTGGAAATCTACTCTGACGCAACAAGCGAGCTGTGGACGCGCCGCCCGATCTTGCCGAGCGCGGGGTGACTAACGGTCCCGGCCCGGTGACGAACGGACGACTGCGCACAGTTTTCCGGTCCGCACGCCGTGAACAAGCGCAAACCCCTGCGGGCGAGTAACGTTACCGTTACAGAAATCCCGGTTCGAACCGGGAAAAAGGCGGCGCCGGCTTCGCCGATTCCCGGCACGAGCCTACAGCCGCAGGGCCTGGCCGCTCTCCACCGGCAACCGGTGCCGCAATTCCGTCCATTCGCGGCGGCTCGCGCGCACCGGCGCCCGGAGTCCGCGCAGGAAAAGCAGCGGCGCGTCGCCGCCGTCGTCCTCGAGCCGCACGAGGCAGGCGAGGTTGACGAGCACCTGGCGGTGCGCGCGCGCAAAGGGGGGCGAGGGCAGCTGGTCTTCCCACGCCTTGAGCGTCTGCCGCACCAGCAACCGCTCGCCGCCGACCAGATCGATCTCGGAATAGTTTTCGCAGGACTGGATCGCGCCGATCTCCGCCAGCGGCAGGAAGCGCGCCCCGGCGTCCGTCCGCACGTAGACCGTATCGTCGCTCCGGAGACGCCCGGGTGCCGCCGGCGGATTTGCGCCCGTCCGCGCCGCCCCCGCGTCCGCCACGCGCGCAAGCGTCTGCGCCAGGCGCTCGGGCTTGATCGGTTTCAACAGGTAATCGAGGGCATTGACCTCGAAGGCCCGCAGCGCGTGCTCGTCGTGCGCCGTCACGAACACCACGGCCACCCCCCGCCGCACCGCCGGCACCAGGTCGAAACCGGTCCCGCCGCGCAGCTGGATGTCGAGAAACACGAGTGTGTAGTCGGGCCGGGCCAGCAGGTCGCGCGCGGCGCGCAGCGTGCCGGCCTCGCCCGCGATCTCGATCTGCGGGTGCGCCGCCAGCAGGGCGCGCAGGACATTGCGCGCGGGCGGCTCGTCGTCGATGAGCAGGGCCTTGGTCATGGGGAAGAGACGGCCGAAACCGGCGCGACGGGCTCGAGCGCCGGGTCGGCGATCCGCAGGGTCACCGTCACCCAGCCGTCGCGCGCGTCGATCGCGACTTCGTGCCGGTCGGGGTGCTGGCGTTGCAGGCGCTGGCGCAGGTTGTTCAGACCGATGCCGGACGAGCGGTTCGGCGCATCCGGCCCGTGTTCGACCCACTCGCCAGTGTTCGCCACCTCGATCACGAGCACCGGCGCGCCGTGGGCGTCGGGGACGACGGCCGCGCGGACGCGCACGCTCAACTCCTCGGGACTGGTCTGCCCGCCGTATTTCATCGCGTTTTCCACCAGCGGCAGGAGCAGAAACGGCGGCAGGGCCGCCCGCCGGGCCGCCTCGTCCGCACGCACCTCGATGTGCAGGCTCTCCCCCCAGCGCACCTTCTCGATCTCGAAATAGATCGAGAGCTTGTCGAATTCCGCCCCGACGGTGGTGTGCTCCTCCCGGCGTCGGTCGAGCGCCACGCGGCAGAAATCCGCCAGCCGCAGCACCATCCCGGCGGCCGCCGGCGGTGTCGTCAGCACGAGGCTGTAGATGGAGTTGAGCGCATTGTAGAGGAAGTGCGGGTTGAGCTGGTAGCGCAGCACCTCGAGCCGCGCCTCCTCCTCCGCCAGCCGCGCCGCCGCCTTCGCGTCGAGCTCCAGCCGGTGCAGGCGCGCCAGCTCGACGTTGCTGCGCCGCAACTCCTCGGTGCGCGCCGCGACCATCGCCTCCAGTTTCTGCGCGCGGCGCCGCAGCGCACGCGTGCGCAGGCGCACCGCCGCAAGCATGCCCGCCCCCGCCGCCAGCCCGTAGGCCAGCAGCGCCCAGGTGGTCCGCCACCACGGCGCCGTCACGTGCAGCGCCATCTCCAGCCGGGAGCTGAGCCGCCCCGCCTGGTCGGTCGCCTCCACCCGGAAAACATAATCGCCCGCGGGCAACCGCGGATAATCCCGCCACGCTTCGGCCGACCAGCCGCTCCAGCCGCGCTCGAACCCCGCCAGCTGCGAGCGGAAACGCACCACCGGTTTGCCGCGGTGGTCCGTGACAAAGGACGGCGCCGCAAACTCGAACCGCACCGCACTGTCGCCCGCGGCCAGGGCCAGCCGTCCCGCCGGCGCGTCGCCGCCGCGCCACAGGAGCCGCCCGTCCCCGCCCGTCACCGCCCGCCAGCTCACCGGCAAAGCCGGAGCCGCCGGCGCCTTCCAGTTCAGGTCGAGCGACACCAGCAGGTCCTTGCCCGCCACCCAAAGCGTGCCGCGATCTTCGCACAGGTGCACCGCGGCGAGGTCGTTGATCATCGGCGCCCGGATCTCGTCGGTCTTCCACCGGCCCGAGCCGTCCGGGAGCACTTTCAGGATTCTCCGGTCCTCCGGTCCCATCCGCAGCCAAACGGTCCCGTCGCGGTGGATTCCCACGGCTTCCGCGCCGCGTGTCGCCGGCGCTTCCACCCCCGCGATCCGTGTCTCGGGCTCGAACCGATCCCTGGCTGCATCGTAGCGCAGCAGCCAGGTCGGGCACGTCGCGGCCACCTCCGGGCCGAGCGGGAAAAAATTGACCCGGCCCGGCCGCAGCGGGGCGGGCACTCCCTGCAAGGGCCCGTAGAACACCACCGGCGGATCCAGTTTCAGGCCGCCGCGAAAATCCGCGCGCCAGATACGGCCGTCGCGCGTGGCGCCCCACACCTGGCCGTCCCCCGGGTCGAAAAGCGCCGCCACACCGGCCTCGATTCCTTCCAGCCGGCCCGCCGGCTGCCAGGTCCCTTCGTTGCGTCGAAACCACCAGACGCCGCGCGCATCGCCGCCCAGGATCGCGTCGTCCCGCCCCCGCACGCCCGTCAACGTCGTGATCGGCAGATCGCTGATCGTCCGGGCGCCCCGTCCGCCGTCGACCAGCTCGACCAGGCCGGTCGCGGCGGCAAACACGCGGTCGCCGACGCGCGCGAGCGCCTCCGCCCCGCGGTGCAGTCCCTCGGTGAGCGGAAACGATCCCGGCCACTCCGCGTGCCGCGACACCCCCGCCGAGTGCGCCACGATCAGCTCGTCCTCGTGCCGCAGCAGCTGTCGCGGACTGCCGGTCAGTCCCTGGGCGCCCTCGTGGCGGGCCGCGATCGAGCGCAGCTGCACCCGCGCGAGCGTGTCCCGCGAGGTCACCCAGAGCCCGCCTTCGGCGTCGGCCGCCAGCTGCACCACGCGCGTGTTGATGATGTTCGGCAGGCGGTCGATCATCCGCTCCACCCGCCCGTCCGGCCGCACCAGCACGCCGCCCGGCCGCGACGTGATGAACACCATCGACCCGTCCGGCAAAAACGTGGCCGCGATCGCCTCCGACTCGCGGAAGAGCGGCGGCCGGATCAAAAACGGGCGCCACGTGCGCGTGGCGCCGCGCCACCGGACCGGCCCCAGCGCGGTCAACAGCAGCCAGTCGCCGTCGGGCAGGCGCCGCGAGGCGAACACCCGGAACGGGCTCGGCCGGTTGGCCGGGATCCGCACGCTGTCCCGGGAAACGATCCGCGTCAGGCCGCCGCCGGCATCCAGGCGCACCACCTCGCGCTCCGCCACTTTGCCGTGCACGGCGTCGTCCATCCACCACAGCGCCCCGAAGCGCTCGCCCGACCGCCAGACCTCCGTCTTGCCGTCCGGCGTCAGCCGCCAGACGTGCTGCAGCCCGCGCACCCACACCCCGCCGTCGGGCGCCGCCAGCAGTTGCTCGCAGGCGCCGACCTCGCTCTCCGGCAGCGGATACAGGACGGTCGCGGCGCGGAGCGCCCCGTCGCGCCCGGGCGCCAGCCGGGCGATCTCGTTCTCCGCCGCCACCCAGATCGCGCCCGTCCCGTCGACCGCGAGCGCCTGCACCGCGCCGGCGTGGCGCAGCGGAATCAGCTGCCACCGCGCCCCGTCGAACTCCAGCACGCCCTGGCTGTTGCCCACGTAGACGAATCCGGTTTTCGGATGCAGAACCATGCCGGTGCTCCCCGAACCGCCGCCGAGGTCCTCGGGGCGCCAGATCGCCACGAACGAGTTGCCGCTCACCCGCGGGGACAGCTCCGCCAGCGGCATCGCCTGGGGTCGGAACGGCGGCCCGCCCTCGCCCGGGCCGGGCCCCGGGGGTTGCGCACGCCCCGCCGCACCGCCCGCGCTCCACGCGGCCAGCGCCAGAAACAGGTGAATCGCACTCCGGGGCACGCGACCACCAAGCAGGCGCATTCGCCGACGCATGTCGAACCGTCTGCGCGGCCCGGCGGCCGGGCCAGCGCCCCGTGACGAGCGGGGCGCGACCGGTGACGAGCGGCCGGAGCCCCGCCGGGCCGTCAGCGGGCCGCGGCTTTCAGCAACTCCACGCTGCGCTTCGGATGGATGAGCGTGATCCGTCCGTCCGCGCTCTTTTCCGCGCCGCGCCGGATCAGGTCGATCACCTGCCCGACCGAGAGCCCCGGCTGCAATGCCAGCAGCTTGGCCGCGAGGTTCGCCACGTTGGGCGCCGCCATCGACGTGCCGGAATATTTCATCCGCTCGCCGCCCGGCAGTTCGCTCTCCACCTCGAAGCCGTTCGCGTGCACATCGACGTTGCGGCCGAAGCTCGTGAACGACGTTTCCTCGCCGGCCTGGTCGACCGCGCCGACCGTCAGCACGTTGGGCAGGTCGATGCCGGAAGGAATCGTCTCGTCGAACTGCGCGTCGCTGTTCGAATTGCCCGCGGCCGCCACGAAAAGGATCTCCGGGGCGGAGCGCATCGCCGCGGTCAGCGCCGCCCGCGAGAGCTCGAAATACTCGCGCGCCGTCTTCTTGCGCTCGTCCGGCGTGCCGCCGGCGCCGTTGGCCTCGAAGGCCCCTTCGACGTCGCGCGGCGAGCCGCCCCAGCTCATGTTCACCACCCGCGCGCCGCGGGCCTTGAGGTAGGCGACGATCTCCGTCATCGCCGTCGCGTCGCGCTCCGCCTGCGCCCGCGTCGGGACGTCCGGGATCATCCGGTGGTCGAAGGTGATCCGCGCCGCGAGCAACCGCACCGCGGGATTGCCGGCGGCCGCGATGCCCGCGACATGGGTGCCGTGCGTGTAGTTGCCGAAGAAGTTGAGTCCTTCGATGAAGGGCTTCACGGCCTCGGGTTTCAGGCCCGCCATCAGCTTCTTCAACTCCGCGCCTTCCCGGGACTCGATGCTCGCCTGCACGTCGAGCAGACCCTTCGTCAGGTTGCGCATGCCGGGATAGTCGGCCCGCTGCGCCGCCGAGAGCGGCAGCAGCAGTTCGGGCACGCGCTGCGACTTCAGGTCGTAGGCGATGCCGTGCAGGTCGTCGACGTAGCCGTTGCCGTCGTCGTCGCGGCCGTTCGGCTGCTCCGCGGGGTTGGTCCATTGCCGGCCGGGAAACACCGGCATGTCCACGCCGCTGTCCCAGATCGCGACGACGACCGGCGTGAGGTTCTTTTCGGCCGCGAGATCGACCGCGCGCGCGGCCCAGATGTCCGCCTTGGTCTTCTGGTTCGCCGCCACGTAGGCGCTCAACACCGCCACCCGCTCGGCCTTCAGCGGGATAAAATGCGCGAGATTGGTCCGCTGCACCACCAACGTCTGCGCGACGTCGCCGCTCACCGCCCCCGTCTTGTCGACGCCGGGCTGGAACTGGCCCGCGAGATTACCGAGCACCAGCGCCTCGGTGACGATCTCCGCGCTGCCCTTGGTCTGCTTGATCACGTCGCCCACCGTCGCCCACGGCAACGCCGCGAGCTTTTCCGCGTAGATCCGCCGGAACGCGGCGCGGAAGGCGGCCTCGTTGCCGCTGTCGGCGGCGCGCCGGGCCGCGATGTAGCTCTCCGCCAGCAGCCCGGCCGTGAGCTTCGCCGCCGGCTTTTCCTCCAGCGCGCGGATCGTCGCGATCCGGGCGAGCGCGGAATCGTAGCGCCCGGCGTGCACGTCGAGCGCGAGCAGCGTCCCCTGCAGCGCCTGGAGCGTGGCCCGGTCCTGGATGTCGTGGTCGGCGATCAGCTTTTCGAGATCGGAACGCACCGCTTCCGCGAGCTTCCCGGCGGCGGCATCGTCCGTCAGCACGGCGGTGATCGGGCCGGTGAGCGGGTAGTTGAACCGCGGGAGTTGGTCCTGCGACGTGATCCTGGGCTTCTGGGCCGTCGCCGACACCGCGGCGCCGGCGACGAACACGAAATACGGCAGCAACCGGAAGAGGCGTTTCATGGCGCGGAGCCTGCGGCGCCCCGCGCGACTGGCAAGCGGCGTGCGACGAATCCCCGCCGCACGGCCGCCTGCATTCTTGCACCGGCGCCCGCCCTCCGCCTTAACCCCTGCGTGCGCCCCACCCCGTCCCTCCTCCTCGCCTTGTTGCTCAGCCTCGCCGCGCCCCTGCTCCGCGGCCACGAAGTCGCCGCCGACATGACGGCCGCCGCCCGGAAATTCCTCGGCGCCCTCGACGACCACCAGCGCCAGACCGCCACCTACAAGCTGACCGACAAGGAACGCGAGAACTGGAATTTCGTCCCGATCGCCCGCCAGGGTCTCCCGCTCCGCCACATGACGACCGGCCAGGCCGCGCTCGGGCTCGCGCTGCTCCGCACCGGCCTGAGCCACACCGGACTCGCCAAAGCGCAGGCGATCATGGCCCTCGAATTGGTCCTGAAGGAACTCGAGAAGGACACCGTCGGCCGGCGCGACCCCACCGGCTACTTCGTCACGATCTTCGGCGAACCGTCCGCCACCGCATCGTGGGGCTGGCGCTTCGAGGGCCACCACCTTTCGTTCAATTTCACCGTCGTCGACGGCCAACACGTGTTCTTCGCGCCGTCGTTCATGGGCACCAACCCCGCCGAAGTCCGCGCCGGCCCGCGCAAGGGCGAACGCGTGCTCGCCGAGGAGGAAGACCTCGGCCTCGCCTTCGTGAACTCCCTCGACGACGCGCAGAAGAAGATCGCGATCTTCGCCCCCGTCGCGCTCAAGGAGATCGTCACGACCAACGAAAAACGCGTCGGCCCGCTCGCCCCCGCCGGCATCGCGGTCGCCCAGCTCAAACCCGCCCAACGCACCCAGCTGCTGGCCCTCGTAAAGGCCTACCTCGATCGCTGGCGCCCCGACCTCGCGGCGGAAACATTCGCGAAGTTCGACGCGGCGGGCCTGGACAAGATCAGCTTCGCCTGGGCCGGCGGCCTGGACCGCACCAAGCAGACCTACTACCGCATCCAGGGACCGACCTTCCTGATCGAATTCGACAACTTCCAGGGCAACGGCAACCACGTGCACACCGTCGTGCGCGACCTGAAGGGCGACTTCGGCCACGACCTGCTCGCGGCGCACTACGCGAAAGAGCACGCCAAGAAGTAGGCGCGGACGGACCCGGAAAATTCCTGAAAAAAACGCTCGACGGCCGGGACCACCCCGACATCGTCGCGTTCGCATCAGGAACGAGCCTGCCTTAACAAGCAGACTCCGCCAACCGGGCCGGGAGCGGCCACGGTGGATCGGAACCCGCCTCTGTGGGTTTCGGATGTGCGAGGCTCACGGGAGCTTCGAACCAAGAACGCTCCCGAAGACGAGACCGACCTGATGCCCAGGTCGGTTTTTTGTTTTCACCCCTGCTGCGCGATAAGTCCCACAAAGAACATCACGCAACATGAACGAAGTCGCCACCCTCCCCGGCATCCGCGTCCGCGCGGAAAACCCGAACCATCACCTGTGGAACAACCACGGCACCTGGTTCCTGCACTACACGATCCATCCCACGCCGTTCACCAAGGAGCGCATCCGCCGCTCCCTCGGCACCAAGGATCTCGCCGTCGCCCGCGAGCGTCGCGACGCCTTTTTCGCCGAGCTGGCCGCCGATGCCCAAAAACCGGCCGGCACCGTTCTGCGCAAGGCGTTCGCCGCCTGACCGACCCGTCCTCTGACCGGACGCGGGCGGCGCGGGCCTCCCTCCGCCGCCCGCCTGCACCGGTCACACCCCGTCCCACCCTCCCGCGCACGGGAGCAGGGCGCGTTACTGCGGCGCCCTTTGCGCGAGCCTCCGCCCGGTCAATCCCGGGCTTGGCTCGCATCCAATCGGAGAGCATCGCATCCGTCGTCGTCGAAATCGCCGACGCGCGGGCGAAAGCGGGAACGGCGCCGCCGGCTTGACCGCCGGCCCGGTCCGAAATCGCCGCACCTTGTCCGGCCGGCTCGCCGGCCACTGCGCCGGAAGTGCTTTCGAAGCGATCCGCGCCGTCAACCCCGGATCGCTGCCCGCGCCGGCGAACCCCCTCCGCCGAGTCCGGAAAAAACAACGGCCCGCCGGGAAGGCGGGCCGGGAAACGAGAGGGCCGAACCGAGGCCGGTCGGCTCAGACCTTCGGACCGCCCTGCGCCAGATTCCGCGCGCGGAGACGCAGGCCGTTGAGCCGGATGAAGCCCGTCGCGTCGCTCTGGTTATACCAGCTCTTCACGCCTTCCATGGACGCGATCTTGTCGTCGTAGAGCGAGTATTTCGACTTTCGGCCGCAGGTGATGATGTTGCCCTTGTAGAGCTTGAGTCGGACGGTGCCGGTGACGAAACGCTGGCTCTCGTCGACCATCGCCTGGAGCATCTCGCGCTCCGGCGCGAACCAGAACCCGTTGTAGACGAGCTCCGCGTATTTCGGGATGAACGCGTCGCGCAGGTGCAGCACCTCGCGGTCGAGCGTGAGCGACTCCACCTGCCGGTGGCCCTGCATCAAAATCGTGCCGCCCGGGGTCTCGTAAACGCCGCGGCTCTTCATGCCGACGAAGCGGTTCTCCACGAGATCGACGCGGCCGATGCCGTGCTTGCCGCCGAGCTTGTTCAGCGCCTTGAGCACGCCGCCCGGCGTGAGCTTCTTGCCGTTCACGGCGACGCAATTGCCCTTCACGAAGTCGAGTTCGACGTAGTCGGGCTTGTCCGGCGCGTCCTCGGGCGCGACCGAGAGTTTGAACATCGCCTTGTTCTCCGGCGTCGTCGGGTCGAACCACGGATCCTCGAGGATGCCCGCCTCGTAGGAGATGTGGAGGAGGTTGCGGTCCATCGAATACGGCTTCTTCAGCGAGGCCTCGACCGGGATCTTGTGCTCCGCGCAGTAGGCGATCATCTCGGCGCGGCCCGGGAATTTCTCGCGGTAAACTTCCATCTTCCACGGCGCGATGATCTGCAGGTGCGGCGCGAGCGCCATGTAGGTGAGCTCGAAACGGCACTGGTCGTTGCCCTTGCCGGTGGCGCCGTGCGCGACCGTGTCGGCCTTTTCCTTTTTCGCGATGTCCACCTGGGCCTTGGCAATGAGCGGGCGGGCAATCGATGTGCCGAGGTAATACTGGCCCTCGTAGATCGCGTTGGCACGGATCATCGGGTAGATGAAGTCGCTCGCGAATTCCTCCACGAGATCGAGCGTGTAGTGCTTCGACGCGCCGGTCTTCAGCGCTTTCTTGTCGAGGCCCTTCAGCTCTTCCTCCTGGCCGACGTCGGCGGCAAACGTGACGATCTCCGCGTCGTAGGTTTCCTTGAGCCACTTGACGATGACGGACGTGTCGAGTCCGCCCGAGTAAGCGAGGACGATTTTCATGGGTTCTCTGTAAGGTCGGTGATTTGGCGAGGATTGGCGCGCCCCGCAACGCAAGGGCGGATGGACCGAGGAGTCACGACCGACGATTGGCTGCGGGCACAGGGAAGGAGAAAACACGCCCCCGCCGGGGGATTGGCGAGACAGAAACGGCCGTCCCGGCCCCCGTGGCCCGCCACCCGCCGGGGGGATCCGACGTGCCCGCGCCGCCCCCGATTCGGGCCGGTGCGGCCGCACGTCAACCCGCCCATCTGTCCCGGGTCCCCGCGCCTCCCGGCGGCGCCACGGCCGATCCCGGGGCTGCCCGGCCCGGCCCGAGGTTTTTTGCGAAACCCCGGCCGGAACGTGCCGATTGATGACTCCTCTCCCGATCAACCGTTTCACTCCCGGTCCGTGAGCGCGACTTTGCCGCGCCTCCCGGCCGGCGTTTGCCCGCATCCCGGCCCGACTTCGCTCCGCTCACATCACGCTCCCCATGAAAATCGCCATCATCGATGACTCGCTGTTCATGCGGGGCCTCATCCGAAACGCCTTCCTGCAGGCGATGCCGGGCGCCGAGATCACCGAATTCGTGGACGGAGCCCAGGCGTGGGAACAGTTGCCGGCGCTCGCACCGGACCTGGTCACCCTGGACATGCTGATGCCCAGAATGGGCGGGCTCGAACTGCTGGCGCATCTCCGGTCGCTCCCCGCCCCGCCCCGCGTCATCGTGATCACGGCGAATATCCAGCAGACCGTCCGGCAACGCTGCGCCGATCTCGGGGTCGACGACTTTATCGCCAAACCGATCACGTTCGAAAAACTCACCGCCGCCTTGGCCCCGCTGGGCACGGTATGACGCTCGCGACGGCACCGATCGGACCGCACCTGCACGACGCCCTGCTCGAGCTCGTGAACATCGGGGTCGGCCGGGCGGCGGAGGCCGTCTCCGGCCTGTGCCGCCGGGAGGTGCTGCTCACCGTCCCGACACTCGAGGTCTGCGACCTGCGCGACTCCCGCCGCCTCGAGGAACTGCAGGGCATGATCCTGCGCGTGAGCCAGGAACTTTCCGGCGCGATGAACGGCCACGCCATGCTCGTGCTGAACGAAAGCGGCGCCCAGCGTCTCGCGGTGCTGCTGCTCGGCAAGGAAGGCAACGGCGAGGCCTTCGACGAAAACGAGCAGTCCGCGCTGATCGAGATCGGCAACATCGTCATCGGCGGGGTGATCGGCACGCTCGCCGACCAGATCGGCGGCGAAGTCGACTACACCGTGCCGCTCCTGCAGGTGCGCGGGACGCGCGAGTTCGTCGATCTGTTCTCCGATCTTTCCGGCAGCGAGGACACCCGCGTCATGCTCCTCCACGCGAGCCTCGGCATCGCCGCGGAAAAAATCAGCGGCTACGTCATCCTGCTGTTTCCCGGCGGACAGCTCAACACCTTGGCCGGCCGGCTGGAGGTCTCCCTGACCCGGCCGTGAACACCGGCGTCCCCATCGCCGCCGTCGACGCGCTGCCGCACGGCTTTGCCCAGCTCGACGCGGACAACCGCATCGTGGTGTGGAACCGCTGGCTGGCGCGCGCGACCGGCCGCCTCTGGCGCGATGTCCGCGGGCAACGCCTCGAGGACCTGTATCCGGAACCAAACGACGTGGGCGCCGTCCTCGCGCGCCTGCGCCGCACCCGGCAGCCGCAGATCCACTCGCAGGCGCTCCACCGCTATCTGCTGCCGGTCGCCCTGCCCGCCGACCACATGAGCGGGCTTTCCCACATGCAGCAGGAGTGCCACCTCCAGCTGCTGCCCGATCCCGCGGGACATGTCGTGCTCACCGTCACGGATGTCACCGCCATGGTCGTCGGCCTGCGGCGCGCCCGCGCCCAGAGCACGGCGCTCGCCCAGGCCCAGGCGCGGGCCAAGGACGCGATGCGCATCCTCACGCACCAGAAATTCGCCCTCGACCAGCACGCACTCGTCACCGTCACCGATCGGCGCGGGCTCATCACCTACGCCAACGACAAGTTTTGCCAGGTCGCCCGGTTTTCCCGCGAAGAACTGCTGGGGCACGATCACCGCATCATCAACTCGGGCCGCCATCCGGCCGGATTTTTCCGGGAGCTCTGGACCACGATCACGGCGGGCCAGGTCTGGACCGGCGAGATGTGCAACCGGACGCGCGACGGGACGGAATTCTGGGTCGCCACCACCATCGTGCCCATCCTCGACCACGACGGCCGGCCCGAGGACTTCGTCGCCATCCGGACCGACGTCACCGCCGGCAAGCGGCTGGAACGCGATCTCGCCGAAACCCGGGACCGTGCCGTCGAGGCGCTCAACATCAAGGCCCGGTTCCTCGCGAACATGAGCCACGAAATCCGGACGCCGATGAACGGCGTGCTCGCCACCGTCGAGATGCTCAACGCGACGCCGCTCTCCCCGGAGCAGGCCGAGATGGGCGGCATCATCCAGAGCAGCGCGGAGAACCTCCTGGTCATCATCGACGACATTCTCGACTTCTCCAAACTCGAGGCCGGGAAACTGCGCATCGAGCACCGCGCCTTCGACCTGTCGAACCACCTCCGCGACACCGTCCGCCTGCTCGCCGGTTCGGCCGCCGCGAAGGGGCTGAACTTCGAGTGGACCCTGGATGCCGCCGTCGACGGCACGTGGCTGGGCGACTCGCACCGGATGCGCCAGGTGCTGCTGAACCTCCTGGGCAACGCCATCAAGTTCACCGCCGCGGGCCGGGTCGGGCTCGCCGTCACGCCGGCCGGCGAAGCCCTGCGGTTCGCGGTCACGGACACCGGGCCGGGCATTCCGCTCCGCATCCAGGGAAATCTGTTTCAGGCCTTCACCCAGGCCGACGATTCCGTCACGCGGAAATTCGGCGGCACCGGTCTGGGACTCGCGATCTCGAAGCAACTGGTGGCGCTCATGGGCGGCACGATCGGGTTCACCAGCACCGAGGGCCGCGGGTCGGAGTTTTGGTTCGAACTCCCCCTCGCCCGGTGCGCCGGCCGCGCGGCGGCCGAACCGTGCTTCATCGCGCCGGCCACCGATCCGGGCCGTCCGCTCCGCATCCTCGTGGCGGAGGACAGCACCTCCAACCAGCTCGTCGTGCGCATGCTGCTCCGGAAGCTCGGCCACCAGCCGGATCTGGTCGGCAACGGCGCCCTCGCTCTGGCGCGGCTCGCCGCCCACGACTACGACGTGGTGATGCTGGATTGCCAGATGCCCGTCATGGACGGCTACACCACGGCGCGCCGCATCCGTTCCGGCGACGAGCCCGGGGTGAATCCGCATATTCCGATCATCGCGCTGACCGCCTATGCCTTGGCGGGCGACCGGGCCAAATGCCTCGAGGCCGGCATGGACGACTACCTCAGCAAACCGATGAAGGCGGCCGAAGTGGTCGCCGCGCTCGACCGCAGCCGGATCCGGCTGCAGACCGCCGTCGCGCCGGACCCCGCGGCCTGCCTGACCGGCACCTAGGTCCGTCGGCGATCCCGCCGGCCGGAGCGCGCCGAAAACCACGTCGGGCCCGCCCCGACCGGTCGCCTGGAGGCGCTCCCGCCCGGCCGCGCCGCGCACACGCCACGCGGCCGGCCCCTTTCACGGTCGGTTTACCTTGGGCGCGTTGAGCCGGCCGCTCCCGGCGGCCAGACTCTCGGTGTCGGCGAATATTATTATCATAACCGTATTGTCCGAGTCCCTCCCATGAAACTGACGCACCCGTGCATCCCGCCCCGGCGGGACCGTTCGTCGGCCCTCGCGGCCTTCACCTTGGTGGAAATCATGATTGTCGTGGTCATCATCGGCCTGCTCGCCGCGATGGCGCTGCCCGCCTTCGGCCGCGTGCGCGACGCTTCCCAGAGCAGCCGCTTCATCTCCGACCTGCGCACCTTTGCGCAGGCGTTCGAAGGCTACGCCGCCCAGCACGGCGGCTGGCCGGGCAACGCCGGCACCGGCGTGGTGCCGCCCGGCATGAGCGGCGATTTCAACGAAACCAACTGGCGCGGCCGCAACTCGGTCGGCGGCCGCTGGAACTGGGACCGCAACGTGAACGTCGCCGCGGGCATCTCCGTCACCGGCGCGATGTTCACCGACGCGCAGATGGCCGCGATCGACGCCAAGATCGACGACGGCAACCTGAACACCGGGCTCTTCCGCAAATTCGACGCGCGGTTCACGTTCATCCTCGAGGAATGAGCCGCGCCCACCGCCGCGGCGTCCGGGGCCGGTCCGGCGCCTCGCGGGGGCCGGACCGATTTTCCGGCCGGAGCTTCGGGCCGCGCGCGGCCGCCGCTCACTTCTTCCGCGCCGCCTCGAGCATCGCGAGGATCGCCTTCTGGGTGTGCAGCCGGTTCTCGGCCTCGTCGAAAATGATGGAGCGCGGGTTGTCCAAAACGTCCTGCGCCACTTCCTCGCCGGCGTGCGCGGGCAGGCAGTGCATGAAGAGCGCGTCCTTCTTCGCGGCGGCGAAGAGTTTTCCGGTCACGGCGTAGGGCGCCATGGTCCGCAGGCGCTCCTTCTTCTCCTCCTCCTTGCCCATGCTCACCCACACGTCCGTGTAGACGACGTCCGCGCCCTTCACCGCTTCGAACGGATCGGTGTGGAACGAATAACCGCCGCCGTAGCCTTCCGCTTTCAGAAACGCGTCGAACTCCGCCGTCGGCGCGAAGGCCTTCGGTCCGCCCAGCGCGATTTCCATGCCGAAGAGGTTTGCCCCGAGCACCCACGAGTAGGCCATGTTGCAGGCGGTGTCGCCGAGAAAGGCGATCTTCCGGCCCCGCAGCGAATCGACCAGCGCCTTGCCGCTCGTGCCCTTGGCCCAGCGCTCGGTCATCGTGAAAGCGTCGGTGTAGATCTGGCAGGGATGCAGGAAGTCGGTGAGCGCGTTGATCACCGGCACGGTGCCGTGCTGCGCGAGCAGCTCGACGTCGCGGTGGTCGAAGGTCCGCACGATCAGGCCGTGCACGAAGCGCGAGAGCACCTTGGCGGAGTCCTCGATCGTCTCGCCCCGGCCGATCTGGATGTCGTTCCGGTTGAGAAAAATCGCGTTGCCGCCCAGCTCGTGGATGCCGACCTCGAAGGACACGCGCGTGCGGGTCGACGACTTGGAAAAGATCAGTGCCCACGACTGGCCGGCGAGGGGCTTCGGCGCGCCGCGCTTCCCGCGGGTCCGCTTCAGCTCGCGCGCGAGAGAGAACAATTTCGGCAGCTCCGCGCGGGTGAAGTCGGTCTCTTTCAGGAAGTGCTTCATGGGAAGAAGCGGCCGGTTCTAGCACGCGGCACGCCGCGGACGAGGGAAAATTTCACG
>JACCDQ010884895.1_pt1 | contig 18867 bp, 13 predicted proteins | sample 7446031 | NCBI WGS metagenome assembly JACCDQ01 (sample SAMN15323442, study PRJNA562643) | freshwater metagenome | isolation source: river surface water | place: USA:Blue River Watershed | collected 2017-08-17
CCAGCGCATCCCGCGCATCGTCTTCACCAAGGGCGGCGGCCTGTGGCTGGACGACATGAACACCCTGGACTGCGACGTGCTGGGCCTGGACTGGACGGTGAACCTGGCCCAAGCCCGCGCGGTCGTGGGCGGCGCGGTGGGTGGCCCCGGCAAGGCGCTGCAAGGCAACCTGGACCCGAACGTGCTGTTCGCCCAGCCTGAGCAAGTGGCAGCCGAGGCGGTGAAAGTGCTGGAGAGCTTCGGCACCCCGCACACCGACCGCAGCACCACCGGCCCCACCCACATCTTCAACCTGGGGCATGGCATCAGCCAGCACACTCCGCCCGAGAACGTGAAGGTGCTGGTGGACACGGTGCATGCGCATTCGCGCCAGATGCGCCAGTCCGCGCGTTGACCATGCGAGCCGGACGGTCAATGTGCAACGCACCAAGACCGTCCAACAAAGCACAAAAAACACCCGCCTAGCACAAAAACGGGGACATTCAGAACCGCAGACCGGGGTCTTATGCACAAAATTTGATGTGCGGCGCAGCAAAGTCCATGTTGCGACATTTTGCCGGGCCACGAAGACAAAATGGCTCTAAGTCATTGATTTCATTGATCGACACAAATTGCTACGTTTTTCAGCAAGCCAATGAAAGGCTTGATTTTCAAGGCCTGGGTCGAGAATTTCAGCAACTATCAACAAAGTTATCCACAGAAAATCTGGGCAAGTGCCGGAAGCTTTGACAAATCAATGACTTACCCGTTTTTTCGCGGAAATGACTGAAAAAAACGCGCCCAAGCCCGCCCATTGGGTCGAGGTGGTGATCACCACCCCGGCCCACAGCGGCCTGGGCGACACGTTGAGCTACCGGAGTGAGCAAGCACTTGCACCCGGCAGCTTGGTCAGAGTACCTTTGGGCCACCGAGTCATTTTGGGTGTGGTGTGGCGATGTGACACCGAGCCCCCGCCGGCGCTCGACCCGGCCCAGGCGCGCGATGTGGCCGATACGCTGGACGGCCTGCCGCCGTTGAACGACACCTGGCGCCAACTGGTGGCTTTTACCGCGCGTTACTACCAGCGCAGCCTGGGCGAAGTGGCCCTGTCGGCGTTGCCGCCTGCGCTGCGCGATCTGACGCCCGAGCAATGGCAGCGCCGCCTGAAGCGCCACGCCAAAACGGTGCATGCCACCGATACGCCATCGCCCCCCGCCCTGGACCCGACCGAAGAACAGGCACGCGCCCTGACGGCCTTGCAAGCGGCGCACAAGCCGGTGCTGCTGTTCGGTGCCACCGGCAGCGGCAAAACCGAGGTTTATCTGCAAGCGGTGGCGCGCCTGCTGGCGCAAGACCCGCAGGCGCAAGCCTTGGTGATGGTGCCCGAAATCAACCTCACCCCCCAGCTGGAGCACCGGCTGCGCGAGCGGTTTGCCAACCACCCGCTGGTCACCCTGCACAGCGGCTTGACGCCAGCCCAACGGCTGCAGCATTGGCTGACGGCCCACCTGGGGCAGGCGCGCATCGTACTGGGCACCCGCATGGCGGTGCTGGCCAGCCTGCCGCACTTGCGCCTGATCGTGGTGGACGAGGAGCACGACCCCAGCTACAAAAGCCAGGAAGGCGCGCGGTACTCCGCACGCGATCTGGCCATCTACCGCGCGGCACTGGAAAGCCAGGGGCACGCACCGGGGCACTGCCAAGTGGTGCTGGGTTCCGCCACGCCGTCATTGGAAACCTGGCACGCGGCCGACAAGGGCCGCTACCTGCGGCTGGACATGCCGCAACGGGTGGGCGGCGGGCAGTGGCCCCGCCTGCGGCTGGTGGACATGCAGCAACAGCCCAAGCACACGGTGCTGGCGCCGGCCCTGGTGCAGGCCATGGCCGAACGGGCGGCCCGGGGCGAGCAGAGCATGGTGCTGCTCAACCGCCGGGGTTACGCCCCCGTGCTGGCCTGCCACGACTGCGGCTGGAAAAGCGACTGCCCCCACTGCAGCGCGCACGCGGTGTTCCACAAGATCGACCGCACCCTGCGCTGCCACCACTGCGGCCACACCACCCGGGTGCCCCGCGCCTGCCCGGACTGCGGCAACCTGGACATCACCCCCATCGGGCGAGGCACCGAGCAGATCGAAGAACAACTGGCCGGGCTGCTGGCCGACGCCCGCCGCCCAGACGGCAGCCCGGTGCGCGTGGCCCGGATCGACGCCGACGTGACGCGGGCCAAAGGCAGCCTGGAAAGCCGGCTGGCCGACATGCACGCCGGCGACGTGGACGTGTTGGTGGGCACCCAAATGATCGCCAAGGGCCACGATTTCCGGCGCATCACCCTGGTGGCCAGCGTCAACACCGACAGCGGCCTGTTTGCCAGCGACTACCGTGCCCCCGAGCGGCTGTTTGCCCTGCTGCTGCAAGCCGCCGGCCGCGCCGGGCGTGATGCGGCGTTCATGGCCCAAGGCGGCCGACAAGCCGAGGTGTGGGTGCAAACCTGGTACCCACAGCACCCGCTGTTCGCCGCGCTGCAAAAGCACGACTACCCCGCATTTGCGGCGCAGGAACTGGAGGAACGGCAAGCCGCGCAAATGCCGCCGTTCGCCCACCAGGCCCTGGTGCGGGCCGAAGCGCGAACCCAGGAAGCCGCCCAGGCCTTTCTGCGCCTGGCCACCGAGGCCGGCGAAGGGCTGCCCGGACGCGCCCAGCTCATGCTGTACCCGCCCATGCCCATGACCATCCAACGCGTGGCGAACGTGGAGCGCGCGCAGATGCTGGTCGAAACCGACCATCGGCCAGCCTTGCAGGCGTTTCTGGCGGCTTGGCAAGGCCATTTGCACCCGCTGCGCAGCCACCCCGAGGCACGCGGGCTGATCCGCTGGGCCATCGACGTGGACCCGCTGGGAATGTAAAACTCAGCGCAGCAGCGCCACCGCACCCGAAAAGGTCAGAAACGCCAGCGCGGTGGACACCAGGATGATGCGCGCGATGCGCCCGTTGTCGGCGCCAAACCGCTCGGCCAGCAGCGACACGTTGCTCGCGCTCGGCAGGGCCGACACCAGCACCATCACCGTCAGCGCCACCGGGTCCAGCGGCACGCCCACGGCGATGGCCAAGGTGCCCACCAACCACACCAGCGCGGGGTGGAAGAACAATTTGAGCAAAGCCACCGGCACGTAATCGCCCAACGGCATCGGATGGTCGGACTGCATCTGGGAGCGCGCCAGCACCGCCCCGATGGTGAACAGCGCCACCGGCGAAGCCGCGTCCGCCAACAGCCAGACGGTTTTCTCGATCGGGCCGGGCAACTGGAACTGCAACGCCGACGCCAACCCGCCCAACAAGATGGCCCACGGCATGGGGTTGCGCAGCACGCCACTCAACGCTTTGCCGGCCGCCGCCGCCGCGCCGCCTTCGCGCTGGTCCAGGCGCGACAAGGCAATGCACAAGGAACTGGTCACCACCATGTCCGCCACGATCAGCACGATGACCGTGCCCACGCTGCCCGGCCCCATCAACGCGGCCAGCAAGGGCACCCCCATGAAACCGGTGTTCGGGAACGCCGCCACCAGCGCACCGAACGAGGCGTCGTTCCAGCCGATGCGCCCACGCTTGGTCACCGCGATCGTCAAGGCCACCGTCAGCAGCGCACACACCAGGTACACGCCAAACACCGACGCGTCCAGCAACCGCGCGATCGGGGTGGTGGAGCCGAAGCGGTACAGCATGGCCGGCAGCGCAAAAAACAGGACGAAGCCATTGAGGCCGGGGATGGCCTCCAGCGGCAGCATGCGCCGACGCGCGGCCACAAACCCTCCGGCAACCAGGGCGAAAAACGGAAAAGTGACCAGCAGAATGTTCAGCACACTGTCGATTGTCGCACCCGTTATCATGGAGCGCTTTGCGTGCCTGACGAGCCATGTCCGCCGGTTTGAATTTTGCCCAGCTTGAAGCCGTGAACCACCTGGCCGGGCCGTGCTTGGTGCTGGCCGGCGCCGGGTCGGGCAAAACCCGGGTCATCACCCACAAAATCGCGCGCCTCATCCAGGCCGGGCTGGCGGCCAAACGCATCGCGGCCATCACCTTCACCAACAAGGCCGCCGCCGAAATGCGCGAGCGGGCCAAGCAACTGGTGGGCAAGTCGGCCAAAGACGTGGTGATCTGCACCTTCCACTCGCTGGGCGTGCGCCTGCTGCGCGAAGACGGCGCGGTGCTGGGGCTCAAGCAACAGTTCTCCATCCTCGACACCGACGACATCACCTCCATCCTGAAAGACTGTGGCGGCACCACCGACGCGGCCACCGCCCGCCAGTGGCAGTGGACCATCAGCGCCTGGAAGAGCGCCGGTCTGAACGCCGAACAGGCACTGGCGCAAACCCAGGACGAAAACGAACGCGTGATTGCGCTGGTGATGGCCAAGTACCAAGAGCGGCTGGCCGCCTACCAGAGCGTGGACTTTGACGACCTGATCAGCCTGCCGCTGAAGCTGCTGCAACAGCACGCCGAGGTGCGCGAAAAGTGGCAGAAGCTGCTCGGCCACGTGCTGGTGGACGAATACCAGGACACCAACGCCACCCAGTACGAGCTGCTCAAGCTGCTGGTGGGCGAGCGCGGCCGATTCACCGCCGTGGGCGACGACGACCAGTCCATCTACGGCTGGCGCGGCGCCACGTTGGACAACCTGAAAAAGCTGCCGCAGGACTTTCCCGAGCTCAAGGTCATCAAGCTGGAGCAGAACTACCGCTCCACCAGCGCCATTCTGCGGGCGGCCAACAACGTCATTGGCCCCAACCCAAAGCTGTTCCCCAAAACGCTGTGGAGCGAGCTGGGCGAAGGCGAACCGGTGCGGGTGCAGGCCTGCGACCACGAAGAACACGAGGCCGAGCGGGCGGTGGCGCGCATCCAGAGCATCCGCGCCGGCTCCACCGCAGCGGGCACCACCGGTGCGAAATACAAGGCGTTCAAGGATTTCGCCATCCTCTACCGCGCCAACCACCAGGCCCGCGCGCTGGAAACCGCCTTGCGCAAGGCGCAAATCCCCTACAAAGTCTCAGGCGGACAGAGCTTTTTCGACCGCGCGGAAATCAAAGACCTGTGCGCCTGGTTGCGCCTGCTGGTCAACAACGACGACGATCCGGCGTTTTTGCGCGCGGTGACCACGCCCAAGCGCGGCATCGGCCACCAGACCCTGGCCACCTTGGGCGCCTTCGCCACCCAGTACAAGGTCAGCCTGTTCGAGGCCTTGTTTTCCCACTCCCTGCCGGCCGCCCTGCCCGCGCGCGCGGTGCACGGCCTGCACGAGTTCGGCCGCTACCTGAACGACCTGGAACACCGCGCCCGCCACACCCACGGGCACGAAGCGGCGAAAGCCTTCCTCACCGACTGGCTCAAAACCATCGGCTACGAACAATACCTGCTGGACAGCGAAGAAAGCGACAAGGTGGCCGCCGCCCGCTGGAGCAACGTGATGGACTTTTGCGACTGGGTGGCGCAGCGCTGCGGCGGTCAGATCGACGACACCGGCGGCATCACCACCGAGCGCGAACCCAAAACCATGCTGGAGGTGGCGCAGACCATCGCGCTCATCTCCACCATTTCGGAACGCGAGCAGGACCAGGACGTGGTCACGCTGTCCACCCTGCACGCCTCCAAAGGGCTGGAATGGCCGCACGTGGTGCTGGCCGGCGTCAACGAAGGACTGCTGCCGTTCCAGCGCGACGACGACCTGAACGAAGCCGCCCTGGGCAAACTGATCGAGGAAGAGCGCCGGCTGATGTACGTGGGCATCACCCGCGCGCAACACACCTTGGTGGTGAGCTGGCTCAAGCGCCGCAAAAAAGGCCGCGAACTGGTGCCCGGCAAGCCGAGCCGCTTCATCGCAGAAATGGCGTTGGACCAAACCACCGCCAAGGAAGACCCTCGCGCCAAACTGCGAGCGCTGCGCGAAGAGTTCGCCCGCCGGGCCGGGCAAACCCCTACCACCTGAAACGGTTGGACACGACTTGCCTGCTCAAGCTGCTTTTCTAATTTGGGCATTTCGTTTACCATACGGAATCTTCATTTATTTCAAATAACTGATCATGATCACTTTCATTTCGCGCAGGATGGCTGGGGCATGGGCGGCTGCGGGCCTGTTCGCACTGGCGACAGCACCGGCCATGGCTTTGAACGCCCCGAAGGACAAACCGGTGCTGACCGTGACTGGCAAGATCGGTGTCAAGAACCAGGGCGCGAACGCGGCCTGGGACATGGCCATGCTGCAGGCCCTGCCGCAAAAAACCTTCACCACCATGACCCCGTGGGAAAGCCAGCCCATCAAGTTCACAGGCCCCCTGCTGCGTGACGTGCTGGCCGCCGTCAAAGCCAGTGGCACCAACATCAAAGCCACGGCGCTGAACGACTACCGCATCAACATCCCGGTTGCCGATGCCGAGAACCAGGAGCTGATCATGGCCATCCGCATGAACGACCAGCCGATGTCGGTGCGGACCAAGGGCCCGATCTTCATCGTCTACAACTTCGACGGCAAGCCCGAACTGAAAAACACCACCTACTACGAGCGTTCGATCTGGCAACTGAAGTCGATCGAAGTCGAGTAACACGCGCTCGGCGTTCATGAAGCAGAAAAAGGACAGCCGCAGCTTCGTGCTGTGGCTGTCATTGACCGTTCTGGGCTTGGCCGTGGGCCTGGCCGTGATGGCCGCGCTGTCACTGCGGCAATCTGCTTCGGTGGAGGCTGCGGCACGCCTGCAATCCGACTCCATCACCGCGCTGACCTTCCAGACCGAACGCGAGTTTCTGCGTTTTCGCAATGAGTTGAGGGTGGCGCTGCACACCCGCGAAGAGCCTGACTGGGACACGGTCGCGACCCGCTTCGAGATCCTGGCCAGCCGCATCTACCTGATGCGCGACAACCCCAGCACCGCCAAACTGGCACAGCGCAGCGAATACAGCACCATGCTGCCGCGCCTGCAAGCGCTGGTGCAAGACCTCGACCCGTTGCTGCAAGAACCGCAGCGCCACCGCGCCGCGCTGGAAGTCCACCTGGCCAACATGACCGACATGGGGCCCGACATGCAAGCCCTGTCGTTCGCCGCCAACAGCGTGGTCAGCGTGTTGGTGGACCGGCAAGTCGAGGTGGTGCGCGACCAGAACCGCATGATCACCTGGCTGGTGGCGGTGCAGGCCTTGGTGCTGGTGGCGGCCACCGCTGGTCTGATCAACCGACACCGGCGCCTACAGCGCGAGCGTGAGGCCTTGGAAATGCTGAACGTGGAGCTGACCGACGCGCGCGACGCCGCCGAAGCCGCGAACCGGGCCAAGGGTCAGTTCCTGGCCAACATGAGCCACGAACTGCGCACCCCGTTCAATGGCATGCTGGGCATGATCAGCATGCTGGAAGACAGCGATCTGAACGACAGCCAGCGCGACCAGCTGCAAACCGCCCGCGGCTCGGCCCAACACCTGCTGACGCTGCTCAACGACATCCTGGACATGTCGGCACTGGACGCGGGCAAAATGAAAGTCCGCCCGGAACCGGTGGACCTGCCCCAGTTGGTTCGCGAAACGGTGGAACTGATGCAGGGGCAAGCCCAGCGCAAGGGGCTGCAGATGACGCTGGAGCAGAGCCCGGTGGCACAACCCTGGGTGAGCACCGACCCGACCCGGGTGCGGCAAATCCTGCTCAACCTGATCAGCAACGCGATCAAATTCACCGCACAAGGCCAGGTAGTGGTACGGCTGGACAGCGAACCCCAGCCCGGCGCAGTGCGCTGGCGTTTGCTGGTGCGGGACACCGGCATGGGCATGGACGCGGCCACCCTGTCGCAGCTGTTCCAGCGGTTTCACCAAGCCGACGATTCCGCCACCCGCCGCTTTGGCGGCACCGGCCTGGGGCTGGAAATCTCGCGCAGCCTGGCGCGCCTGATGAACGGCGACATCAGCGCCGAAAGCGAACGCGGCGTCGGCTCCAGCTTCACCCTGACCCTCACGACCCCGGTGTCGGAAGCACCGGCAACGTCCGACACGCTGGCCTCGGCGGTGCTGACGCCGCCCCTGCCCCTACCGATTTCGGATGTGCCGACCGCTTCGCCTACCGCGCCCAACTCGACCTCTGACGTTGGGATGGCACCTGGCACTGCATGGCACGTGCTGGTGGCCGAGGACCACCCGGTGAACCGCAAGTTCGTGGGCCTGATCCTGGAAAAACTGGGTCATCACGCCACTTTTGCCGAGAATGGCCTGGAGGCCTGGCAAGCCGCGTCAGAAGGCGACTACGACATCGTGCTGATGGACCTGCACATGCCGGAAATGGACGGCTTGGAAGCCACCCAACGCATCCGCGCACTGCCGGGCCGCCGGGGGCTGGTGCCCATCGTCGCGTTGACGGCGGACGTGATGAACGAAGCCCGCGACCGCGCACGCGATGCCGGCATGAACGCCTACCTGTCCAAACCGGTGCAGAAACAGCAACTGCAGGAAGTGATGGCGCACTGCGTGGCCACCGGCTGGGCCCACACTCACCAGCCCCAGTAAAGGCGCAGCGGCAGGTACACCGCCATGCCGCAGACGATGGTGCCCAGCACGCCACCGCGCCAAAAGAACCAACCGGCCCCCACCACAGCGGCGTACAACCGCGCGTCGCGCCACGTCTGCACCAGCTCACCCTGGGTCGCGACCACCTCGGGAATGACCACCGCCGCCAGCGCCGCGATGGGTGCGTACTGCAAACCACGCTCGGCCCAGCGGGGCAATTGCCACGGGCGGTTCGACATCAGAAAGAAACCTCGGGTGACGAGCGTGACCGCGGCCAAGGCCACGATGGTCAAGAGGGTCCAGGCGTCGGTGTCAGCCATGCGGAGCCACCGGTTCACCGCGCAGCCAGCGGGGGCCGTGCGCTTCCAGCACCAGGCACAAGGCCACCGCCGCCGCGATCGCCACCACGATGTTCAGTTTGAGTGGCAACGCCCAGGCCGCGACCGCCGCCGCGCCGGCCACCCCGGCCGACACCATGCGCAAGCGCGATGACGCGAGCGAACAGCCCACCCCCAGCAGCGCCAGAATGCCCGCAAAGCCCAGTCCCCAGTGGGTGGGGATGGCGTTGGCCAACACGATGCCCAACACGCTCGTCCCCATCCAGGCCACGTAGTTGACGGCGCTGTTGCCCGCCAGATAGGCCTGCTGCCGCTCCAAGCCGGCGAGATCGGGCGCGGGGTGGGGGAACCGGCGGGCAAAGAACACGTAACTCAAATCGCTGGTGTAAAACGCCACCGTCAAGCGCTGCCAACGCGGCAAATGAATCAGGTACGGCCGCAAATGCGCTGAAAACACGACAAAACGCAGGTTGACGCAAAACGCGGCAGCCAAAATCACCCACAAGGGCGCGCCTGAGACCATCAGGGGCACGGCCGTGAGCTGCGCACTGCCGGCGTAGACCAGAAAGGTCATGGCCAGGGCCTCCCACACGCTGAGACCCGACTTGACCATGGACACCCCGGTCATGAGACCCCAGGCCCCGATGCCGGTGGCGATCGCGGCCTGGTCGCGCACGCCCTCCCAATACTCCGGCAAGCGGCGGTAAGCGGCCGTCAGGAACATGCGCCGGCCTGCACACCCAACCGCGCCCCCACGGGCACCGCAGCACCGCGCAAAAACTCGGCCACCGGCAGGCGCTTGCCCCCGGGCCGCTGCAGTTCGGTCAGGCACAGCACCCCCAGGCCGGTCTGCACGCGGATGCCGGTCTCGTCCACCGCCAGCACCGTGCCCGGCTGGGCATCGTCAACCAGCTGTGCCACGCCGGCGGCTTCGCCGTGTGCCGCCCACACCTTGAGTGGCACCTCGTCCCAGGTGGTGGCGGCGCCAGGAAAGGGATCGAAGGCCCGCACCCGGCGCGCCAGCACCTCGGCCGGCAGGCGCCAGTCGATCAGCGCTTCTGCCTTTTCAATCTTGTGGGCGTAAGTGACGCCCTCCACCGGCTGCGGCACCGGCGCCAAAGTGCCCTGAGCCGCCTGGCGCAAGGCCGCCACCACCAACCGACCGCCCATGTCGGCCAGGCGGTCGTGCAGGCGCGCGGTGGTGTCGTCCGGTGAGATCGGCAGCGCATCCACCAGCAGCATGTCGCCAGTGTCCAGGCCCTCGTCCATCTGCATGATGGTGATGCCCGTTTCCGCATCACCGGCCTCAATCGCACGGTGGATGGGCGCCGCACCGCGCCAGCGCGGCAGCAACGACGCGTGGATGTTCAAGCACCCGAGGCGCGGCAGGGTCAGGGTCCAGCTGGGCAGCAGCAGGCCGTAAGCGGCCACCACCATCACATCGGCCACCGCCGCGTGCAGCGCGGCCTGCGCCTGCGCCGCGTCGTCCGGATAACGGCCATCCAACCGCAGACTGCGCGGCTGCGACACCGCGATGCCGTGTTGTTGCGCCAACTGTTTGACCGGCGAAGCCTGCAACTTCATGCCGCGTCCCGCAGGACGGTCGGGCTGGGTCAGGACCAGAGGGACGTCGTACCCCGCCTCCAGCAGGGCTTGCAAGGCCACCGCCGCGAACGCCGGTGTGCCGGCAAACACCACCTTCATGCGCGGCCCTTCAAGCATGCGCCGATCGCTCTGCTTTTTGCAGCTTGGTCTTGATGCGGTTGCGCTTCAGGGGTGACAGGTATTCGACAAACACCTTGCCCATCAGGTGGTCCATTTCGTGCTGGATGCACACCGCCAACAGGCCTTCGGCCTCGATCACCCGGCTTTTGCCCTCGCCGTCCAGGGCGCGCACGCGCACCGCGATGGCGCGCTCGACGCCGTCGTAAATACCGGGCACCGACAGGCAGCCTTCTTCGCCCTTGCGGGTTTCTGCGCTGGCCCACTCCAGTTCGGGGTTGATCAGCACCAAGGGCTGGTCGCGCTCCTCGCTCACGTCGATCACGATCAGGCGCTCGTGGATGTCCACCTGGGTCGCGGCCAGGCCGATGCCATTGGCGTCGTACATGGTGGCGAGCATGCGGGGAATGATGGCGCGCACGCGGTCGTCGACCTGCGCAATCGGCTGGGCCACTTTATGCAGTCGCGGGTCGGGGTAACGGAGGATGGTCAGGAGTTCGGGGTTGTTCATGGCGGCCGGGCAGCGCAGAATGGCAGGCAATGTCGCTATTTTCGCCACTTTCGGGCGCGCGCGCGGCCCACAGGTGGCGATATCATTGCCATAAACAGGGCTAGAACGCAAAATGTCCCTCCAACACCACCAACGTCCAAGCCGGGGAGGAACCGTGGCGCAGACACACACCAACCGAGGGACGGTCACCGGGACCCACGACATGCCGATTCACACCAACGCACCCGCCGCTGCTCAGGCGTCCCCCGTCCCCTCTGCGCGCCACCCCGGCGCTCGCCTCGCTGGCTGGGCTTTGTGGATCGCCGGCACGGTGGCCGCCAGCCAGGTGGTGGCACAAGCGGTGCCCAACTTCCCCATCACCAGTGGCCAGCGCAGCACCGCCAACCAGGTGGCGCAAGCGGGTGTGCCACTGAGCGAGTTGTCGCCCACGGCGCCCGAGCGCTACACCGTCAAACGCGGCGACACCCTGTGGGACATTTCCGCCCTGTTCCTGCAGCGCCCCTGGCGCTGGCCCGAGCTGTGGGGCATGAACCTGCAACAAATCCGCAACCCGCACCTGATCTTCCCGGGCCAGGTGCTGGTGTTGACCCGGATCGGCGACCGCGCCATCCTGTCGCTGGAAGGCGGCGCCACGCCCACGGTGCGCCTGTCGCCCCGGGTGCGGGCCGAATCGCTGGCCGACGCAGCCATCCCGCCGATCCCGCTCAACGTGATCGAGCCCTTCCTGACCGATTCCCTGATCGTGGACCAAGGGGTGCATGACCGGGCGCCCCGCCTGGTGGCGGCCCCCGAGGGCCGGGTGCTGCTGAGCCGGGGTGACTTGGCCTATGCGCGCGGCCAATACGGCACCAGCGGTGCGCTTGAAGGCTCGGCCCTGAGCATCGAGCCGGGCCAACCACGCCGCCACCGCGTGTACCGCAACGCCACACCGTTGACCGACCCGGTCAACGGCGAAGTGCTGGGCTATGAGGCCCAGTTCATCGGACAAACCGATCTGGTGCGGGGCGAAACCCTGCGCACCAACGGTTCCGGCGAGATCGAACCGGCCACGGTCCAGGTGTCGTTGTCCAAAGAGGAAATCCGCGTCGGCGACCGGCTGCTGCCCGATCCCCCACGCGAGGTGCCGACCTACCTGCCGCGTCCGCCCGGCGCCGCGCAAGACGGCCTGATCGTCAAGGTACATGGCAACGCGGTGCAGTTTGCGGGACAAAACCAGGTCGTGATCATCAACCGCGGCGCCCGCGACGGGCTGGAACGCGGCCATGTGCTGGCGGTGTTGAAGAACGCGTCCAAGGTCACCGACACCACCGACGCGGCCCGCCCCACCTTGCAGTTGCCCGGCGAGCGCAATGGCTTGATGATGGTGTTCCGCACCTTTGACCGCGTTTCTTACGCCTTGATCCTGCAAATCACCGACGGTGTCCAGGTGGGCGACCGCTTCGTGAACCCCTGACGGCGCGCCGCATGTCCGACGAAGAGCTGGGCGCGTGGTTGCGCCTGACGCTCACCCCTGGGGTGGGCAACGTGACCGCGCGCAAGCTGCTGGCGGCGTTTGGCAGTGCACCGGGCGTGTTCGCCGCCAGCCCTGAAGCCCGCGGGGCGGTGGTGGGCGAGAAAACCGCCCGTGCCTTGGCCGAACCGCCCGACATTTGGGCGCCCGCGCTGGACCAGACCTTGCACTGGCTGGCCAGCGACGCTCGCCACCATGTGCTAACACTGGGCGATGCCCACTACCCCTCGGCCTTGCTCGAAACCGCCGATCCGCCGTTGATGCTCTACGGCGTCGGGCAACGGGAAGCGCTGGATCACCCCCACAAGTTGGCCGTGGTGGGCAGCCGCAATCCCACCCCGCAAGGGGCGGAGAACGCCCGCCAGTTCGCGCAAGCGCTGGCCGAACGCGGCTTGTGCATCGTGTCGGGCCTGGCGCTGGGCGTGGACGGCGCTGCCCACGAAGGCGCTCTGGCCGCGGGGGGCACGACGATCGCCGTCGTGGGCACCGGGGCCGACCGGGTGTACCCTCGACGACACTTGGCGCTCGCGCACCGGATCGCCGAACGGGGTCTGTTGCTGAGCGAGTACCCACTGGGGACCGCCCCGCTGGCGCCCAATTTCCCCAAGCGCAACCGCATCATTGCCGGCCTCTCGCTGGGAACCCTGGTGGTGGAGGCGGCCGTGCAATCGGGTTCCCTCATCACCGCCCACCTGGCGGTCGAAATGGGGCGCGAAGTGTTTGCGATCCCCGGCTCCATCCACGCGCCGCAGGCGCGGGGTTGCCATGCCCTGATCCGGCAGGGCGCCAAGTTGGTGGAATCGGCACAAGACATTCTGGAAGACCTGCAGCTGGCCACGTCCGCACCGCACCCTGTTACTGCCGAGCCAGCCGAGGACGATGGCGACCCGTTGCTGCAAGCGCTGGGCCACGACCCGGTCGGCCTGGACGCGCTGCAAGCCCGCACCGGGCTGAGCACGCCCGAATTGCAGGCCCAACTGCTGACCCTGGAGCTGGACGGCACGGTGCGCCGCTTGCCGGGCGGTCTGTTTCAGCGCCTGGTCATGGCCTGACGGCTGCTGCGCAGCAGCGCGCAGCCACGAACCTCAGGCCAACAACCGTTCCGGGTTGGCCTGCAGCTTGTCCAGGGCCTGCCGGGTGGCTTGGCGCGTCAGCGGCTCGGCCTGGCTGGCCCGCAACAAGCCGGCCTTCAGGTATTGGCCCACCCGCCCCTGTTGCATCAGGTAGGCGCCTGCCGGGCCGGCCACGAACAGGTACAACTGACGCCGAGGGCTGACCCAGGTCAACTGCACCGCGGCCCGCGCCCCGTTGTGCTCCAAGGTGTACCAGCTGCCCACGGGCAACGCCTGGGCCCACGAGCGCAGGTGCGGCGGCGTCGCCGACTCCACATCGGGCAACACGGTGATGCCGCTGGCATCTTGCCCGGTCAACCATTCCAGGCTGTCACGGTTCAGGGGCACGCTGTCGCTGCTGTCGGCAAGCACCGCCTCCAAACGCCCCAGCGACTGGGTCAGGCCCGCCAGCCAGCCCGCGTCCACCGCCGGCGCACGCGACACGAAAGCCGCGGCCAACGCTTCGCTGACCGGTTGCACGGCCCGATCCAGGGCCTCGGCATCCAGCCCGATCCAGGCCAGACCCTCGCGGATCTGCGCCATCAGCCCGGGCACCCGCGCGATGACTTGCGCACGCTCCTGGCGCGACGGCTTGGCGCTGGCAGCCCACAGCAGATCGGCCGCCAATTCGCGGGCGCGGCGGGCACGCTCGTCCTCGGCCCCGTAGGCCACGCTGGCGTGCGCCATCACTTCCACCCAGGTCTGGAACAGGAACGTCCGCAACGCCTCGTGCACCGGCGCGCTGCCCAGCAAACGCCGCAATTCGATCGTGTACTGCACGGTGAGCGCACCGCGCTGCTCCAGCTGGCTGGCGACGTCGGTGGCGCGCTTCAGGCGCGGCTCCTCGGTCACGGCGCGGGCCAGGAACTGCTCAAACTCCTGCAGCATCAGCTCGAACACACGCCGGCCCGTTTCGGGGTACTGCTCGATCACCTGGACGATGCGCTTGATCTCGCCCTCCAACGCCTGCAGTGGGGCAGCGGGGTTGAAGCCGAGCACGCAAGCCCCCATGCGGTCGATCAATTGCCGGGCGGGATGGTCTTCGGCGGTGAGGAAGGTGGCGTCCTGCAGAGCATGGCGCAAGACCGGCATTTGCAGCCGCGCAAACCAGACGCGCACGCTGGCCGGGATGCGGTCTTCGCCCAAGATGCCGTCGAAAATCAACGCCACCATCTCGATCAGTGCTTTTTCGGTGTCGGAACGCGCGGCCTGCTTGAGCGCATGCGCTTGCGCCCGCGCGCCGCGCGCACCCGCCTCGACCGAACTCCAATCGGCGGGAGGCAACGGCACTTGCACCCACCAGCCGCCCGACGCGCCTGGCGCAGCCGTGGCGCCGCTGGCTGCAGTGGCACCCGGCGCACCGCCGCCGTCGGCCGGTGCGGGGCCCGACGCCCCCCAGCCCGGCACCCGGCTGGCCATGAAGCCCGACAGGCGCTGCATCACCAACTGGTGTCCGTTCGGCGCGCCCACGTCGCTGCCGGCCCAGCCCACGCCGGCCACCGCCGGCTCCAACGGAACGCCGCCAGACGTCTGGCGCAAGGGCACCACATGCGTCAGGCTGCCCAGTCCGCTGGGTGAAAACGGGGTGGTGCGCACCACTTGGCCGCGCCCCAACAGGCCCGGCGCGGAGGGCTCTCCACCCGCACGACCACCACGACGCACCAGGTCCCGCAGGTCGATTTCGGGCATCACGCCACGGGCCAACAAGAACTGGTTCGCCTCCTGGTAACCGGACATGATCACCTTGGCCAACAGGTTGTGCATCGTGATCTGGCAGATTTGCCAGTCGCTGCGGTTCAGGCCCGCGTCCATCCAAGCCGAGACGATGGCCTGGGTGACGTTGGTGGCCAACACCGGGTCGCGCTTGTCGAGCTCGTCGGTCAGCTCCAGCCGCTGCAGACGCAAGCGCAACTCATTGAGCGGCTCGTTGCCCTTGTCCACCGCCACCAGCGCCGCCCGCGCGGCCAGGATCTGGTTTTCCACCAGCTCTTCATCGACCAGGGACAGGGGACCGGCCGCCGTGCGCGGCGCCTCCTCGCGCGCCTTGAGCAAGGCGGTCAGGCGGTCGCGGCTGCGTTCCAGCCAGACCGCCGACGACTTCATCAAGCGCACCCGCGCGTCATCGACGCGCTGCGCGGCTTCGCTGTAATGCGCCTGCTCGGCGCGGGCCTGCAAATCATCGAGCAGGCGTTGCGCCACCTGAGGCAAGTCGTCGATCACATGGCGCACAAACACCTGGCGGGCTTGGCCGGCCAGGTGGGCGGGAGACGCCTCGGACGAGTTCATAGACTGAGTATGCCAGCGCCCGGAAACCCTCGGTCCCTGCTGGCGATGTTCAAACCGCTGCGCCCGCGTTCGGGTCGTCCGGGTCTTCCGCCTTCTTGGTGGGCTTGACCAGGTCTTCGCGGCGGATGCCCAGCCACATGGCCATGCCGGTGGCAACGAACACCGACGAGTAAATGCCGAACATGATGCCGATCGTCAACGCCATCGCGAAGTAATGCAGCGTCGGGCCGCCGAACAGCAGCATGGACAGCACCATCACCTCGGTCGAACCGTGGGTGATGATGGTGCGGCTCATGGTGGACGTGATGGCGCGGTCGATCACGGCGCGGGTGTCCATCTTGCGCTGGCGCTTGAAGGTTTCGCGGATGCGGTCGAACACCACCACCGATTCGTTGACCGAATAGCCCAGCACCGCCAGCACCGCCGCCAGCACCGCCAGCGAAAACTCCCACTGGAAGAACGAAAAGAACCCCAGGATGATGACCACGTCGTGCAGGTTGGCCACGATGGCGGACACCGCGTACTTCCACTCGAAGCGGAAGGCGAGGTAAATCATGATGCCCAGAATCACGAACGCGAGGGCCTTGACCCCGTCCTCGGCCAGTTCCTTGCCCACCTGGGGGCCGACGAACTCGGTGCGTTTGAGTTGCACCGCCGGGTTCTGGGCCTTGAGCGCCGCCAGCACCGCCTCGCTTTGCTGGCCCGAGGTCTGGCCCTGCATCAACGGCAGGCGCATCATCACGTCGCGCGAAGTCCCGAAGTTCTGCACCGGCACCTCGGCGTAGCCCAGGTCGGCCACCACCTTGCGCACCGCCTCCAGGTCGGCAGGCTGCTCGTAGGCCACCTCCACCACCGTGCCGCCGGTGAACTCGACCGACAGGTTCAGGCCCCGGGTGACGAGAAAGAACACCGCGGCCAGGAAGGTGATGAAGGAAATGACGTTCAACAGCAGCGCGTGCCGCATGAACGGGATGTCTTTTTTGATGCGGAAAAATTCCATGATCGTGCTGCCCGTTCAGTCCTTGGCCAGGGACTTCTGTCCCTCAGCCCACACCGTGCCAATGGACACGCTCTTGAGCTTCTTCTGCCGCCCGTACCACACGTTGACCAGGCCGCGCGAGAAGAACACAGCCGAGAACATGCTGGTCAGGATGCCCAGGCAATGCACCACCGCAAAGCCGCGCACCGGCCCCGAACCAAAGGCCAGCAACGCCAAGCCCGCCAGCAACGACGTGATGTTGGAGTCCAGAATCGTGCCCCAGGCGTAGTCGTAGCCGGCGTTGATGGCCGTCTGCGGCGCCGCGCCGTTGCGCAATTCCTCGCGCACCCGTTCGTTGATCAGCACGTTGGCGTCGATCGCCATGCCCAGCGCCAGCGCCATCGCAGCCATGCCAGGCAGCGTCAACGTGGCCTGCAACATCGACAGCACGGCCACCAGCAACATCAGGTTGAACGCCAGCGCCAGGCTGGAGAACACCCCAAACATCATATAGTAGATGCACATGAACACCACGATCACCAGGAAGCCCCAGATCACGCTGTTGAAGCCCATCTGGATGTTCTCGGCGCCCAGGCTGGGGCCGATGGTGCGTTCTTCGATGATTTCCATCGGGGCGGCCAACGAACCGGCGCGCAACAGCAGCGCGGTGTCGTTCGCCTCGACCGTGGTCATGCGGCCAGAAATCTGCACCCGGCCGCCACCGATTTCGGTGCGGATGACCGGCGCCGTCACCACCTCGCCCTTGCCTTTTTCAAACAGCAGGATGGCCATGCGCTTGCCCACGTTGTCGCGCGTGACATCGCGGAAAATCCGGGCGCCCTTGGCATCCAGCGTCAGGTGCACCGCGGCTTCCTGGGTCTGGCTGTCGAAACCGGCCTGGGCATCGGTCAGGTTTTCACCCGTCAGCAGCACCTCGCGCTTGACGATCACCGGCTGGCCACTGCGTTCCAGGTAGCGTTCAGAACCGAACGGCACGGGCGCGTTGCCGCGCTCGGCCGACTGGCCTTCGGGGCTTTCGTCCACCAGGCGCACTTCCAGCGTCGCCGTGCGGCCCAGGATGTCCTTGGCCTTGGCGGTGTCCTGCACGCCCGGCAGCTGCACCACGATCCGGTCCAGACCCTGCTGCTGGATCACCGGCTCGGCCACGCCGAGCTCGTTGATGCGGTTGTGCAGCGTGGTGATGTTTTGCTTGACCGCCTGCTCCTGGATGCGGCGGGCGGCTTCCGGACGCAGACGGGCGACCAGTTCGCGGTCGGCCGCACCGGGCACAGCGTCCAGCAGTTGCAGGTCAGGGAACGCCTCCTCCAGCACGCGACGGGCAGCGCTTTCGGTCTCAGCGTCACGCAGGCGCACCACCACCGATTGGCCGTCGCGACGCACACCGCCGTGGCGGATGTTTTTGTCGCGCAGCGCCGTGCGGATGTCGCTGGCAATGACTTCGGCGCGTTTGTCGAGCGCACCGGGCATGTCCACCTGCAGCAGGAAGTGCACACCACCGCGCAGGTCCAGGCCCAGGTACATGGGCAGGGCGTTGATCGACTGCAACCAGCCCGGCGTGCGGGGCAGCAGGTTCAAGGCCACCACATGGGTGGGGTCGGTGGGGTCGGTGTTGAAGGCGCGGTCGATCGCGTCGCGCGCCTGGATCTGGATGTCGGTGGACTCGAAGCGGGCCTTGACCGACTGGCCATCGAACTGGATGGCTGCCGGGGTGATGTTCTGGGCCGACAGGGCCTGCTCCACCCGGGTCACGGTTTCCGCGTCGAGCTTCACCGTGGCCTTGCCTGCGGAGACCTGCACCGCCGGCGCCTCCCCGAAGAAGTTGGGCAGGGTGTACAGCGTGGCAATGATCAGCGCGACCACGATGGTCACGTACTTCCACAGGG
>JACCDQ011826949.1_pt1 | contig 18846 bp, 20 predicted proteins | sample 7446031 | NCBI WGS metagenome assembly JACCDQ01 (sample SAMN15323442, study PRJNA562643) | freshwater metagenome | isolation source: river surface water | place: USA:Blue River Watershed | collected 2017-08-17
ACCCCTATTTATCCTTTTCATAGGGTATGGGCCTATAGCTCATTCGGTTAGAGCAACTGACTCATAATCAGTAGGTGCTTGGTTCGATTCCAAGTGGGCCCACCAGAAAGCCTCCAAGTAATTGGGGGCTTTTTTATTGCTCAACCCTTGCTATCATTGTGATTAAAAATACTTCTCTCGTAAAAATTTGAACGCTTCACGAAGTAAGTACAAATTCTTGAAATAGGCAAAAAATACCTTTTTTCAGTGTTTTAGGCGCACTCAAAGGCGCACAAAAAAACCATTTCACTTCAAGCAGAACAAGCGATAAGCAACTTTTTCCCAATTTTCAACACGCACAACATCATATTCTCAGGAGAACGGGGGTACCTAGTTTACCATCCCCCTTTGCCTTTTGCGACTAGCGTTACCCCTCTGGTTTTACTTTAATCTAATTTAGATCTATGATGTGCCAAATATTTCTTCATGCCCTCTGTTACCTTTATTTTCATTTTAGAATTCAAGCCAAGTGACGTCAAGTCCGTTTCTTTAATTTTTGAACTCAACACCATACTCCCATCGTTTTCAAATGAAATTAAGTGTTTGTCAAATAAAGAATCTACACTTGGAGATAATAATATGCCATTTTCTGGATCTAGCCTTTCTGTATCATTGGATTCCCTCCAGCTCTTAATGTGAGACGAAATCAAGATCTCACTTATTTGGCAATTAGTTAATGAGCATTTACCGTCCCATCTTTTTAATATTTCTTGCCTGTAGTAACCTTGTCCAACTCTAGAAGTAACCAACCCTTTTCTTTCAGTATAATTGGGCTTCTTATGAACTCTTGTCTTGCTATCTCCTTTAGGAGTGAATTCAAAGTCATATGAACTTATTTTGCCCATGTTCTCAGGTTTCCAATTGTATATTTCTATTAAGGAACTGCTTTGGGACTTCTCATCATAGTCTATTGAATTGAATATTACATGTACAGGGTTACGTGTGTTTGGATCATGTTCTAGATACTCTAATCTACCACAGTAAATAAACGGTTGGACAGAGCTTTTAACTCTAGATGTTATTCGCACAAATAACGTTACCTCAATATCACCATTGACTATTTTTTGAATCCTTGGTGAGTTAATATTCTGGGTTGTTTGACTGTCCCAGTGAAAATAATCCTCCTGAAAATAGTCGTTAAAATGGAACCGTTCTTCTTTTCCTGCCTTTACTAGGTCCACAAATAGCAAAATCGAATTGGAAGTTGTAGAAGAGTAAATCCCCTCCCTTACAAGTTTTAAATTTGGCTCATTCAACAAATTTGATAGATCGATTTTTGTGTATAGACTACCAAGCTTTAATAGTGGATGTAAAGTCGTGTTTTCCATTGCAAGTTGCAATATAAGGAATGTCTCTTCCCTTTTAAATGAACAATAACCAACTACTCAAACTAAGGGAACTTTCGATCGGTTACACACCAAAGGAAACACCGCTACCGCAAATCAGGAATTCTTCTGACGCTTATCGATTACTCAAAGAGTTGTTTGAGCCCAATTCCTTGGGTTTGAACGAGCAATTTGTCGTCTTGTATATGAACAGGGCTAACAGAGTAATTGGTGGCTTAAAAGCGTTCAAAGGAGGCATTTCTGCAACGGTGGTAGATCATCGCATCATCTTCGCAACCGCACTCAAAGTTTTGGCTTCTGGGATTGTTATCGCACATAATCATCCAAGTGGTAATCTGGATGCTTCGGAAGAGGATCTAAAGCTGACAAAGAAGATCAAAGAAGCAGGCGAACTTCTGAATGTTCGATTGATTGATCATCTCATCCTAGGGATAAAGGATGACTATTCGAGCTTTACAGAAAAGGGCTGGATTTAGACAAATACTCCACTCGGAAATGGGTGGGGTATATTAATTTGAAAAATGACAGAGTATTTTTTTGTTAATTTTGTGAAAAGAAATTCTCACATATCATGAAGTTTTATTCATTATTCACTGTATATCAGATCATAAGCACAGTGGTCTTGACGGCTCAGATTTCTGATCCCACAATGGAAATCAAAAAAGAAATAGAATTGAAGGGGAATGTGCTCAGTATTGAAATTACTAAAATAGATGCCAAGGATGTATATGGGGAAATGATTAAAGTTGGTGACAGTTATGAATTAATCACAGTTCATTTTAACAAATTCAATAATCCAGACAGTGGTTATTGGAGAAGAATAGTTTCATCCAAAATTATTCAATCCGAAAACATATTTTTTACATATTCAAAAATCAATAACGATGAGAGAATTTCAAAGGCAATTGAGACTAAAATGAATTTGGGCACCAGAAGATTAAAGATAGGTGAATATAATTACGACCTCAGGGGGAATGTAATTTTAAAAAATGTACTATTAAATGATATTTTAATAGAAAAGGAAGTTTCAAGATTTAATGAAAAAAGCAAACTCGTTGAATATCGCAAATATGCTGATAGTGGAAAATTGGTTAACGAAATCCAAAACAAATATGGTACTAATGGTAAAATATCCGAACATGTATTTAGCAATTCATCTGGCTATTATTCACATGAAAAATATAAGTACAATACAAATGGAAATCTCGGAGAAATGTATAGTTATAACAAAAATGGCACATTGTTATCAAAGACTAATTTTAAATATAATTCATTAAATTTATTGACAGAAGAACAATATTTACCTATCGAAAACCCTGAGTATGCAAGCAAAAAACTAATTAAATATAACACATTTGGAAAAATTATTAGCGAAATAGAATATTATGAAAACGGCTCCAAGCATGTAAGAAATTTATTTGTTTACGATGATAATGGCAAGTTAATTGAGGAAGAAAACTCATACAGTAAAAAAATCTATGTGTACAATACTTTGAGTCAATTAGTTGAAAAAACCACAATCTATTATAGTCATAATGAAGAAAACGGTGAAAAAGAAATCAACCGTATTGCAAAAGTGACATACAAATATGATTCTCACGGAAATTGGATTGAGGCCATCACTTCAAATACCGAAAATAGTTCTATTTTTCCAGACGTATACACAGTAGAAAAAAGAGCAATAAGATATAGAGAGTGATTTTAAATTACCACCGAGTGATTAGTGGGACAATACAACTTATTTAATCTCGTGGATTAGGGACAGGGAGTATTATAGACATATCGAATGAATTAGTTACTCATCACTTTTCTTTCGTATTAAAATTTCTCCAAATAGATATAAAATCACGCACACCCATATCAAACCCATAATACCAAGGCCAGCTTCTTTACCAATAGCCTCATTTAACCCATTGACAAACGCTGGTGTTAACAAAATCAAACACACTAGTCTTATAATTAACCAAACAAATCTACTTTTCATATTTATTAATCAAATGTTTACGATTATAATTAATTTTTATAAAACAACAAAATTATCAAGCTTGTAATTTGAAAAATACACTTATATACTGGGTTGACATATAATACTCCCCAGTTGTTAGACCAAAACGTTAGTTACATCTTAAAATCGCTTATCCAGGATTCAGGGAGTATTATACAAGTTGCTAACACAAAAATCATTACTTCAATAATAGTGAATTAAATTTATTCTTGGGTGTATCAACACCAAATTATGAGTTAGCACTTTGAATTCAAGTATATACTTGCCACATCAGTAATTTGGTCTTTATTTTACTTGGTTGGAAATGAGCAGCAAGTATTTTCAAAAATAGGTGTGTACTCATAAGTTTCATTCCCAATATACAACAGCCTAATACATGAGAGTCTTGTTACAGGTAATAATTCTAATTTCAATTTACATTTAGGGTCTAATTGGAAATCGAAGATATTCTTTTCGCTCCACAACAAATATGACATATCCCCAGAGAAATTGAAGCCACTTAGCTCCTTAGATATGTCAGGGTATTTTGCTTCAAGGATTTTGCGAAAATTCTTAAGATTGTCTAAATCGCCTAACGAATTGTCCGTCAAATGTGGATTTATAAAATTCTCGAGTTCTACTTGTAAATCTCCTAAAATCATATAATTACCATCCTTTTTCTCAATATCAGGATTATTAACTTGACCATATAAATGAATGTATCTCTCGCTGACAGTAATTGATTCTAAAAATTCCATATTCAAAAATCCTGGCCGAAGAGATGTTGGGGTTTTGTCAAACAACAAGTTCCCTTTGTTGTCTGTTCCAATGATTCTGTATAAATAGTCACCTTTAGTTGGAATTTTAGCCAAACCTAAGTCTAGAATGTGCTGTAAAAAGTGCATTAAAATTCTAGGATCGTTATTAAAAGTACCTTGATAGACTTCACGAACAGTAAGCCCTTTGTACTTTCCAAACCACAACTTCGTATTAATGTCGGTTATCATAGCCAGTTAACTTTAGTTGCAATCCCGTTTTTTATTCGCACTTCAATCATGTTTTCAAATATCGATTCATATCCACGGTGTTTGTATTCGATTACTTGACCTACATTTATCTTCAGAACACCGGTAAACCAGTAAGCAAAAACCCGGGATTCTCCTGGGAACAAGTATTGAACTCCTTTAGCCGCTTCTGTTAACCTGTATCCTCGGAAATCAATGAGCATTAAACGATCGTCTTTGTCAAGCTGCCAAGTAGCTCTGTACCCTCTCATTAAACTTGTGTCTGGAGGTGTGAATCTGAATTTTGGAGCTACACTTACCAAGAATGACTCTAATGGCTCTGTGGATAGCAAATAGTATTCTTCTTGTGCGAAACCTTCGCCTACTTTTAATAAATCACCTGTCTGAGCTGTCATTTTTTTATTTAGGTAAATGTGTGGAGTTACTCTTTGGCCTAACAACTGGTTTAGAAAGAAGCGTGTTTTCTAGTATTGTTATATAATTCTGCTAATTGTAATGAACTATTAAAAATAGCCAATTCACTTATTGCGAATCTACAAATCTCTGAAGCTAATTTACTCGCATTAATAGGACTTAAACCAAATTCCGATTTGGCCCTATTGGTTACTGATTCGAATAGCTGATTATCACGGGGTTGGTAATATAGTAAACGAGCTAGTTTTTTCTTTTCATATAAATTAAGAAGGTATTTAACAATGTTGAACACTTGTCTATCATAATATATTTTGCCATTGGTTTTTGAAACTTCTTCCAAAACAATTGCGGGCACACCCATGTCTTCGCTAATTCCATCAGTCATCATATCAAAAACGAAATCACTAAAAGCTATAATCTGATTTGTGCTGATGTATATATGGGCAATCGCAAGTAAATTGGTTCTTTTATCTGTATCCAATTTTGCAAAATCGATACCGCTGTGATTGATAAGGATGAAAATTTGGTCGCTGCCTACTTGTATTTGATACATTTCTTTATTTTTTACGCTTTGATCACTGCAATTGTATTTCGAGCACATAGTCATTCTCTTGTTTTATGAACGATAGACAACAACTTATGGTAAATAATATCACGATATTTGTGTACCCAAACGATATGTAATATATGAAGACTTAGGAGTTGAAGCAACATGATAAGAAAGACAGCCGAAAGCCCAGCTTTTGGGAAGTAGTTCACGTAAAACAATAATACCAAATTGGAAATACCAAAGATTAAATGAGTTAAAATTTGCCAGTTCAATTTCATTTCCGATCGGTTAAAAACAACAAAGAGATAGTAAATTGGAGAAAACAAGATAGCCGAAATACTTGCCGTTGAAAGGGGTGTCGATTCATGAAAGATCAACTGTATATCATTCTTCGGTATTGAGAGTTCTGCGACCCACTGAAATAAAACACCAAATGGAATTGTAGTAATCGGTATTACGATATAGCTGATTAAACAAAAAAAACTAAATGGGTTGATTAAATATTGACGCTGTTGATTCATTCAGGCATATTCATTAAAGCGACTGTAGACTAAATTCTAAAGGTATAACCATGATTACTCAGTGATTCAAAGTGAAAACATTCTCAGGTTATTTTATTAAAAGGCTTGTCTGTTGTATCTTGTGTTGTCGACCAGTTGATTTATCTATATGAAACCTCAGGTCAAGAATTTAGGGAGTATTATAATCTATTTTACGATTATTGCCATTCCTAAACCTACGCTTAGAATTATTGTAACTATTAACAGCATCTTTAATACTGACATTTGTTGTATTTGCTGATTAAACAATTCCTTTTGTTTTGATTCTAAATTATCAAACTGATTTTTAATGTTATTTTGTAAAGATTCTTGTAATTGGGTTCGTTCCTGTCTTATTGTAACTTGAATGTCTGAGCTAAATCGTTCAATTTTGGAAGTAACTGTTTCTTCAAATTCTCGTAAAAACTTCTTGTTTGAATTTAGTATTGTGTCGATGTGTTTTTCATTCTGCTTTTCAATATTGGTTACTTCATTGTTTAGTGAAGTTAAGGACTTGAGGATTTCAGTCTTAATCGAGCCAAAGTTTTCATTTCCTTGCACCAGTTCATTAACCCCTAAGTCAATTTGACTTGAAAGATCAGCAACTTTGGCTAAAACGATATTATTTTGTTTTAGCATTTCCGCCTGTTTTTCAAGGTCTGAAATTGTTTCATCTAATTTGTTCAAGTTCGCCATAGATACTTTTATTTAATATTGTTAGTCGTGAATTAAGGCTAGATAGAAGCAATTCTGTTGTAAATTCATCATCTAAAGCCCTTTGAATTTGTTTTAATATAATTTTATTGCCCGGGAAATACGTGAGTAAAAAAATAGCGAGTTCATTTTTACTTTTCGGACTGACATTGGCACCTATGGTTAATAGGTTTGTGAAAACATAGTTGAATTCATCTTGTGAAAATTTCATTATTTGTTTAAAGGATGATTCAAAACGATCTCTTCCGTCAGCGTTTTCAAAATCATCAACCAATAGGCGAATGACACCGCTAATAAAATCAAGCCCTGTATTATACTCATAGCTCTCCAAAAATCTACTAAGGTTTGCTAAAAGACTTTGTCTTTGTTCCCAATTTATTATTTTATTTGATAAAATATTTTCTTCTAATTGATAGAAGACGTCAAACCACCTATTAAAATCATTCGGGTTTTCTGCAATATGCTGCAATAGGTAGCTTACTTCTGAAAATTTAAAGTAATTTTCAAGACGCTGTTTAAATTCGTCTTTAGTGATTTTCTCTGAAATATAATTATCACAATTCTCGTAAATATTTTTTAGAGACTGTCTCCTATTATAGGCAAAATGGTCATAAGCCCATTGCAACAGCAATACAACACACCTATCTATTAATGGAGCGGATTTTTCCCAAATGCCTAAATATTTATCATATACCTCATTGCTGTTTAACAGTGCGAAATCAAAATCTTTATCATATTTATTAATAGTTGATTTCAATTTTTGTTGAATTGAAATTTCAGAGTACTCAGAAAAATCAACTTCAAACTCACCTGTAAAAAAATTACTCACAGTCCAATCATCAATTATTCCAAGTTGTGATAATCTGTAAATAGCTTTCTCGGTTTTAAACTTATTTGCAGAAAATTCTGTTGCTATAATTTTTTTATTCTTTAGTGTCGGGGAAGCGCATTTTTCTATGAATTGCATTATTAACTTGTATTCATCTTTTATTGCATCCATTCCACTTTGGAATAAAAACAAGTTTGTGTTTATGTCACCATTAATATTGGGCATTAAATCAGTCAATGCAGAAAGAGTAGTTTCTCTGTCCCAAACTTTTTGTAATGTTTCTTCGTCTGTGGATTTCGAAAAAAGAACCAAGCATTTAGCTTTTTTTTCAGAATAGCGATTTTTATCTCTACCTGCTCTGCCGGCCTCCTGATATAAAGATTCCATTGAACCAGGAATGCCATAGTGTATTGTATAGGAAATATTTCCTTTATTAACACCCATTCCAAAAGCCTTAGTTGCAGCTAACAATGTAAATTCATTGCGTTTGAAATCCAATTGAACTTGCTTTTTATACTTCTCAAAAGCGTCAGTTGTCATTATCGCTTGCTTCTCTATAACGGGAACTTGTCCTGAGTAAAATTTTACAGGGGTTCGGAATTCTTGCTCTAACGAAGTTGATAGTTTATAACAGCCCTTGGCCCCATTTACTGTAGGAGTGAAAATTAGGCCACAGTCTGATTTCTCTCCATTTGGAGTTAATACAAATTCTTTCTCGTTTAATTCTTTGATAATACTACAGATTTGTTTGTATTTATTGTTTTTGTCGTCAATTATTTCAAACTCTAGCTCTTTACGTGTGTAGTCTGTCAGCGTTTTAACATTTTCCTGTTTGATTCCTAATTCAATTTGAATGTCTTTTAAAACATTAATTGAAGCTGTTGCAGTAAGGCCAATGTATCTGAAGTTACTACAGTGTTTATGAATTGTTTTTGCAAGATTTAAGTACGAAGTTCTAAAATCGTGACCCCATTCTGACAGGCAGTGAACTTCATCAATAACTGCATAAGATAAATTGTAATTCTGATTGACATTCAGTAAATACTGTCTGAAAGACTTAATTTGAAATCTTTCTGGTGAAATAAATAAGAAGAAATATTTGCCGCTGCTATAACCTTGCATTATTCGTTCTTTATCTTCACCGGCATCATCACTAGAAATAAGGTTTACCCTGGTGAAAAAAATACTGTCGAGGTCTTGCTTTTGGTCATACATTAAAGATTTGATCGGACAAACGACAAAACTTATTGCAGGCTGTAAGAGAACAGCGAGCTGATAACAAACTGACTTACCTCCACCAGTCGGCAAAAGTCCTATAGTATCATTAAGCGAAAGTGCATTAGTGATTATTGGTAATTGACCTTGATTAAAGTTACTGTACCCGAAAATATTGTCGAGAAAAAAGCACAAAGCTGCCTCATCATCATTTTTTCCATTGAATTGAAAACGATATTTTATTAGTTTCGTTGTCGAAATCTGAAAATAGTCATATGTTTCTAAGCCAACATATTCAGGAGTTACGGCATTTGTGTTTTTGTAATAGCGGTAATATTCGAAATAATCACTTCTTACGAAAATTATTTCGGAATGATTTTGAAATTCATCTGTATAACGTTTGGTTAAACTAAAATCAATTTTTATTTCAGAATTACTTTGTTGTAACTCTTTAAGTGATGAAACTCTTTTTATAGAAAATTTCGGTATCGTAAATTTTATTTTTTGAAGTCTTAAAAGATTTTCAAACCAAAGAAATAAGTCAATACACGCCAGCTCTTCAAACTCGTTTTGATCTGCGCAGAGAATAGAAAAATTCCAATCAGAATCAAATTTCAATTTTCCCTTTTCAAGCAATTCTAGAATCAGGATTTGAAAACGAATAATAGAAGTTGCTTTATAAATTGGACTATTTAGATCAACTATATTTTCTTTAGCTTTTTGGTAATCGAAAAAAGTAATTAATGTTGGATTTTTCTCTTTTTTCTCATCTTGTAATTTGGAAATTTGTTTAATGCGATCCTTTATCAAATCTATACTTTCAAGAAGTTCGTGACCTTCTAATTCTAATGCTCTTGTTGTTATTCTAACAGTTTTTATGCCGAATTTGGAAAGGTAATTGTCTCTCTTCTTGTCCTTTTCTTTGTCGTGTTGTGAACCATCTATTTCAATTACCAAAAATGCTAATGGTAGATAAAAGTCAACTTGTTGATTTGTAAATTCTAAAGCTTCAATCTTTGTGATTTCATTTATGGGTACTTCAGGAACTATTAACTGATGGATGCAGGAGATTTCTTTGAAGTATTTTGGAATAAAGATATCAAAGAACTTTTGAGCAGGATTATAGTTGTTTTTTACATCACCTTTTATAATTCTCTCCCATTTTGGGGGGGCGCTATGAATTAACGGATATGATTGATAGAAGTTCTCATCTTTATGAATCGAGCCAATATGGGCTTGGATGAATTTAGAAGAAATAGATGGACAACCTCTTTGTAAAATGTTCTTGACGATAGCAATTGCGGGCAAATATTCATTCTCAATTTTGTCACCCAAAAGATTTTGAATTACAAAATTGTTGTTAGTATTTGAATAGTTAGCAGTATACTTTTTCATATTATTTCTTCGCTGCCGTTACTGGACCACCAAAACTAATCGTTTTTTAATTGTTTCACATCAAGGATTATTAAACAGCACCAAGAACTGAATGGGTGTAACACATGAGTCTAAGTTAGCCTTTAGAAATATCTATCATTAATTAGAATTGGTATACTTCCTAAACTATGAGATGCCCCGTTTTGTCGAAATTGTAGATTTACTATATCCGTCATAAAATGGAATCCCCACTTTTGCGGGAGTTGTTGATTACAAACACCTCAACCCTGCTGTGTGCGCAATATTCATAGGTCCATTTGATTAGCGATTTACAGCTTTGATTCAATGATCTTAGTCAGAATAGCAAACTGTTGCTCCAAGCTATCAATTTCCTGCCGCAGTATACTCCAGAATTCATCTCATTAAACCATAGGACCCAGAACACCTACTCATTTAACAAACGCCATAAAGCACCACTAGCTACCAAACTGATCATATCAAATTTTGTAGTCTGCATACATCGCATTAGCGACTCCACTTTGGACAACCAGAACATTGCTAACTGCTGTTTGGATGGATGTTCCTGTTTAGATGTTCCATTGAAATCAAGTATGACAATTTTTTTACTATCTAACCAATCATTTGGCAATATTTTTTCTGGATATGGAACATTGTAGACTTTTGCCATTGGCGTCCTTGTAAGACTCTTCCTGCCAGAATCAAATTTCCTGTAATCCATTTTCCTCCTTGTGCCATCAACTACCCAAATAATATGTTCGTAAAACGTCTCTCTTGAATCCCTTTCTTCCCTCGTGACATGGGAGTGCTGAAATTCTACGACTAGTCCATCAGGGGTTTTGATGTCCGCTATGTGCTTTTCTCCTGATTGGTCTTTGTGGACTACTTCTTGCCATTCGACTGGGAAGCAATTTTTCCAGTCCCTGTGCCATTGGGTTTCTCTTTCCCACCAACTGTCACATTCCTTTGTGTTCTTATGAGCCCAATGGTGTACTTTGGTGTTTCCACATTTGGATACCAACTGACCACCACATAGTGGGCAATAACCAACTAGCTTGGGCGATGCTGAAGTTTTTTCGCCATTTACCAATCCGTATTTCATAGTATCACGAATTTCAAACAACAGCACTGAAAAATCAGTAATGGAATGGCTATGTTATTCACAACAGGTATAAATCAAAGGTCAAAGCAAGAGATTTCCAAGCTGTTACTAAGGTTTCGAATGACCAAATTTGCAATTTTCCGTAAAACAAACCAACGTGTTTTGCGATAATCCGTAATCGCATGATATTTCCTGTTAGTAGTTTCGAGTTATGAAAAAACACATTTGTTTGGTATTCATAGTTTTTGGCTTCGTTTACAACTGTACTGGACAGTCAAAAACTATTATCAGAAAAAACCAGTATACGCTACATACAAACTCCGATTTAACTTGCGATTTACAAGTTGCAAAAGGCAGATCTAAGACCTTTACTATGATACTGGACGACCTTGATACCTTTTCATTAAAACCAAGATTGGCAAAGTCCATATTTCTTTTGAAGAACATCCCCAAAGGAGATCATAAAATTGTATTCATAGACAACCATAAGGGATTCAAAGACTCATTGAATTATAAATTTCAATTCCAATCAAATGGCAACGGGGAAATCATAAAATTAAAGCTACCCAAGCGAAGATATAGCAATATTTATCAAGTGGGTATAGGTTTGTCTTATGCTATAGATGCCACATTTATTGTTTTCTTAGCGACAATAAAGGGAGCTGAATAATGTAGATTAATCGTGATTTTCCATATTCCCAAAACACATAAGTATAACATCGAGCACTAAAATCAATGAAAAAGACAATCTTCAGTTTAGTTTGGGTATTGTTAGCAACCGTTACCTCAGGAAAGGCAGAAACAATGAGTGCCTTTGAGACCACCCAGCAGTCAACTGTACTCGCAACCAATGATGAAAGGGCTTCATTGCCACCGTCTTCAATAGAAGATGGAAACACTCAAAAGCCAAACAAAGAGACCGCTCCCAAACCAGCAAAGAAAGGATTGAGAATAGTTGGCAATGTGCTTGTGGGGCTTTTAGTTGGTTTTGCAGTGGTTGTTGCAGTAGCTATTATTTCATACGCAGGACACCAAAATTGATTAACATGAAGCTAACTATTGTGCTCACGACAATCCTTGTTGCTTGTGTGAATTTAGGACGTGCTGCAAGTACACAGACGACCAAAAGTATCCACCAAACAACCGCACATCACATTTGTCAATCGCAATCAAGAACATCTCTTGTATTTAAGGGTGAAGAACGCAACACAATAGACACAACAGGTGAGGATGAAAGAGCTCTGCCTAAATCGAAGCCTAAAAAACATGTTTTTGCCAAAGTTGTGCTGGGGTTGACAGCAACCTTTATAATCGTTTTCATTCTGGTAGCCAGTTCAGGCAACTTCATGAGAATGATGTAGCAAGCACTCTTAATCCTTTTCCCCCACAAGCCCGAACTAACTTTGGTGATTAACCCATTTTGCCCTTAGTCAGAGGAAAACAGATCGGTTAATTCCAATTGTGAAAGTTATGATATGCACAATATGTTGTATTTATAATCTTTTTTTAACTGTTGAAAACACGGTAACACAACACAGCTTTTCAGGTATAGTTTTGCTGCATGAATCTATCGTATTACATGCCTAAGGCATGGTTTGACCTTCTTGTTGATACCGAACGTGCTTACAAAGAAAACAAACTTAATTTTAAGTTTGTTTTTAAGGCTCAAAAGTGCATCGATTTAATTTGGTTTATCAATGAAAGGTGTTTGGAAATAGGCCATCGATATGAGGATGGTTTCGCTCCTGTTTCGGGCAATAGCATGAAGCAAATCACTCATGATTACGCTCAACACGTTAATTGGATGCGGAATCGTTCTATTTTATTTAGAAGAGGCACGTATACAAATGGTGTAGAGGCTTTTAAGTATCGAGTGAATTGGTCTTGTTTAAGTAAGTTTAATCTAACTAAAACTGGATCGATCAACATTGAGATGGTTGAAGTATTTATTAATAGAGAAGTACATAGGTTTTATAAGTTAGATTTAATTAACCTACAAGGATTAGAATTTATGACAGCGAGTTTCAAAAACTTACGTATAGATCCTAATAGAGCGGTTGCGGTTGCTAACGATCTATTGAAGTCAGATCTAAAATGTCCCCGAACAAAGCTAGTCAAGAGTCAGTATCGATCTATAGAGAGGAAGGTTGATCCTTGGAACAGTTACTTCAGCTCAATGAACGCAATCAAAAGGATCTACAACAAACACTACTACTTAAAGGTGGATCACAAAGCGGGAAGATTGCATACGAATCTAACCAATTTGCCTGGAATCTACTACCAAACGCTAACAGTTAACCGAAAACAACTGGTTGGTTATGACATCGCCAATAGTCAACCATATTTCGCTGCCTGTTTAATCAACTTAAAACTAACTCAAGATATCATCGCTTGGCAAAAAGGGGGAAAAAATCTACCTCTCCTTCTTAACTTTAACAGCGAGTTCTCAAACATGTCAATCAAACCTCGGCAGGTCTATCCATCTCTGTCTGAAGACCTTGTATCAATCGACAACGACTTTTCATTACTGTCAGGTAATCAACAGATCAATGATTTACTTCCATTAGTTAATGAGTCGTTATTCATAATGATTCAGGATTCTTGCGTAAATCGTTATTTTACAGATGTTTATATGTTTTTGTCCTTGTGTGCGAACGGTGATTTATACGAAAAAGTATCAAGTTTGATGTTGGGTATGGATTACATGGACAAGCAAAAGGTAAAACTATCGTTCTTCCAGATGTTCTTTTCCAAATCAGGCAATAACCATGGGATCGCTCGTGATCTGAAACAAATGTTCCCTCAAACCATTGAATACATCAAGCTCATAAAAAATGAGGATAGAAAGACAAAGGGGTACTTTGCCATTTTGCTCCAAAGATTGGAGTCTGAGTTCATATTGGGAAAAGTATGCAAACGCCTTCACAAAGAGCATCCTAAGGCACCCATTTTCACAAAGCATGATTCTGTTTACACGACAGAGGAATATCGCTTAAAACTACTCCAAATCATGCAGGAGGAATCCAAATTGTTGTTCGGTGTATCGCCAACTTTCAGGCCTTGTTAGATGCTGGGATACATATCAACGGTAATTCCATTTAACCCACAATTCAAGCTTCTCAGATAGCCAATGGTGACTTCCATACTACTATGGTGCATCAATCGTTGTATAAGCGCTACGTCCTTCGTTCTTTTGTATGTTTCTACCGCTGCTGTATGCCTAATTGAATAGAGTGTCTGATTCTCTTTCAATGGGTATATATCCCGTACTTTCTTACCCCATTTGGTAGAGATGTAGTAGGGATTTACCTTACCAAAGATAAAATCCTCCCCTTCCATAGATTTTACGAACTCAAACTCATCAAGGATGATTGTCTGAAGGGGAATGGTGGTTTGCTTACCATTCTTCGTGTATCGTGGGGGAAGGATGAGTTGCTTAGCTTCAAAGTTGAAAAACTTAGCCCTCAGCAAACGAACTTCTTGATGTGGTCGTAAAAAGGTTGTGTACATGAGTATCGCTACACGGTAAAGCACAAGATCGGTGACTTTCAGGTACTCAAACAAAGCTGACAGCTCTTTTGGCGTAAAGGCAGCATTAATGGTAGCCTCTGCCCTCTTCGCTTTGATGTCTGAAACAGGATTGAACTCCATGTACCCAAGTTGCTGAAACAAATTAAAAATGCCTCTATAATACCTCCTAGCGGTGTTATACGAGGTATTACTCCCTGTATGTCGCTTCATGATAAATGCTGTCAGTGAAGCGCTAGTGATATCGTTGAGTTTTGAGCCCGAATAAGCTTGTTTGAGCGACTTCAAATACCAAAGCAAGGAGTATTCGTGTTTGTCCCCATAATCGGCTTTAGGAACGAACTTTTCCAACTCTGCAGCAGCCTCCTTGAAAGTGTAATCATACCTTACCTTTTTATGTTGTATGATTTCTGGCGTCCAACCCTCCGTTAACTTAACAATGACCTTGGTCAACAAGGTTCTGTAGTAGACATCCTTTTCCGTTACTGTTAACCCCCTTGCAGTTGACATTCCAAAATCCTTTCCTGTATGGATTCTAAAAACTTCATTGGTTGCCATATTGCGAAAGGTCACATACATCCTTCCACGACTTTCGCATACCAGCTTGGGTGTAGTATAACTTAAGAAATTATTCATAGGCGCACAGAGGGCGCACAAATAGTTCCGAGAGAAATTTTCGCTTAAACCCTCAGCAAAATCAGGGTATGGGCCTATAGCTCATTCGGTTAGAGCAACTGACTCATAATCAGTAGGTGCTTGGTTCGATTCCAAGTGGGCCCACCAAAAAGCCTCCAAGTAATTGGGGGCTTTTTTTTGTTTGCCTAATCGCACTCAATTAATCCCGACTGTAACCTGGGTATTCGATTGATTGACCGTTTGATTCTTGGAATTGATATTGACGATGCACGTTTTATGGAAAAGCGCTCTAATTTTCAACACACTCTTTCCAAACATCATTACCGTCTTGCAACCATGGTCCAGGTGTAACACCCAAACCTTCGTTTACTGCTTTCCAGCACTTTCCATCATAAGTAACCAAATCACCTTTAAAGTATTTCCGGGTACTTTCATAATTCGCTGAACAGTTACATCGCTTTTCACAAGACTGAAGGATGAGTATTCCGCATACTGCGACAAGTAAAGGAAGTCTAAATATTGTATTTTTTTTCATATGAAGTCTGTTAGGTTATGCTTTATAATAATTTACCAATGACCAAGTATAACAAATTTAAACTATTTTACAAAACTGTACGATTGATTACTCGGTCTTCATTTATGACTATTCGAGTTTTTACTGAAAAGGGCTGGCGGAACTGTTGTTGCAGAATGGCGAATTTGTGAAAGTGTCTAAATCTGGCCGACAGGTGGTCCTCAACCACTTCAACAAGGCGAGTTAATTCTTATCTTCGCCTCCGTGGATGTTTCAAGGGGGATATCAGCCGTCATTATCGCTTACAACGAAGCCGCAAACATTGGGCGTTGCATTGATTCGTTGTCTGACTTGGTTGATGAGGTTTTGGTGGTTGACAGTTTCAGCACAGACGATACCTGCGCCATCGCTCAAAACCATGGAGCCCGCGTTTTACAGCATGCGTTTGAGGGACATATCCAACAAAAAAACTGGGCCAAAGACCAGGCAACATTTGATTGGGTGTTGAGTTTGGACGCCGACGAGTGTTTGTCTGCCTCCTTGCGCGAAAACCTAAAAAACGCCATTCAACAAGGCCTCACCTACGGCAAATCGAAAGGATACACTTTCGCCAGACTCAACCATTTGGGCGATAGAGCCATCAAAGGCTGCGGATGGTACCCAGATAGAAAAATGCGACTGTGGGATCGTACTGCGGGCACTTGGGCGGGTAAAAATCCCCACGACAAATTTGTAATCAGTCCCCAACACGAGGTTGGTTCGATACCTGGCGATATACTTCACTACACCTACCCCAATGTGGATGCGGTCAAGCGACAAGCCCTCAAATTTGGCAAAATTGGTGGCGCTGCCCTGCGCGAATTTTGGAAAGTTCACGATGACGAAACCGCTTTTCAACGCAAGGGTGGCATTTACTGGTTTTTCTTGTTGAAATTGGTCACAGCCGGACCGTCGCGTTTCATCCGCAATTACCTATTCAAAGGCGGTTGGAAATACGGCATGGATGGATTGACCATTTGTTATTGGCAGATGGCAGAAGCCACATTGAAATATGCTTGGGCATTGCGCCGACAAAAGAATTCACATGCTTAAAGCCAGAACCAGCGAGTTTGAATTAGAAGCGGGCTGTGACGAGGCCGGCAGAGGCTGTTTGGCAGGACCGGTGGTGGCGGCAGCCGTGATTTTACCCCCAGATTTTGCGCATCCTTGGCTCAACGATTCCAAACAAGTGGGCAAATCGCAGCGTGAATCATTGCGAACCATCATTGAACAGGAGGCACTTTTCTGGGCGATAGGCGTTTGCTCTCCAGCCGAAATCGACAAGATCAATATTTTGAATGCCAGCATCTTGGCGATGCATCGCGCCTTAGACAATTTGGGCACCCTACCCGATTTCATCGCCGTGGATGGCAATCGTTTCAAGGCCTGGGGATCTGTACCCCACAAAACCGAAGTAAAGGGCGATGGTCGTTTCTTGCACATCGCCGCAGCCAGTATTTTGGCCAAAACACACCGAGACCAGCTCATGGAAGAACTGCACCGGCTTCACCCACCGTATGGATGGGACCGCAATGCGGGGTATCCTACGGCTTCGCACCGACAGGCCATTCGCGATTACGGCATCACCGAACACCATCGCAGATCATTTCGATTGCTGCCCGAGCAACTCTCCCTGTTTTAATGGCCTCGTTGCATGGGTACTTTTGCGTGCAATTGACTCCTGCGCAAATCTTTTGCTTGACAAATCATATATTTTGGTTAAATTGTTGTCATTAAATTGACAATATTTTTAACAAATGACACAACCCATCATCACCCACATGGATTTAGACTCATTTTTTGTGAGTGTAGAGCGATTACGAAACAGTGCATTGGTTGGCAAGCCGGTCATCATCGGCGGCAATAGCGATCGCGGCGTGGTAGCAAGTTGCAGTTACGAGGCACGATCCTTCGGCATTCACAGCGCAATGCCCATGAAACAAGCGAAGCAACTCTGTCCGAACGCCACCATCATCCGTGGCGATTCCCAGCTATACAGCGATTATTCCAGGGATGTTACCAGCATCATTGCTGAATCGGTGCCATTGTATGAAAAAAGCAGCATCGATGAATTCTATATTGACTTAACGGGCATGGAGAAGTTTTTTGGGTCTTGGAAGTTGGCGATGGCGTTGAAGGACAAAATTTTGAGAGAAACCGGATTGCCGATCAGTTTTGGATTGGCGAGCAACAAGACGGTTAGCAAGGTAGCTACGGGTACGGCGAAGCCCTCCGGACAGCGGAAGGTTGATTTTGGCGAGGAGATTCCTTTTTTGGCGCCCTTATCGGTGAGAAAAATCCCTGGCGTGGGCACTGAAACGTATAAAACGCTCCGCGGGTTGGGGATACAGTACATCAAAACGCTACAGGAAATGCCCATGGAGTTGTTGTTCAAAACGTTACAAAAACCAGGCATCGATTTATGGAAAAAGGCGCAAGGCATAGACCATCGCAAAGTAGAGCCCTATCAAGAGCGCAAAAGCATTGGCACGGAGCGCACATTTGAGAAAGACACCATTGACGTAGTAAAGTTGCGCAACATCATCAGTGCGATGGCAGAGAACTTGGCGTATCAACTCAGAAAAGGCGATAAACTCTGTGCTTGCATTACGGTCAAGGTGCGATACAGCGATTTCAATACCCATACCTTGCAGGCCAAGATACCCTACACCAGCGCCGACCATGTACTGATAGGGAAATCCTTGGAGCTATTCGACAAACTATACAATCGGCGCTTGTTGATTCGGTTGATTGGGGTGCGGCTCAGCGATTTGGTCAGTGGTGGGTTTCAAATGAACCTGTTTGAAGACAGCGAAGAGATGGCCAATTTGTACCAAGCGATGGACCGCCTGCGAAATCGCTATGGAAACGATGCCGTAAAACGCGCCAATGGCCTTGAAATTCACAGTTTGGGCAGATCAGACAACCCCTTCGATGGCGGTCCGCCACTTTTGCTTGCAAACCGCCGCCAGTAAAGGGA
>JACCDQ011460317.1_pt1 | contig 18838 bp, 7 predicted proteins | sample 7446031 | NCBI WGS metagenome assembly JACCDQ01 (sample SAMN15323442, study PRJNA562643) | freshwater metagenome | isolation source: river surface water | place: USA:Blue River Watershed | collected 2017-08-17
AAGACCGTTCCGTGATCCGTGCCCCCATTGATGGGGTGGTCAAGAACGTGCGTTTCCAAACGGCGGGCAACGTGGTCAAGCCAGGTGAACCGATCATGGAAGTGGTGCCTTTGAAGGACCAATTGGTTATCGAAGTCAAGCTCAACCCCAGTGACCGTGGCTACATCAACATGAAGCAAGACGCGCTGGTCAAGATCTCCACCTACGACTACCTGCGCTATGGCGGCCTGGATGGCACGGTGACCGGGATTGCGGCTGACACCGACCTGGGGCGCAACGAAGAGCAGTTTTACCGCGTCATTGTCAGCACCGACAAATCGTGGCTGGGCAGCAAACAGGGGCAGTTCCCGATCACACCAGGCATGGTGGGAGAGGTCGACATCAAAGTCGACACGCAATCCATCATGTGGGCCCTTTTGAAACCGGTATTGAAGCTAAAAGCGGATGCATTTAAAGAGATTTGAGGCACGACAGATGAAAAAGAACCTAATTTGCATGGCCATCGCCGGTCTGAGTGTGTCGCAGCTTCAGGCTGCGGATTTGCAATCCGAGCTGATTTATTTGCGCGACAACCACCCCATGTTGCGCGCCACCAGTTTTGCATTGACAGCAGCCGAAAGGCGCGAGACAGCGGCCAAGGCTGGCTGGTTGCCCAAAGTCGATGTGGCCATGGAAAGTGGCCCTGAGAAGATCGCCACCACACCTTCGTCAGCGGGGGCCCCAACACAGTCCACTGATTTGCAACGTAAGAAGCAGTCGGTGACAGTGACCCAAAACTTGTTCAATGGTGGGCGTACCCTGGCGGGGACCGGGGTCGCCAAAATTGAGCGCGAAATGAAAGATGCGGATCGCAGCGCTACCTCCCAGGAGGTCTTGCTGGAGGCGATCACGGCGTATCTGAATGTCTTGAAGAGCCAGATGCTCATCAGTTTGAGTGCCATCAACGAAGAGACCACCAAGCGTCAACTGGAGATGGAAAAGCAGCGCGTTGAGCGCGGTGGCGGCGTGATCGTGGACGAATTGCAAGCGGCGACACGTTTGCAAATCGTGCGTGAGCGCCGTGTCGTGTACGAGCAGGGCATGCGTGACGCCGTCTCTAGCTACGAGCAGGTGTTTGGAAAGACGCCCGAACTGAAACAATTTCAAGACGTGGACATTATTAAATCGCGTATGCCGGCATCTGTCGATACGGCCATTGAGGATGCGGACACCAACAACCCCCGACTCTTGGCGGCACGACTGGCGACCGAACGGACTTATCGTTTGATCAGCATGGAGAACGCAGGTTTTATGCCGACCGTTGATTTGGTGGGGACGCGCAACCGTGAGACTGGTGCGGGTCAACTTTTACGCAAAGAAGAAGATTCGGTCTTGGTCAAAATGAACTGGAATCTTTTTGCAGGTCGGGAAACCTTGAGTCGGGCCCAAGCGGCGGCTTATGACTATCGCGAGAGTGCGGAAAAAGAAAAGAACATCAGCAACAAAACCAAAGAGTCGGTTCGTGTGGCTTGGAACCAATACAAAAAGGGCATTGAGCGCCTGGAATTGCTCGAGTCGGCCGTCAAAACATCACAAGGCGTGATGCGCGGCAGAAAGAAACTGCGCGATGCAGGCAAAGAAACCGCGTTGGCCGTCTTGGACTCCGAAGTTGAACACTTTGGTCTCTTGGCCAATAAGGTCAATGCGACGATTGACGCGAGGATGGGCAGTTATCGTTTGCTCAGCGCCCTGGGTAAGTTGGACATTGAGTCGCTCAACTTGGAACAAGGCCAGTTTGAAATCCCTGTGCAATCCATTGAGCTATCCGTCAAACAGTTGGTGGGTGATGAGTTGTTAGTCCGATGAAAATTCTCTTCATTCACCAAAACTTCCCTGGGCAGTTCCTGCATCTGGCACCTGCGTTGGTCAAAGAAGGCCACGAGGTACATGCGCTGGTGCTTAAAAAAGAAGCGCCCGCCGAATGGTCGGGGGTTCAGTTGCACACCTATCAGCCCACCAAAGGGACTGCGCCAGGTGTGCACCCTTGGGCGCTGGATATAGAGACCAAGGTCATTCGAGCCGAGTCTGTGTTTCGCAAGTGTCTTGAACTCAAGGCCGGCGGATTCACCCCTGATGCCGTCGTCGCCCATTCGGGTTGGGGCGAGAGTCTTTTCGTCAAGGATGTATGGCCCGATACCAAACTGGGACTCTACTGTGAACTTAATTACACAGAAAAGGGCAATGACGTGGGGTTTGACCCAGAGTTCGCCAGCACAGATCCCGGAGATGCATGCCGACTTCGCTTGAAAAATATCAACAACGTCATGCATTTCGATATCGCCGATGGGGCGGTTTCGCCAACCAATTTTCAGGCGGACACCTACCCCTGGCCCTTCAGGGGCAAGATCAAGGTGATGCACGATGGCATCGATACCAAGCTGATTGCGCCGAACGAGATGGCGACGTTTCAGCTGCCGTCAGGCAGAAAGCTGACCCGATCAGACGAGGTGATTACTTTTGCCAACCGAAACCTAGAACCCTACAGGGGCTACCACGTCTTCATGCGTGCGTTGCCGAAACTCTTGAAAGAGCGACCCAACGCGCAGGTGGTCATCATTGGGGGTGATGGGGTCAGCTACGGCAAAGCGCCGCCAGGAAAGACGTCATGGAAGCAGGTGTTGATTGATGAGGTCAAGCCCCTCATTGACGACCAAGACTGGGCCCGCGTGCACTTTGTGGGCAATTTGCCGCACAACCAATTTGTGAGCCTGCTGCAAGTCAGCACGGTGCACGTCTACTTGACGTATCCCTTCGTGGCGAGCTGGAGCTTGCTCGAGGCCATGAGCGTGGGGTGTGCGATTGTGGGCAGTGACACGGCGCCGGTGAAAGAGTTCATCGAGCACGACAAACACGGTCTTTTGGCCCCATTTTTTGACCAAGAAGCCTTGGTCAGCAGCATGGTTCGCGTGCTGGACGATCCAGAGTTACGCAAAAAGTTGGGGCAAGAGGCGAGAAAGAAGATTCAGTTCTATTACGACCTGCAATCCATCTCCTTGCCAAAGCTCATTCGTTGGGTGGACTCCCTTTCTCACGTCAGGAGCTAAGCCATGAAATTTTCTTCTCATCTTATTTGTTTGTCATTGGCTGCGCTCCCTTTGGCAGCTGGGGCACAGAGCTTTTCGCCAGATGCTGGTAGTTTGCTCAGCACCACGCAGGACAGCCTCTCGGGGCGCGATGAACGACAGCTTGAAGGCTTTCCAGTCGAGTACTACCCACGGTTGCGTTGGACCGATGACTTCAGTGTTCAGGTCGACAGCATCGCCATCCACGGCAACACCTTGGTTCCTACGGAGAAGCTTGAATCGGCGGTCAAAGGCTTTGTGGGCAAGCGCATGGTGGTGCAAAAACTGCCCAACGTCAGCGCGGCGGTGAGCAAGGTGTACCGAGATGCAGGTTTCCGCGTGAAAGCCTACATACCCGAACAGTCCTTCGCCCGCGGGCGATTGGTGGTGCAGGTGATCGAGACAGGCACTTACCGTTAACCGGTGTCAGCGCCTTCAGAAAAAACCGGTCGTGTCGATATACCGTCACGCGCTCTGGCATAGGGCGTGCTTAGTCCTTGCCGAACTGAGTCTTGACCCATGAAAAAACTAATCGTATTCCTGACCTTCATCGCCTCCAGTACGGGCATCTACTTCGCTCTCGAAGGCCTGCCTGTGGGCCTGCCTTGGGCCTTGGAGTCGCGTCAGGAAGCCGCATCGGCGCCCCAAGAAGAGGTGCCGGATGAGGAGGAAGCGCTGGTCGAGGACGATTCAGTTGCGCCAGCCGAAGCCGTCGCCTCGGGCGTGGCCCCAGTTTCGCCTGCAGTTCGCGCGTTGAAGACTTACGAAGTTATCAAGCCTGCCGATGTCAAGCTGACGGTCCGTGAGATCAAGTTTGATGGCGTCACCGCCTTCAGCCATGAGGAACTCAAAGGCCTGGTGAGTGAATTCATCGGCCAAGAACTCACGGTCGAACAGGCCATGGCGATCCCTGTTCGAATCACAAAGTATTACCAAGAGCGCAACCTGGTGGCGCGCGCCACCTTGGTGGGCTCCTTGGCACGCGATGGCGTGATCAAAGTTGGCGTGATCGAAACTCAGGTCAAACAAGCCCAGCTCGACAAGGACCTGACGGCGATTGCCGCTGCATCCCCCAAGCCTGAAGTGCCCGTGGTCACCGTGGCGCCCGTGCCAGCCCCTGTTCCTTTGCCTGTTCCTATCCCTGCACCTGTGGCAGTTTCGGCCCCAGCCCCAGCGCCGGCGCCTGTCGCCGCAGTGCCTGCACCCAAGTCTGACGTGCGTGAAGAAGCCAGCGTGGTCAACAAATTTGCCGACATGTCGCCCTCGATTCCAATTCCTGAGCCCAAGAACGGCAAGTTGGCCGAGGCGGAGGAAACCGAATTTATCTTGAAGCGATATGCCAACCGCTCGCGTCAATACGAACTTTTGGTGGATAACTATGGTTTTGAAGCCACCGGCAGTACCCGCGTGGGTGCGGGACTGGTCTGGCGGGACACCGTGTCACGCGGTGACAAGTTCTCTTTCCAAGGTTTGAAGTCTCAAGGTAGCCACTACATGCAAGCGGCTTACGACTGGGCCACCGGTATTGAAGGCCTCAAACTGGGGGCCCATGTTTCTGCCATGAACTACGACGTGGTCAATGGCTTGCAAACAGCGGTGAACCTGAGTGGCGATGCCATCAAAAAAGGGGTTCAAGTGGCCTATGACTTGGTCAACAACCCCAGTGAGGTGAGCACCGTGGCCTTGCGTTTGGACACGAAAAACATCAACACCACTGCGCTCAACCATGCCGACTCTGCCTACTACGACACCCGTGTGATGGGGATTGAGTTCAAAGGTGTTGAGCGCGAAATGGTTCCCGGTGGCGCCGTCCTGACCTACGACGCCTTGTTGTCCAAGGGCACGGTTGACATGGCTGGTTCACCCAACCAGGCCGCTGACCTGAGTGGTGAAAAGACAGCCGGGGATTTCACGAAGTTGCGTTTCTCCGTGTCCATGCTCCAACCCTTGGGCGGCATCAACGCCATGTACGCAGGTTTGACGCTGCAACGCGCCAATAAAAACTTGGACGGCTCCGAAAAGATGTACCTCGGCGGCCCCTTGGGCGTCCGTGCCTATGGCGTGGGTGAAGGCGTTGGCAGTGATGGTGAATTGATCAGCTTTGAATTCAGACAAAAGCTCGGTGCGAACACCACCTTGTCCGAGTTCTATGACGTGGGTCATGTCCGTCCTTGGCACGACGCCAGCGCAGCAGGCGCACCCGCCAAGAACAGCGCCGTGCTTCAGGGCGCTGGTTTGAGCCTGGCTCATAAGTTCGAATCAGGCATTCTGCTCAAAGGCACTTGGGCCCATCGCTTGGGTCAAGAGCCTGACTCTTCATCCATGTTGCGCGGCCATGATGGTCAATACGACCGTAACCGCTTCTGGTTGACAATGGAGTCCCGCTTTTAAGAAGTCTCCCTGACTCAGTTCTCATGAAAAAAACCTGGCTGCTGATTTGTTGGGTTGCCGCTCTGGCGTCAACCCCCAGCCATGCGCAAGATCCGTTGCCAGCCTTTGATCTGGTGCGAAGCCAGTATTTCAGCAGCAAGGATCTGACCCGGGTTTCTCACCTGTACCGCCGATGCGCCGCCTTGCAACTCAATGCGGCGGCGTTGTTGGTTCGCAAAAAGCAAAACAAAGCGGCATCGGACTACGAGAACTTGGCCCAGCATTACATGCTGATGTCTGAAGTGGTGGACCGCGAGATCGACCTGTACCAGCGGACCAAAACCTACAAAGCGAGCGAGACGGTCAACTTGGCCGTGAAACACTTGTCCGAAATTTATGCCCAGCGCATGAGAGAAAACAAAGCCAAGCGCGGTGAGTACTTCGCCGCAGATCCGCAGCTGGAAAGCGAAATGGCCGAGTGCCTCAAACCCGAAACCTTGGCCAAATCGGTGGGGCGCTAGCAACATGGCCCAGCGTCGTATCTTCTCATTGGCCGTTTTATGTGGCCTGATCTGCAGCCAAGCGTGGGCGCAAAGCCCGCCGGATGCCGGGAGTTTGATGCGCCAAACCGAGCAGATGTTGCGCTTGAATGTGCCCAACACCCCGCGACGCGAGGCCTTACCACTGGCCATGCCGGTCGATGAAAACACCCGCTTAGAGGTGAAAAGGATTCATTTTTCAGGTAACAAACAGCTCGGCACCGAGCAGTTGCAAAAAATAGTCGCTCCCTTTGAACACCGCACCCTGCGCCAGAACGACCTGATGCAACTCAGCCATGCCGTGTCAGACGCTTACCGCCAGACCGGCTGGGTGGTGAACGTCTATGTCCCGCGTCAAAACATGGCGAGCGGCGACCTGACCTTGCAGGTCATTGAGACCATTCCTCCTCTGACAACGCCTTGATCTGACGCCGTCGAAAATCGGTACGGCACGAAATTTGCATTAATTCAACCCTTATGGTTGATTTAGTACTCATTTTGTGACGTTCAGCCGATCGCGACTACTTTCAGCGATTGCGTTCCTGTGCCTGTTGGCCGGGTCGTTGGAGATCTACGACCCTGTTCTGCCCAAAGACACAGGCGCTGTGCTGCGCGCGATTGAGGACAAAACAGCCTTGCCCGTCACGTCATGGGCACAAGCCATCACCGGCAAACCCATCGGCAAGCCGCCGCAAACCCGTCAGGTCTATGCCCCAGGCACGGTGGGCGCGGCCATGGACAAAATCTTGGACGAGAAAGAAGGCGCTCAGGACGCCAAGATGTCCATCACTTTGAAAAGCATTCAGTTTCAAGGCGTGACCATTTTGGGCGACATGGAACTCAAAGAGCTGGTGTCTCCGTACATCGGTATTCCCATGAGTTATGAGGAAATGCTGGACATCGGCATGGCCGTCGAGTCGTATTACCGACGCAACAACTACCTGGCCCGAGCCATCTTGCCGCCGCAAGACTTGACCGATGGGGTGTTGACGGTCGATGTGATTGAGTCGGTGTTCTCCAAAATCGAGGTCGAACAAGAACTGGCCGACATGCCCAATACCCAACAGCATGTGACCGCACTGATTCAGGCCCAGCAACCCACCGGTGAGTTGCTCAACACCAAGGCCCTTGACCGCGGACTGGCGCTCGCCGGCGAGGTGCCGGGCTTGAGCGTGCAAGGATCGCTGCGGCAAGGCAGCGACGCCACAGAGACAGAAATACTGCTTAAGTTGTATCAGGGCCGAACGCGTCAGGCCGAACTCACCATCGACACCGCCGGTTCACGTTCGACCGGTTTTGTGCGTTCCATGCTCTCTATGACTTGGTTCAACCCCAACGATTTGGCTGACTTGCTCAACGTGGCACTGGTTCACACCTTGGGCAGTGACTACGCGCGTGTGGCCTACAGCCTGCCGGTGGGCTTGGACGGCTGGCGCATGGGGGCCAATTTCTCCTTCATGGATTACAAAGTCGTGGTGGGTGAGCCCGGCATGGCGGGGGCGGTGGGCAATGCCATTACCAAAGGGTTGGAATGGTTGTACCCGTTGTTGCGCAGCGAACCGGCGAACGCCACGGTGACCCTGACGGCGGATACCAAAAGCTTCAAAAACACCTCCGCCCAAGGTTTGGTGATGTCCGATTACGAGTCCAAGGTCTTGGCCGCACAAGTGTCTGGCTTTTACCGAGACCTGAGTCCGGGTGGCGGCATGGGTACCTATTCATTACAGCTGAGCCATGGCGACTTGAACTTGGCGGGATCTTTGAGCGAGCTGACCGACAAGAGCGGCCCGCAGACAGCCGGAGTTTTCAACAAGCTGAAGTTCAACGCCAGTTGGCAACAGGCGCTCACCACACAGACGTCAGCCTTTGTTTCCTACAGTGGCCAGTTGGCCGACAAGAACTTGGATTCGTCTGAAAAGATGCAACTGGGCGGCATGAACGGCGTTCGCGCCTATCCGACGGGCGAGGGCTCGGGGTCTGAGGCGCAGTTGATTCAGCTCGAGCTGCGACATCAGCTGATGTCGGGCGTGACGCTGACCGGCTTTTATGACTGGGGTCAGCTTTGGCTTCAACACAACCCCGACTTCCCGGGTGGGCCGCTCAACAACCGCAACACCTACAAAGGTTTTGGCGCCAGTGTGGCTTACACCAACGACGATGGTGTGAACTTCCGTGCGACATGGGCGCGTCGCCAAGGGCATAACCCCAACCCCACGCAAAGTGGCAACGACCAAGACGGCACCCGCGATCGCAACCGCTTCTGGCTGCAAATTGCAGTGCCGTTCTAAAGATTGGTCGCCTCAATCCGAATCAGAATGGCTATGTCACGCCCGGTTCAAACACGCCCCTACGACTTAGACGTCACCCGACGTCTGGGGGCAAAGCCGCGTGTCTATATCAGTGGCCTGGTCCTTCTTCTGGTGACGGCAGGCTTGGTGTCATTGCCTGCTTTTGCACAAACCAGCGCAGCGGCGGCGGTGTCTGGCACCCAGTTGCCCACGGGCGGGCAAGTGAATGCGGGGCAAGCCAGCATCAGCCAGTCAGGGAACACCCTCAACATCAACCAAACCAGCCAGCGTGCGGTGGTTGACTGGAGCACCTTCAACGTGGGCAAAGACGCCACGGTCAACTTTCAGCAGCCCAACGCGCAAGCCGCCACCCTCAACCGGGTGGCAGACACACAGCCCAGCCAAATCTTGGGGCGCATCACCGCGCCAGGACAAGTGGTGTTGGTCAACCCTCAGGGTGTGTACTTTGGTAAGTCATCCAGTGTCGATGTGGGTGGTTTAGTAGCAACGACGCACAACACCAGCAACCAAGAATTCATGGAGGGGCAGATCAAGCTCAGCCGCAACGGGGCCACCGGCAAGGTGGACAACGAGGGCGAACTCCGCGCCGCACTGGGCGGCTACATTGCCTTGCTGGCGCCCGAAGTCCGAAACAGCGGCGTGATCGTGGCCAACTTGGGCACGGTGGCCATGGCGGCTGGTGAATCCTTCGAACTGAAGTTTGAAGGCAGCGGGGCCTTGAGTCGGGTGATCGTCTCCGCTGCCACCATCAACACCTTGGTCGAAAACAAAAATGCGGTCCGAGCGCCGGGCGGCCTGATCATCCTGTCGGCCAAATCGGCCAGCCGCTTGCAAAGTGGCGTGGTCAACAACAGCGGCATGGTGGAAGCGGCTGGTTTGGTGCGTCGTGCCGGCCGGATTTTGCTGGAAGCGAGCACCAGTATTTTGAACAGCGGCACCCTGCAAGTCCCGGCTTCGGTGGGCACGGATGCAGGGCCCGCCGGCACCATCTCACTCAGTGCGCCTGATGTACAAAACTCGGGCACGTTATCAGCTACTAACTTAGCGGCAAACTTTTTCCCCGATGCCAGTGGCTTAGCGGCAGAGATTGGCCGCATCAGCATCCAGGCCGACACCTTCACCCAAACAGACACAGGTCTGCTGGATGTTTCGGCGGTGGCGCAACAAGCCGGCTTTGTGGACATCGTGGCTGCCCAAGCCATGGGCATGAGCGGGCGCGTGTTTGCCAATGGCATCGTCAACAACCCCAGCCAGATTGTGGCCAACGCTTTGGGCGGTCATATTCATTTGCAAGCCAGCCGGCGTGTGGACCTGACCACGGCCGTGCTCGACGCATCGGGTGAGGGCGGGGCGGGGCGCATTCATATTCAGGCGGATGGTTTGCCTGCTGTGCCGGCAGACCCCGCTAACCACACGCCCGCCCAAGCCCCTGTGCCAGGCGCGGTGCTACTCAGTACCAACACCGTTTTACGCGCCAACAGTGCCCGCGCCCAAGCTGGCCGCGTGGAAGTGGAGGGCGATGACATCAGCCTAGACACCGGCACCCGCATCGAAGCCACAGGCGCCACAGGCGGCGGTACCGTGCTGGTGGGCGGCGGCTGGCAAGGCAGCGGCCCCCTGCGCCAAGCCACCACCGTGACCATGAGTGCGGACAGCAGCATCGACGCCAGTGCCACCGACTTTGGCAATGGCGGTGAGGTGGTGATGTGGTCAGATGTGATGCGTCTGGACAGTGTGACCACGGTGCAAGGCCGGATTTACGCCAAAGGTGGTACTTACAGCGGAGCTGGCGGCAAGGTTGAAACCTCGGGGCACTCACTTCACGTTGAGGGTATTGCGGTGGATGCCAGTGCAGTTTCCGGTGACGGCGGCGAGTGGCTGTTAGACCCGTACAACATCATCATTTCAGGAAACAACAGCAACAACGTCACAGGTTCGGATCCCTATACATCCGCCAACACCTCATCCGTTATCAACGTGAGTACCATCACCGGGGCTTTGAACTCGGGTACCAGTGTGACGGTTCAAACCGGTTCGGGTGGTGGAGAAATCGGTGACTTGCAAGTCAATGCCGCCATCACAAAAAGCTCTGGCTCGGATGCGACGCTGACACTGAAAGCCCATAACAACGTGGTGATCAGCAACACCATTTCGAGTACCAATAACAAACTCCATATCAATTTGATCGCCGACACTGATACAGATGGTGCCGGCGTCGTCATCATTGACAGCAATCTGACCACGAACGGCGGCAACCTGGTTTTTGGGACTGGAAGCACCATTCCTTTTGGTGGCGTAACAACACAGGTGGGTGGCGATGTCTATGTTCAAGGCGCCTCACAGGTCACATGGAGCACTTCTCAAGGCGCCATCACGGTCAACGGACAAACCTTGATCGGCAACGCACAAGGCTTGGTGGTCAATTCCGGAGGGGGAGCCGTCACATTCACAGGCTCAATTGACTCAAGTAACCGATATGAAAAAGTTTATGTTTCTGCGGGTATAGGGTGGTTAGATGCGTTGAGTCAGGCCAAGTCAGGGGACGGTGACGTTGCAAATAATACTTATTTGGCAACCATTACATCGCGTCTTGAAAACGCGATTGCCAGCCAGGCCGTGAGTTACAACCCTGCGTGGTTGGGGGCACGTCGTGTCGAGGGCTATGGGACAGATACCGCTTGGAGGTGGGTCACTGGGCCCGAAAGCTTTAAAGATAATGGGAAAGGGTTAATTTTCTTCTATCAAGGTGGATCAACAGTTAGTGGCTTATTTTCGAATTGGAACAGCGGTGAGCCCAATGGAGGCGCCAACGAGAGTGAGTCGACCTTACAACTCGTCGGCAACATCGGGCAATGGAATGATTTGCCGAAATCAGGCTACCTCCTCAATTACTACGTCAAGGAGACCAACGCTACCCCAAGTCCTCTCACAATTAATGCGGGTTCAGGTGCGGTCTCATTAAACAAGCCTGTGGGTAGTCAGAAAGCCCTGGGCGACGTCACGATCACGGGGAGTTCAGTGACGATCGCTGGTTCTGTCGTAACTGAAGGTTCACAAACATACAACGCCAATGTACAAGTAGCCGCAGCGGACCTTCAGCTGGCCACCCGTGGGCCCGCCACCTCGGGCTACGACATTTTGTTCAACAACGGCATCACCAAGTCTGGAGCCGGCGATGCCACCCTCACCGTGAAAGCGCATCGTGACATTTTTGTTCAGTCGAACATCACAGCCTCGGGCGGCAAACTCAATGTATCCCTTGAGGCAGATGCTGAAAACACCGGATCAAGTACATCGCGCGATGGTGCTGGATTTATCCAAATTAATAACAATATCAGCACCAACGGCGGCTTTATTGAGCTAGGCACTGGGGCCACCACCAGCATTGGAGGGGTTTCTACCGTGGTGGGGGGCGATGTGTATTTGGCTGGGACGACCGCGCAAAGTTTCAATACAGGTGGCGGCGCCTTGACAGTCAACGGTGAGGTCATGCTTGCCAACTCATTGGGTTTGACGGTTGAGACTGCTGGTGGCAATGCTTCCTTCAACGGCGTGCTCAACTCAGCCAATAGTTATTCATTTGTATTAAAAACAGCGAACAACGACACATGGGCAGAAGCCAAAGCTGAAGCAAAAACTGGCAATGGCGATAGCACAGGGAATACCTATTTAGCCACCATTACCTCACGGTTGGAAAACGCCATCGCAAGCCGAGCTGCCAATTACCGAACAGCATGGCTGGGGGGTAGCCGAGGTGGAGCCTTGGATTCAAATGCCTCTGAGGACTGGTATTGGGTCACCGGTCCTGAAGGTTTAGCTAACAGCGGACGTGGAACACTCTTTTTCAATCAAACCGCGGCCCAAACTTCCACTACGCCCGTTGGCGGTACTGCCGCGAATGGCGCATACATCAACTGGAACGTCAACAGCTCATCTCAACGCTCAGAACCGAACAGCACGGGTGAAGACTATCTGCAAATGGTGGGCACCAAGGGTTTGTGGAACGATTTGTCCGGAACCAATACAGCACCTGATGGCTACATCAGGGAAATGAATGCGGTGGCCTCTTCGCTCACCGTGAATGCCGGTGCAGGCAATGTGAGCTTTGCCAAATCGATTGGTACGGGTAAAAACTTGGCCAGCTTGGCCATCACCGCAAACCAAGTGACTTTGTCTGACGCATTGAACACCAGTGTTAGCACGACCATCACAAACACGGGCTCGAGTTCAGTGGCTGGCAGCATGTCGGGTACTGGTTCTTTGAGTAAGAGTGGGGCAGGCACCCTGACTCTCAGAGGCAACAACACCTACACAGGCGCCACTGCGATCAACGCGGGCACCTTGCTGCTTGAAAACAATGCCCCCACATTCACCACCAGTGGGTACTCGGGTGTGGGGACTTTGGTGGTTCAGTCGGCAGGCAACACCTTCACCAGCCCTGTGGTGTTTGACAAAGCCATCTCAGGCTTGGCAGGGTTAACCATTGGCAAGACCACGAACACTGCCAATGTCTCAGCGCTTTACTCGCTCAGCGCAGCTGGGCCTGTCCGGATTTATGGCGGCAACCTCTTTTTGGGGAGCGGTTTAGCGTCCACCACAGGTGGACAGCTGTTGTTGCAAGGCACGGGCGATGTCACCGTGATGGGCAATGTGTCCACCAGCGGCACCTTCAGCGCAACAGCTGGTGCGGCCAGCAGCTTGGTGATGGGGATGAACTACGCCACAGCCGTTGGCTCGACCATCACGGCCGATGGCGGCGTCACGCTCAGCGCGGGCACCAGCTATTTGGCAGGCAACATCACCACCGTGGGCACAGGCATCAGCATCACGGGCAACGTGCAATTGGCCAACCTCAGCGCCACACCTGATGCCAACCCCGTGACGTTTGATTCGGGTGGCGGCGCCATCACTTTGACAGGCGGCACGGTGTCGGGCTTCAGCGGTACGGTGGCTGACTATGGCTTGTTGGGTGTGAACAAAAGCAAATCGGCCACAGGCAGTGCGGTAGCTGTGAGCATCATCACCGTCAGTGGCACCAGCTACTTGCTTTACCGATACACAGCCCTTGGGGCGGACACGTTCTTTACCCCCAACGGTGTGACTTCAGTTGACTACCTGGTGGTGGCGGGTGGCGGTGGCGGTGGCGAGGGCCTTTCAGGCACCTATTCGGGTGGTGGCGGCGGCGGCGGCGGCGTGGCCGACGGCACTTACAGCCTGAGCGGCGGAGGCATCCGCCTCAGTGTGGGTGACGGCGGCGGCTGGCGGACACAAGGCTCAGACTCAAGCTTCGGCAATATCTTGGCCGGTGGCGGTGGCTATGGTGGTTGGTACAACACAGACGGCGGCACGGCCGGAACTGGTGGTGCAGGGTATGCAGCTGGCGGTGGCGGAGGTGGTGCTGGTAACACCATCAACACCAACGCTGCTGGTGGTTCAGGCACGCAGCGGACGGGTGGTTCTGGCGGTCGAACTGGCGGACTTGGATGGGGTGGCTCCGGTGGTGGTGCAGGCGGCAATGCCGTGACGGGTTCTGGCAATGGCGGCACACCTGGTTCAGGCATCGCGTCAAGCATCACAGGCACCAGCGTGACGTATGGTTCAGGCGGTGCCGCTTACAGCGCCGTGGCTGCATCAGCCAATTCGGGCCAAGGCGGCAACTCTGCTTATTACGGAACCACGAAAGCGGGCAGCGGCGTGGTCATTCTTCGCCATGCCTTGACCAATGGCACACGCGCAGCAGGTACGACCCTCAAGGTGGTGTCGGGCGCAGGTGCTTTGTCGTTTGCCTCAAATGCCTCTAACTTAAGTAACCTCACTCTTGACGCCAGCAGCAACAACAACTTTGCTGGCGCATTGATGGGCACGACGGGACTGACCAAGCTTGGTACAGGCACCTTGTCGCTGACCAACACCAACACTTACAGTGGTATCACCTACATCAACGCCGGCACCTTGCAAGTGGGTAACGGCGGTGCCACAGGCTCACTGGGCTCTGGAAATGTGGTCAACAACACGGCGCTAATCTTTAACAGCACAGGCAACTCTGTGGTCAGTGGCGTGATTTCCGGCAATGGCACCTTCACCAAGCTGGGTTCAGGGGTTGTGGCCTTAACCGCAGCCAATACTTATACCGGTGGAACGACCCTGAGCGCAGGTACTTTGGGCATTTACAACAATACGGCGCTCAGTACAGCTGCCGTGACAGCCGCTGATGGAACGACCTTGAAGTTTGGTCGAACGGTGACTAACTTTGCGAACAACGTCACGCTCAATGGCAATGTGACATTTGAACTCGACACCACGGTGGATTACCTCATCGTTGCTGGCGGCGGCGGCGGCGGCGGCGGCGGTTGGGGCGGTGGTGGTGGCGCGGGTGGATTTGTTTCCGGAAGTACGCAACTTACTTCTGGCTCGTACACGGTAACGGTCGGTCTGGGCGGAACTGGTGGCGGGGCCGGTGCTTCAGCAGGCAACGGTGGGGACAGTAGTTTGGGAACGTTGACAGCTGTGGGTGGCGGCGGCGGCGCAGGCTATGGTTGGGGTAGCGGTTATGTCGCCAGCGGTCGTGCGGGTGGTTCAGGCGGCGGTGCCGCTGAAGATGATCAAGTGACCTCTGGCGGTGCAGGAACTGTTGGCCAAGGTAACAGCGGTGGCGGCAGCGCTACCAACGGCGTGCAAGCAGGCTCCGGTGGTGGCGGGGCTGGAACTAGCGGTGGCAACGTCACGTCAGCAAGCGTTGCTTCCGACAGACAACCTGGCAGTGGTGGCTTGGGGAGAGCGTCCGATATCACGGGTACTTCAACAATGTACGCAGGCGGCGGCGGTGGCGCCACGGCAACACCCGGTGCAGGGCGTAGTTGCGGTATGGGGGGCGCAGGTGGTGGTGGAGCTGGTGCATGCAATGGATCGAGCCCTGTGGCTGGTACCGCCAACACGGGTGGTGGTGGTGGTGGTGGTCAATCGACGATCGGTGGTAGCGGCGGCTCAGGCGTTGTGATGGTTCGTTACCTTGGCAGCAGTGCCGGCTTGGGTGGCACAGTGTCATCTGGCACTGGCACCGCAAACGGTTACACACTTCATTCGTTCACCAGCACAGGTTCAAGCACGCTGTCGTTCAACTCGATCAACGTCATGCTCAGCGGCACCTTGAGTGGCTCGGGCTCCATGGTCGCCAATGCCGCGGGCGGACAGTTTTCGCTCATGAAAGCCAATACCTATGGTGGAACTACCACCATTTCAGGAGGCACTTTGGGTTTGTACAACGCCAATGCCATCAATGCGGGTGATTTGATTGCGCAAGCCAACACCACTTTGTTGCTGGGGCGTACCTTAACAGGCCTGAGCAACAACATACGTCTAGATGGCGCCATGACTTTGGCTTATGACACCAATGTGGAATACCTTATGGTGGCCGGCGGCGGCGGCGGTAGCACACGACATTCTGGCGGCGGCGGCGGTGGCGGTGTGTTGACTGGTATTGCCAGCGCAGATGCGGGCAGTATTGCTGTGTCTGTTGGCGCAGGGGGCGTTGGCGGCAGCATTTCACCTTCTTCTATTGCACCCACCAAAGGCGGAAACAGTAGCTTGTCATTTGTTTCAACTGTGGCTCTCGGTGGCGGTAACGGTGCTGGTTACAACTGGAGCGCTACCAGTGGCGGTTCAGGCGGGGGAAGCAATGGAGGTACGGGCTACACAGGACCTGGTACGGGTACACCAGGGCAAGGCAACGCTGGCGGTTACGGTGTTGATTGTTCTGGCTGTGATGGCGGTTGGGCTGGCGGCGGCGGCGGCGGTGCAGGGTCAGCTGGAGCCAATGCATCACGAACCACCACGACCAACGCCAGTGCAGGTAATGGTGGTGCTGGATTGGCCTCAAGCATCACAGGCACAACGGTTTACTACGGCGGCGGCGGCGGCGGCGGTTTGAGTGATATCGCCTCGGGCCCTGCCGGCTTAGGCGGCATCGGTGGCGGTGGTAACGGCGGGAAGGCTGCCATTGGCTCAAATGGCACAGCCAACACAGGTGGTGGTGGCGGCGGCGGCGGACACAACAACTCAGGAAACTTTGCCGGTGGTGCGGGTGGTTCAGGCATTGTGGTCGTGCGTTACTTGGGCGGCATCGCCAGTTCGGGCGGCACGGTCAGCACTGGCACGGGTAGCGCCACGGGATACACCGTTCAAACCTTCACCAGTGCAGGGGCCAGCACCCTCACGTTCAACAACATGGCTGCTACGTTCAGCGGCAACATCACTGGCTCGGGGGCGCTCACGGCTAACCCATCGAGCATTGGTAAATTCACCTTCACCGGCAACAACACTTATGGCAGCACCACGCTCAGCAAAGGCACATTGCAAGTGGGTACAGGTGCCACGGCTGGTTCTTTGGGCGCTTTAAGTGCAGCCGTCATCAACAACGGCTCACTCATCTTCAACCGTTCTGACCCGCTCACCTACACCGGTGCTTTCAGCGGTACGGGTTCGCTCACGGTGGCAACAGGTGGGCTCACGCTCAATGGCGGTGCCACCTACAGCGGTGCAACGGCGTTGTCTGCCGATTCAGCGGCGCCCACCAGCATTGCTTATAACAATAACGTGCCGCCAAGCACCACAGGCTTCAGTGGTTATGGCACGGTAAATATTGCGCCAGCGGCTAACGCCAGCTTTACCAGCGCCTTCACACCCAGCTACACCTTTGCCAACACGCTCACCGGCTTGACCTTGGGCAGCAGCAGCAACACACAAAACATCACACTTGGCAGCGCCATCAAAATCAATGGCCCCATCACGGTGGATGCTGGGCAAGTGAGCTTTGGCAGCACTTTAGAAAGCACCAAGGCCAATGCTGACATCACCATTCGCGCCAAGACAAACATCATCAACACCGCGCTCACCACGATCACGACAGCAGGTGGCAACATTTTGTTGTCCTCTAACGTGGACGACGCCACTGACGGCGACAGCACTACTAACGGCTACATACGCTTGTCATCTGGCTTGGTAGCTACCTCAAACGGCGGCGATATCACCCTTGGTGGTGGCAACCTCACAGGCACCTCATATGCCATGGGCTCTTCAAATGCAGCGTATACAGAGGGTATCCGTATCGATGGCCGAACCAACATCACTTCCGGTGGCGGCAACATCAGCATGCGCGGCAAGTCTTACGCCACTTCGGTTGGTGGCGGAACGGGTGCCTCTGGACTTGGTTTTTACCATTTCACGCAAGGCGGGGTCATTGACAGCGGCACCGGTACCATTTACCTAGATGGTTACAGCCAAACATGGGACAGTGGGTATAGCTCGGGTTTTGTGCTCTACAACATCCCATCTTTCACCATCAAGTCGGCCAACACAACGGCAGATGCGATTCAAATCATCGGTACAGCAACTGGTACAAGCGGTGGTCAGGCTTGGGGCCTTGAATCTGAAATCAACTCATTTGCAGTTTTGGCAACTGGCCTTGGCGGCGGTATCACGATCAAAACTTCACAACAGAGGTCGGGCGATAACTACGACGCTGTATTCAGAGGAACGACCGATATTCTTGCCAAAAGTGGCCCCATCAACCTGTTGGGGCGTCAAGGTTCGGGCATCGCCAATGGCGTCTGGTTCATCGCCAGCACTTTCAATTTGGGCTCTAAGTTGGGCAGCGCAGATGTGCCCACCAGCGCTAGCGACATCACGGTCAAGTATGACAACTACAACTTCAGCAATTTAAATCCAAGCTTCGCAACGACGGGCAAGATTGTTTGGGCGCCCACGGATCAAACCGGAAAGTTTTCTCAAACAGCTCTACCCAGCTGGTTTGCGTGGAACCAAAACTCGCAAACGGCCAGTGGCATCACGATTGGCAGTGTTACGAATACTGCGGGCATCGGTATCGACAGAGCCTTGTCGGCCAATGGCAATATTCAGTTGCTGGGCGGCAACATCACGATTTACCAGAACATGACGGCCACTGGCGGCAATATTGTGTTGGATGCTGACACGGGCACCACCTTGGCTCAGTCCACCCACGGTATCAATTTGTCGGCAGGTGTGGTGTTGAAGACGATCACCAGCGGCGATATCACTTTCTATGGCCGCTCGGGGAATTATGGCAACTCAATTCACGGCGTGTACGCTGGTGCAGGTGCCACACTGACCGCTGCAGGGAACATCAGTTTGACAGGGGTGTCAGACACCAGCGGTTTATACGGACGTGGCATTGAGTTTGCAGGCGTGGGCCTCACCGCAGGTGGCTCGATCGGCCTCACGGGGCAGCATTGTGCCAATGCCTCGTACGCGATCACATTGATCAACTATGGCGCAACACCTACAACGCTGACCAGCGGCAGAGGCATCACGCTAGAGAGCTTGAACAACAATTCAGGCACGGTTTATATGAGTGGCGGTGCGGCGCTCAATGGCGGTAGCGGAGACGTGGTGCTCACCACCGCGCGTATCTACACCGATACCAATGTGCACAACATCACCACCACAGGCAAGGTGAGCATTCTTCCAGACGCAGATGAGGCGT
>JACCDQ010226131.1_pt1 | contig 18832 bp, 21 predicted proteins | sample 7446031 | NCBI WGS metagenome assembly JACCDQ01 (sample SAMN15323442, study PRJNA562643) | freshwater metagenome | isolation source: river surface water | place: USA:Blue River Watershed | collected 2017-08-17
CGGGCATCGGCGTGCAGGGCATCACCGTGACCGAAGTCAAAGGCTTCGGTCGCCAAAAGGGCCACACCGAGCTGTACCGTGGCGCTGAATACGTCGTCGACTTTTTGCCCAAAGTGAAGATCGAAGCCGCCGTGTCCGACGAACTGGTCGAGCGCGTGATCGAAGCCATCGAATCCGGTGCCCGCACCGGCAAGATCGGCGACGGCAAGATTTTTGTGTACGACCTCGAACAAGTGGTTCGCATCCGCACCGGTGAAACCGGTGGCGAAGCCCTCTGATGAACAAGAAAGAGAGTCTCACCATGAAAAAGTTATTCGCTACTCTGGCCTTGGGTCTGAGTTTGGGTTTGGGCCTGTGGGGTACCGTTTCGGTGGCCTCCGCCCAAACGGCGCCTGCTGCGGTGTCAGCCCCTGCCGCTGAAGCCAAGGCTGACGCTGCTGCACCGGCCACGGCGCCTGCTGCCGCTGCCCCCGCTGCGGCCGCCGAAGCCGCGCCTGCCCCCGTGCCTAACAAGGCCGACACCGGCTGGATGATGCTGTCCACCATCTTGGTGATCCTGATGGTCATTCCTGGTCTGGCCTTGTTTTATGGCGGCCTGGTGCGCAGCAAGAACATGTTGTCCGTGCTGATGCAGGTGGTGGTCACTTTCTCGATGATCACCGTGTTGTGGTTCATCTACGGCTACAGCCTGGCGTTCACCGAGGGCAATGCCTTCATCGGTGGTTTGGATCGCCTGTTCATGAAAGGCATCTGGGACAACGTCGCGGGCACATTTGCCAACGCCGCCACGTTCAGCAAAGGTGTGGTCATCCCTGAAATCTCGTTCGCTGCTTTCCAGGCCACGTTCGCAGGCATCACCTGTGCCCTGATCGTGGGGGCCTTTGCCGAGCGCATCAAGTTCTCTGCCGTGCTGGCTTTCATGGTGTTGTGGTTCACGTTCAGCTACCTGCCTGTGGCGCACATGGTCTGGTTCTGGATGGGGCCTGACGCCTATGCGTCCAAAGAAGTGGTCGATGAGATGACCAGCAACGCCGGTCTGCTGTGGCAGTGGGGCGCGCTGGACTTCGCTGGCGGTACCGTGGTGCACATCAACGCCGCTGTGGCTGGCTTGGTCGGTGCCTTCATGGTCGGCAAGCGCGTGGGTTATGGCCGTGAATCGATGGCACCTCACAGCCTGACATTGACCATGGTGGGGGCCTCCCTGCTGTGGGTGGGCTGGTTTGGTTTCAACGCCGGTTCGGCTCTGGAAGCCAACGGTTTTGCGGCGCTGGCCTTCATCAACACCCTGGTGGCCACTGCGGCAGCTGTGCTGGCCTGGTGCGTCGGTGAAGCGCTGATGCGTGGCAAAGCCTCCATGCTGGGTGCGGCTTCGGGTGCAGTGGCGGGTCTGGTGGCGGTCACGCCAGCAGCGGGCAACGTGGGCATCGGCGGCGCTTTGATCATCGGCTTCATCGGCGGCTTCGTCTGCCTGTGGGGTGTCAATGGTCTGAAGAAACTGCTGGGTGCAGACGACTCTCTGGACGTGTTCGGTGTGCACGGTGTTGGCGGTATCGTCGGTGCCTTGCTGACCGGCGTGTTCAACTCGCCCGCCTTGGGTGGCCCCAGTGCCGTGGGCGATTGGGTCACCGTGACCATGGTCACCCCTGACGCTTACTCGATCGCTGCGCAAGTGTGGATTCAGGCCAAGGCCGTGATGCTGACCGTGGTCTGGTCGGGTGTGGTGTCTCTGGTGGCTTACAAGATCGTTGACCTGACCATTGGTCTGCGTGTCACCGAAGAAGAAGAGCGCGAAGGTCTCGACATTTCCTCGCACGGCGAGTCGGCTTACCACGGCTGATCTGCCAACCCAGGGGGCAACCCCTGTGGGCGCAAGCCCAAAAAAATGGCCCGCAATTGCGGGCCATTTTTATTGAAGAGTGGGGTTCAGCCCAAAGCGCAGGCCGTGATGCGCGAGTCGCCGATGTCCAAGCTGCTCAAGGCCACGGCTTCGCCGGTGCTTTGCCGGGCCGTGTTTTTGACCCGCACGATTTCGGCCACGATGGAGATGGCGATTTCGGCGGGGGTTTTGGCACCCAGGCTCAGACCCACCGGGCCATGCAGGCGCGACAAAGCGGCCTCGGTCAGGTCAAAGTGCTCGGCCAGCCGCGCCTTGCGGGTGGCCTGGTTGCGGCGCGAGCCCAGGGCGCCGATGTAAAACGCCTCGGAATTGAGGGCTTCGAGCAGGGCCATGTCGTCGAGCTTGGGGTCGTGGGTCAGGGCCACGATGGCAGTGTGTGCATCGGGGCGAATTTTGGTCACCACGTCGTCGGGCATGCCCATCACGCGGGTCACGCCACTCATCTGCAAGCCACCGGCGTATTCCTCACGCGGGTCGCAGACCAGCACTTCAAAATCGAGCGCTTGCGCCATTTGGGCCACGGCCTGACTGAGCTGGCCTGCGCCAATCAGCAACAAGCGCCAGCGGGGGCCAAACAAGGTGGTCAGGGTGATGCCGTCAAATTGCAGCTGGTCGCCGCGCTGCGCATCGCGCAATTGCACGGTGCCGTCCTTGAGTGACACGGTGCGTGCCACCAGTTGGTGGGCATGGGTGCGCGCCAGCACCTGGGTGATCCAGGCGGTGTCTTGCACAGGTTCTTGCACCAAACGCAAGGTGCCACCGCAAGGCAGCCCAAAGCGGGTGGCTTCTTCTTTGGTCACACCATAAGCCACCATCGAAGGGTGGCTCAGGTGGTCGTATTCGCCCGCTTTGATGCGGGCGATCAGGTCATCTTCCACGCAGCCGCCCGAGACGGAGCCACTGACCAGTCCATCGTCGCGTACCGCCAGCAGGGCACCGGGCGGCCTGGGGGCGCTGCCCCAGGTTTCCACCACAGTGACCAGCGTGACCCGATGGTGGGCCTGTTTCCAGGCCAACACATCGGACAAAACGCGCAGATCCAGACTTTCCATGCGGGACTCCGTTGGGGCGGTGCCCGGTCAGGCCTGGCGGATCGCGTCGGCCGTGATGGGCAGGCGACGCACGCGCTTGCCGGTCAGGGCGGCCACGGCGTTGGCGATGGCCGGGGCGGCCACGGCGGTGCCGGGTTCGCCAATGCCACCGGGCTTTTCAGTGCTCTTGACCAACACGATGTCGATTTGAGGCGCTTCGTACATGCGCACCGGCTCATACACGTTGTAGTTGGTCTCTTGCACGCGGCCATTGGCCATGGTGATCTGGTGTTTGAGCACCGCACCCATGCCAAAGATGATGCTCGACTGGAGTTGCGCTTCGACCGTGTCCGGGTTGACCATCTGCCCCACGTCGGCGGCCACAGTGATTTTGTGGACCTTGACGCTGCCGTCCTTGTTCAGGCTGACTTCGGCCACTTCGGCCAGATAGCTGTCATAGCCTTCCATTAGAGCGATACCGTGCGCACGACCGGCAGGCAGGGGTTTGCCCCATCCGGCTTTTTCGGCGGCCAGCTTCAGCACGTTGGCAAAGCGGGGTTTGCCGGCCAGCATTTTCATGCGATAGGCATAAGGGTCCTGCCCTGCCGCTTTGGCCATCTCGTCCACAAAGCTTTCGTTGGCAAAAGCGTTCATGCTGTGGCTCACCGCGCGCCAGTAGCCTACACGGACTCCGCTGTCGTGGATGACCAAGTCATGTTGCGTGTTGGGGATGTTGTAGCCCGTGACGGCCGCTTCGGCCATGAAGGGGTCCAGGGTGTCCTTGGGCAGACCAAAGGCACGTTGCGTCACCGATTGCGATGCCACTTTGAAGTGCAAGGCCACGGGCATGCCCGAACCATCGAGGCTGGCCTTGAGCTGGTTGACACCTGCAGGACGGTAGTAGTCATGCATCATGTCTTCTTCACGGGTCCACACCAGCTTGACGGGTTTGCCCACGGCTTTGGAAATCTCGGCCGCTTGCACCACGAAGTCCAGCTCCAGACGGCGGCCGAAACCACCCCCCAGGAAGGTGGTCTTGAGTGTGATGTCTTCGGGTTTGACGCCCAGTGCGCCTGCCACAGCGCCTTGTGCGCCTTGCTGGAACTGTGTGGGGCCGACCAGCAGCACTTTGTTGCCCTGCACATGGGCCGTGAAGTTCATCGGCTCCAGGGGGGAATGTGACTGCATGGGCGAGACGTATTCGGCTTCGATCATTTTGGCAGCCCCCTTGAGGTTGGCGGCCACATCGCCTTGCGGCTTGATGATCTCGATCACTTTGCCATTTTTGGCGGCTTGACGGATGCCATCGATGATGCCGGCGTCGCTCAATGTGGCACCTGCACCTTCGTCCCACTGGACCTTGACGGTTTCCATGGCTTTCTTGGCACGCCACCAGGAATCGGCCACCACGGCCACGCCGTCGCTGATTTGCACCACGGCCTGCACGCCGGGCATGCCTTTGGCTTGGGCTGCGTCAAAGCTCTTGACCTTGCCGCCAATGACCGGACATTGCTGCACGGTAGCGTAGACCATGCCGGGCAGTTTCACGTCGATGCCGAATTCTGCGGTGCCATTGGTCTTGGCCGGGGTGTCCACGCGCTTGGTGCGCTTGCCCACGATGCGAAAGTTTTTGGGATCTTTGAGCGCAGGCTTTTCAGGCATGGGCATGCGCGTGGCAGATTCTGCGAATTCACCATACGTAGCTTTCAGTCCTTTGGGGCCTGTCAGCATCCCTTTGTCCGCTTTGATCAGATCGCGGTCCACGCCCCAGTGGGCGGCGGCGGCACTGATCAACATTTCGCGCACCTGGGCACCGGCCACGCGCAGTTTTTCCCAGCTGCCACGCACCGAAGTCGAGCCCCCGGTGATTTGCGCGCCGAGCAAGGCGTTGACATAAGCTGCACCAGGAGGCGCGTCAACGACCCGAATTTGGTTCATGTCCACATTCAGCTCTTCGGCCGCCAGCATGGGCATCGAGGTATGGACGCCCTGGCCCATTTCGGAGTGGGCGCTCAGGATGGTGATGGTGTTGTCGTCAGCGATGTGCACCCAGGCATTGGGTGTGTGCACCGTGCCTGCAGCCATGGCCTGGCCCACTGTGCCGGGCAGGGTGACGGCCATCAGCAGGCCGCCAGAGGCAGTGGCACCGGCTTTCAGAAACGAGCGGCGGGATGTTTGTGTGTCGATCATGAGGTGTCTCCAGCGGTTCAGGCTTTGCGCATGGTGGCTGCGGCGTCTTTGATGGCGGCGCGGATGCGGGGGTAGGTTCCGCAGCGGCAAATGTTGCCGCTCATGGCGTTGTCGATGTCGGCATCGCTGGGATTCTTGTTTTTGGCGAGCAAAGCGGCCGCACTCATCAGTTGACCCGACTGGCAGTAGCCGCACTGGGGCACGTCGTGCTTGATCCAGGCCACTTGCAGGGGGTGGGTGTTGTTTTTGGACAGACCTTCGACCGTGGCGACCTTTTTGCCAGCCACTGTGCTCAGTGGGGTTTGGCAAGAACGAACAGCTTCGCCGTTGACGTGCACAGTGCAAGCGCCGCACAACGCAGCGCCGCAGCCAAATTTGGTGCCGGTCATGCCCAGCTCATCGCGCAGCACCCACAACAAGGGGGTGTCGGTTTCGGCGTTGGCCTGGGCAGGCTTGCCATTGACTTGAAAGTTCACGCTCATCAAGGTCTCCTCAAAGCGGTGTTGTTATGAACAGTTACGCACAGTGACCTGAACATGCACAGGAGGCCCCCCATGCAAACCCTGATTTGAGGCATGAACAGCCGTCATATTTGCAAAATGCGACATTCGTGTCGTTTTTTGTTCCTATGCAACACATTGCATACAGTCACCAAAGCATTCATGGCGGCGGTCAGGTTCTTTCGGGTTACAGCGGGTGGTTTGAGTGTCTGCGCTGACCCCAGACGGGCAAAATCAGCCGCTGTATCTTTGAAACCCCGCTACTGCACATGACCCAACTGATCAAGCCCGATTGGCAAGCCCTGACCACCGAACCCGATGGCCTGAGCGAGTCGCCGTTTTGGCACCCGCAAGAGCAGCGTTTGTATTGGGTGGACATCCCCGGTCGGCGCATTGGTCGCGTGGCGGTGCAAGGCGTGCAGGCTCAAGGACCGGTGGAGTATTGGCCGCTGACGCAAGAGCCCGGCTGCATCGCGCCGGTGCAAGGGGGTGGCCTGGTCATGGCCTTGCGCGATGGCATTTACCTGGCACGCGAATGGGGCGGGCCATTGCAACAGTTGGTCCCTGCGCCTTATGACACCGCCAAACTGCGGTTCAACGACGGCAAGTGCGACCCGCAAGGTCGCCTGTGGGCGGGCAGCATGTACGAGCCACGCGACCAAGCGCTGGGCGTACTCTATGCCTTGCAAGGCAATGCCCTGCCCGAAAAAGCCCACGGTGCCACCACCGCCAATGGCCTGGCCTGGTCACCCGATGGCCGCACGCTGTACTGGTCAGACACGGCGTCGCACTGCGTGCGCGCCTGGGACTTTGACCCGGCCACGGCCAGCTTGAGTCACGAGCGGGTGTTTCACCAATTCCCGGTCAAACCCGCAGGCTGGGTGTGGGGCGACGCCAGCGCCCCCGCTTATGGGGGGCGGCCCGACGGGGCCACGGTGGACAGCGAAGGTGCCTACTGGTCGGCTCAATACGAAGGCAAGCGCCTGGTGCGCCTGTCGCCAGCGGGCGAAGTGCTGGCCGTGATGGAAACCCCCGTGCAGTGCCCCACCATGCCTTGCTTTGGAGGGGATGATCTGAAAACCCTGTTCATCACCACCTCGCGCCAGGGGCGCAGCCCGCAAGAGCTGGCGCTGTACCCCTTGTCGGGCTGCATCTTTGCGGTGCGGGTGGATGTGGCTGGCCTGGGGGTGAATTTTTGCCAGCTGTAAGCTGGTCACGAATTTCCCACAACCCACCCGTTAAAAAACTTCACACGTCAGCCAGAGGGCGGGGGTTACCATCTTTGCCCATGGATGCACAACTGACCCACTTGCTAGATGCCGTGCGCAGCGCGGCTGCTGACGGCCGCACTTTGCGCTTGCGCGGGGGCGGCAGCAAAGACTTCTGGGGCCAGAGCCTCACGGGCGAGGTGCTCGACACCCGCGCTTACAGGGGCATCGTCAGTTACGAGCCCAGCGAGTTGGTGGTCACGGTGCGCTGCGGCACGCCGCTGGCCGAGCTGGAAGCCGCTTTGGCCGAAAAAGGCCAGTGCCTGGCGTTCGAGCCGCCGCACTTTGGCGAGGGTGCCACGGTGGGCGGCATGGTGGCTGCGGGCTTGAGTGGCCCCGCCCGCGCCACGGCGGGTGCGGTGCGCGACTATGTTCTGGGTGCCCGCTTCATCAACGGCAAGGGCGAAGACCTGACCTTTGGCGGGCAGGTCATGAAAAACGTGGCCGGTTACGACGTGAGCCGTCTGCTGGCGGGCAGCTGGGGCACGCTGGGCCTGATCACCGAGGTCAGCCTGAAAGTTTTGCCGGTGGCCCCGGCCGAAGCCACGCTCATGTGTGCGGGCTTGCCGCAAGCCGACGCGCTGGCGCTGCTGCACCGCTGGGGTGGTCAGCCTTTGCCTTTGAATGCCAGTGCCTGGGTGCGCGACACCACCGCCCAGCCGGTGGCCGATTATTTGTTTGTTCGCCTACGTGGCGCGGTGGCGGCGGTGCAGTCGGCGATTGGCAAGATGAGCGCCGATGCGACGGCGTTGGGGGCGCAAGTGCAGCAGATGGCCAATACCGAAGCTGCGCCAGACTGGCATGCCAGCGGCGAGCAAACCCTGCCGTTTTTTGACGCACCTGCCGCCGATGTTTGTTTGTGGCGCTTGTCGGTGCCGCAAACTGCGCCGGCGCTGGATGTGCCCTATGCCCAATACATTGAATGGCAAGGCGCGCAGCGCTGGCTGTGGGCCCCGGCCTCGGCGGCAGTGGCCTTGCGTGAACTGGCGCAATCGGTCGGTGGCCATGCCAGCTTGTTCCGTGCCAGCGCAGCGCACGCCGAGGTGGACAAAATCGCCGGGGTGAACACCCCGCTGGATGCGGTGCAAGAACGCATCCAGCTGCAATTGCAAAAACAATTCGACCCCAAAGGCGTGTTCGCCACCGGTCGCATGCACCCGCTCTGAGGCGAACACTCATGCAAACCCATCTCGCCCCCGAATACCAGAACACCCCTGAAGGCCAGGAGGCCGAAGCCATCCTGCGCAAGTGCGTTCACTGCGGCTTTTGCACTGCCACTTGCCCCACCTACCAACTGCTGGGCGACGAGCTGGACGGCCCGCGTGGCCGCATCTACCTGATGAAGCAGGTGCTGGAAGGCCAAACGCCGACCCGCGCCACGCAGCAACACCTGGACCGGTGCCTGACCTGCCGCAACTGCGAAAGCACATGCCCGAGCGGCGTGCAGTACGGCCACTTGGTGGACATTGGCCGCAAGCTGGTGGACGCCAAAGTCGAGCGCCCTGTGGGCGAAAAACTGGTGCGCTGGGCGCTTAAAGAAGGCCTGCCGTCGCCCCTGTTCGCCCCCGCCATGAAGATGGGCCAAATGGTGCGCGGCCTACTGCCCGAAGTCCTCAAAGCCAAAGTGCCGCGCCTCAGAATGCCGGTGCCTGGCCCACCCGCCAACACGCCCGCAAAGTGCTGATGCTGGCTGGTTGCGTGCAGCCGAGCATGAGCCCCAATATCAACACCGCCACCGCCCGCGTGCTGGACGCCGCAGGCATCCAGACCGTGACGGCTGAAAAAGCCGGTTGCTGTGGCGCGGTCAAGTTCCACCTGAATGACCACGACGGCGGCAAAGACCACATGCGCGCTAACATCGACGCCTGGTGGCCGCTGGTCGAGTCGGGCGAGGTCGAGGCCATCGTGATGAACGCCTCGGGCTGCGGCGTCATGGTCAAGGACTATGGCCATGTGCTCAAAGACGACCCCCAGTACGCCGACAAAGCCGCCCGCATCGGCGCTTTGACCCGCGACTTGGGCGAGCTGTTGCCTGAGCTGGTTCCTTTACTGAAAGACCGATTGAAGCCCGAAGCACTGCAAGCCGCAGGTCTTCAGGCCTATCACCCGCCTTGCACGCTGCAACACGGCCAGCAACTCAAAGGCGGCGTTGAAAAACACCTGACTGACTTGGGCTTCCAGATCAAGGTCACCGCCAACGAGTCGCACCTGTGCTGCGGCTCAGCCGGTACTTACAGCGTGCTCAACCCTGATTTGTCCAAACAACTGCGCGACCGCAAGCTGGGTCACCTGAACGCACTGGAGCCGCAAGGCGTGCTGAGCGCCAACATCGGCTGCATCACCCACCTGCAAAGCGGCAGCGGCCTGCCGGTGCGGCATTGGGTGGAGTTGCTGGATGGGGCTTTGAACGGACAAGCCTGATCGGCATGTCATGAACAGGGGTAAAAATGATCAAAGGGACTTGCCATTGCGGATCGTTGAGTTGGAAGTTTGATGCCATACCGGATGGCGCAACCGCCTGCAACTGCACAGTTTGTCGCCGTTACGGTGCGCTGTGGATTTACGACCATGAGGGCGAGGGAGTTCAGGTGACCGGGCCTACCCAGTCATATGTCCGAGGCACGGCCATAGAGTTTCATTTTTGTGCTCACTGTGGCTGCGTGTCACATTGGCGTGCGCAACAAGTCGACAAGGATGGCCGCCGAAGAATGGCCGTCAACGTCCGGCTGGCGGAACCCGACGCGGTGGCACATATACCGATTGACCATTTTGACGGGCTGGACAGCTTTGACGACTTGCCGCGTGACGGCAAGTGCGTGGCCGATTATTGGTCTTAAAACAAGGCGTCAATCTCTTGGGTTGATGCCTATCGCCCTCGTTTTCACCGCTCAGCCGTTGGCTCTGAGCACCCGAATCCTTTCAGCTTGAACACGGCCAACGCACCTCAGGAGACATGACATGGCAACCGCCAGCAAAGTTCAAGGCCCCGCATCGTATTTCCCGTCGATTGAAAAGACCTAGGGTCAGCCGGTGGTTCATTGGCTGAAGATTTTGGCTGGCTTGCAGGATCAAAAACACATGGTGCAAGTGGCGCACCTCAAAACCGAGCACGGTCTGGGCCATGGCCATGCCAACGCGCTGGTGGCGTACCACCGGGCGCAATACCCCAGCGTTGCCAAACCCGCCTGAAGTCCCGCGCTGAAGCGAATCCACAAGCCTCGGCCAGTTGTTCTTGCGTCAGTGCAGGGTTGTGCGTGAGCAGCTCTTGCGCACGTGCCATGCGCAGTTGTTGCTGGTAGTCCACCACGCTGATGCCGGTGTGTTGCATGAACAGGCGCGACAAATGCCGGGGACTCACGCAGGCCACTTTGGCCAGCTCGGCCAATGACCAGCGGCGAGCAGGGTCCTGGCTCAGGCTGTGTGCGATGGCGTCTTGCGCCCTGTGTACGGCCGGGTGCATGTGGTTGCGGTGCGCCAGCCAGGGGGACAGCTGCGGATCATGTGGGCCACGTCGGGTGTACATCACCAACCTGCGCGCCACTTGGGCGGCCAGTGCAGCGCCTGCCACCTGTTCGACGATGTAGAGCGCCAAATCAATGCCGGTGGTGATGCCCGCGCTGGTCAGCACCTGCCCGTCATCCACAAAAATCCGGTCGGCTTGTACCTGCGCAGTGGGGGCCAGGGTTTGCAGGTCGGCGATCAGGCTGTGGTGGGTCGTGCAGCGCAGGCCATCGAGTCGGCCCGCCATGGCCAAGAGCAAAGCGCCTGAACAAATGCTGGCTAAACGCGTGTCGGGTTGCGGTGCAGATTGCAACCAGCGCACCACTTGCTGTGCTGCTGGGGTGGCGTAGTCTTCGCGCTCGTGGCTGTTGCCGGTGATCAGCACCAAGCTGCCCAGCGGCAGCTGGGCAGGCAGGGGGGCCAGCCCGCCCAGCTGTGTGCCCAACGATGTGGTCACATCGGCCAGTGGCCCGCAGGTGTGCAAGCTCAGCGGCGCACCCATGTCGCGTGCCATGCGCAGTCCCTCTGCCGGGCCTGCGTAGTCGAGCATCAACACGCCGGGCGTGATGACCAGATAAACCGACAGATTCAGGTTTGGCATGACCCGTGGTTCAAGCTGTTGAATGTCATGCTTTGCATTGGGATGACGATGATTCGGACGCACAGACCCGTGGTTTGAATACACGCTCGGTCGATGCCGGGTTGTTCAGCAGCTTGGCCGCCGGGCGCACCGGGCGGCGCACCAGTTCGCCACCGCAATTGGGGCAGATGCCCTGCAAATGGCTGTCGGCGCACTCGGCGCAAAAGGTGCATTCAAAGGAGCAGATGCGCGCATCGAGCGCCGCAGGCGGCAGGTCGCGGTTGCAGCATTCACAGTTGGGGCGCAGTTGGAGCATGGTGGTGTCGTGCAGAGTTTCAGAGACCAGATAGGCAAGTATCCACGGTCACGATGCGTGCAAAGCGATCGGCCAAGACCAGCTCGGTCCGCGTGGTGATGTCCTTCGCGCTGAAAGTCTCGCCTGTGCCCGCGTGGGTCATGGGAAAGGTCAGGGTCGCCTCGGACACAAAGTCCACCGCATAGCCCAGGTCCGAGCCGACCCGTGCTGTTGTTTCGCAGCACTGCTCGGTGCGGATGCCGCTGATGATCAGCCGCTGAATGCCGCGCCTGCGCAACCACAAATCGAGCCCGGTGTCGGTGAAGGCGTTGTGGGTGTGTTTGGTCAGGGTGACGGCGGGGTCGCCGGGCAGCCAGTCAACGGGCCGGACATGACCAGACGCCACCTGGAACGGTGCATCACCGTCCACATGCAGTATGTGAACAATGGGCACATGGGCTTTGCGGCAGCCGTCTTCCAGCCGGAGCAATGACTGCTGAAACGGAGTCACATGGCCCAAAGGCCAGTAGGGCATGTGCATGAACGATTGCTGCACGTCGATGACAAGCAGAGCGGATGGGGGTGTTGAGGTGTGGGTCATGGCAGGCATGTGCAGTGGATGGACATGCGGCCATTGTGCGAACAGGGCCAGACATTGGACAGGGCTAGGCCAGACCAAGATGGGACTAAAAAGGACAAGCTTCCTGACACCCCGTTGTCAGTACCCCTCAGGCAAAGTCTTCTCCTGTGCACAGACGGTCTGTGCACCTTCAGGGAAAAGACAAATGAAAAAAGTGATTGACTGGTTTGAGATTCCGGTGAGCGATGTGCCGCGTGCGCAGGCGTTCTATGAGGCGGTGTTGCAAACGAGCTTGCAACTTGAGGGCTATGCCGGGCCGGGCATGCAGATGGCGGTGTTCCCGGGGGAGGGCGATGCTGTGAAAGGGGCATTGATCTCGGGCCATCCGGCGTTGCAGGTGGGCGCTTGCGGCACCTTGGTGTATCTGCATGCGGGGCCATCGCTGGATGCGACCTTGCAGCGCGTCGAGGCGGCGGGCGGGCAGGTGCTCATGGGCCGCGTGGCCTTGCCCGAGGGGCTGGGTTTCATGGCGCACATGCGCGATGTGGACGGCAACCGTGTAGGGCTGCACGCCTATGCGTGATCCGGGCCTAAACTGCCGACCCTTGCCTGCCTTTTGATGGATTGACCATGCGCCGCGCTGACCGCCTATTCCAGATCGTCCAACTCATCCGGGGCCGTCGCCTGACCACGGCCCAATGGTTGGCCCGGCGGCTGGAGGTGTCCGAGCGCACGGTTTACCGCGATGTGGCCGACCTGCAATACCAGGGCGTGCCGATTGAGGGGGAGGCAGGGGTGGGTTACCGCCTGGGAGAAGGCTTTGATTTGCCGCCGTTGATTTTCACCCCGCAAGAGGCGCAGGCCCTGGTGGTGATGACGCGGGTGGCGCAGCAGTGGCTGGACCCGGCGCTGGCCCGCGCCAGCGAGTCGGCTTTGTCGCGTGTGCTGAGTGTGTTGCCCCCAGACCAGCGCCATGCCGCGCAACACACGCCGGTGTATTCACCCCCTTGGGGCCTCACGGCCGAGCAACAACCGCACTTGCAACTTTGGCGCGAAGCCACACAGGGCCTGCACAAGCTGGCGCTGGTTTACAGCGATGCACAAGCACGCACCAGCGAGCGCACGGTGTGGCCCTTGGGCAGCTTTTTCTGGGGCGCAGTCTGGACTTTGGTGGCCTGGTGCGAAAAGCGTCAGGCTTTCCGCAGTTTTCGCCTGGACCGCATTCAGTCGATGACGGCATTGGCAGACACGTTCAAGTTGTCTGACGGGCAACGGCTGATGGACTATTTGCGCCAGCAAGGCGTGGACCCGCAGGCCTTGGAGTGAGAAGAAATGAACTACTGGATCGGTGTGGTCAGTCGCTCGCATGTCTTGCGCGGTGTGGCGGGTGGTTTTGCGCAGATGAACCACGGCAAGCAGGCCCCGCTCAAGCGCATGAAGGCAGGGGATGGCCTGATCTATTACTCACCGCGTGAGGCGTATCCCGATGGTGCGCCTTTGCAGGCGTTCACTGCCCTGGGTTTCATCCGCACGGGCGAGGTGTACGCGCACGACATGACGCCCGATGGCGTGCCGGGTTTTGTGCCCTGGCGCATTGATGTGGACTATCAGGTGGTGCAAAGCGCACCCATCAAGCCGCTGATTGCACAGCTGGATTTCATCACCGACAAAACCCACTGGGGTGCAGTTTTTCGCTTCGGGCAGATCAAGATCAGCGAGGCGGATTTCAGGCGAATTGCGGAGGCCATGGGTTGTGGCGAAGTGCCAGCATCCGTTTCTCCGTCTTTGCCAGGAGTGGGGCAACGGATGCTGCCGGTTCAGTCAACGCTGTTTTGAGCTGCCCCACCTCACCCCGCCAGAGCCGCCTCAATGTCTTTGGCGATTTTCTCGGGCGCGTCCTGCGGCGCATAGCGCTTGATCACGCGGCCGTCACGCCCCACCAGGAATTTGGTGAAGTTCCATTTGATGGCCTTGCTGCCCAGAATACCGGGGGCCTCGGCCGTGAGCCACCGGTACAGCGGGTGGGCCCCCTCGCCGTTGACCTTGATTTTGGACATCATCTGAAAGCTTACGCCGAAGTTCTTCTGGCAAAAATTGGCGATCTGGGCGTCGTCGCCCGGGTCCTGGCTGGCGAACTGGTTGCAGGGGAAGCCGATCACCGCCAGGCCTTGCGCGCCGTATTGCTGGTGCAGTTTTTCCAGACCGGTGAACTGCGGTGTGAAACCGCAGGCGCTGGCGGTGTTGACGATCAGCATCACGCGCCCCTTGTATTGGGACAGGGCGACGGGCTGGCCGTCGATGCCGGTGGCTTCAAAGTCATACAGGCTCATGGGTGTTCCAGTGGGGGTGTGGGGTTTTAAAAATCTCAACCGAGTCAATTTGGGGGGCCAAACACAAATTGGTCAATGGCAGCAGATACTTCTGCACCCGCACCGTAGAACATGTGAAAACCCGAACTGCAGGGGTTTTGTGACTGCGCCTCGCCGCCTTTGATCAAGACATAGTCGGTCTTTAAGCGGTTGGATTTTTGCTGTTGATCGAAGACAGCTTTCGATCTGGAGGGCGTTGATTTTGGACATGCATCTTGTTCATGTGCCAGGAACAGGATGCGCAGCTGGGTGTTGTCGTTGAAGGTGGCACCGTGGCGCGCCGAACTGTAGATGGCACCTTCGACCAGGTTTTCCTGATGGTTTTTTTGCAGCATCTTGTAAAACTCGGTGATGCTCACGGCACCGTTGCTGTGCCCCATGATCCAGACAGGCAAGCCGTACATGGCCTTGAAATGGCGCACAACGCTTTCAATGCGCAGTAAATGTTCACCGTTCTGGCGGGAAACCGGGTAATCCGTACCGACGGGCAGGTTGACGGGTGAATCAAACACCACGACATGGAATGCCCCGTGGCCTGATTTTTCTTCGCTCAGTGGTTTGAGTGTGGCACCGTAAAAGCCGCCCAGTTGGGTTCGCCCGGGTGTGAGGCCCAACCTGCCTTCACCTCCGGGTATGAAAATCAGTGTGGCTTTGGCCCGCTTTGCGGGCCACACAAAATTGAGTGTGGGCGCATCGCTGAACAAAAATCCTTTTTCTTTGAATTCGATGCTCACGACCTGGCTGAATGCTGTGGCGTGTGCCAGTGCGCCGATCAAAAAAGCTGTCCATTTGCCCACGTTGATTCCATTTTTGCGGTTATGCCATGTCTGCCGGGGTATCAAGTTGCGGCGATCCGCAGCGGTCGGTCAGTCCGTTTTTTGCCCTTGCCAACCGACAGTTAGCAGCGCCGCCAGCAAGATCAGCGCGCCGCCCATCAGGGTGCGGCTGTCCCATTGGGAGGCGCCCAGTATGACGGAAGACACGCTGGCGAACAGCACCTCAGACAACATGACCAGGGCCGTGGTGTGGGCAGCCAGCCGGGCTGCGCCGTATTGCAGGGCCAGGTTGCCCAGCAGAAAGGACACGCACAGCAAGGCCACGTAAGGCCACCAGGCCCAAGCAGGGCTGGCACTTGTGCTGATCACGCCTGTGGCCAGGCCCATCAGGGCGGCAGCCGTGGCCATGACCGCACCGCCACCAAACATGGCCAGCGTGCGCGAGGCGCTGGGTGCGTCTTTGAGTTTGAGCAGGAGTGTGTTGGTCAGGGCAAAGGTGAAGCCGCTGGCCAGGGCCAGCACATCGGCCAGGCTTTCGGGCACGGGCCAGGGGGTCTCAGGGGTTTTGAGCACGATGACCAGTCCGGTTAGCGCCAGCACCAGTCGCACCAGCGCCATGGGGCGGGGTTTGTCCCCCAGCAGCCACCAGGCCAACAACACCGACCAGGCCGGCATCAGATAAAACAACAGCACCACGCGCACCACGTCGCCCACCGTCACGGCCCAGTTGAAGCCGACGTTCGTTAAGCCTGATGCCAGCAGCAGCCACCACAGTCCGCGATGTTGGTGCCAGCTCACCAAGCGCTTGCTGCGCCACAACGATGCGGTGATGCAGGCCAACACAAAGCCATAGACCAGCGCCGTGGCCCACAGCGGGTGCAGGCCCAGCGCTTCGAGTTGTTTGAACGGCCACCAGCAAATGCCCCAGACCAGGGCATTGAACAGCAGACCGGCCACAGCCAAGGTTTTAGGGGGCAGTTGACCCATGCGGTGAAGAGCCCTGACCGCTGGTCAGGAGGGGTCGTGGGGCAGTGGGGCGGCCTTGTGCTTGCGCCACCAGCGCCAGCCCAGCCAGGCCAGGCCCAGCGCCAGCAAACTCAGAATGCCGTGTTGGAACTGGCGCAGCACGCCAAACATCCAGTCCCAGTTCTGGGCACCGAAGTAGCCCAGGTAAACCCAGATGGGCACGCTGATGATGGCGGCGAAGCCGTCCATGAAGAACCAGGTGGCAAAGCTCACGCGGTGGCTCATGCCCGCCGAGAAAAACACCGGGGTGCGCAGGCCGGGCAGAAAGCGGGCCACGAACATGACCCATTTGCCGTATTTGTGGAAGGCGTCTTGCGCGCTGGCAAAACGCTCGGGGGTCAGGATTTTGCGAAATCCGGGCAGTTGAGAGATGCGTTGACCATAAAGGCGACCCAAGGTGAACATCAGGCCATCACCGATCATGACGCCGGCCATGCCCACGGCAAACATGGTGTGCACATCGGCATGGCCCAGCCCGGCGATCACGCCGCCAGTAACCAGGGTCACGTCTTCGGGCACAGGGATGCCAAAACCGCACACCAGCAGCATCACGAACACAGCCCAATAGCCGTACTCGGTGAAGATGGGCATCAAAAACTGAAAAACTTCCATGAATCTCAAAATTCAGCCAGCCCTCGATCCCGGGGCGAAATGCACGGTTGCGGCAGGCTGCGCGCCAGTGTAAAGCATTTGCATGCCCCTTTTTGAGAGGGGGCAGAGGGGTATTCCCGGTGCGCGCGCAAGCTGGACCGGGGGCAGTTTGTCGTGGTGGTGCGGTGTTTGCTGGCACACTTGGCCACGTCGTTTTTGTTTCTCCAGACTTTTATGCCCCGCCCGATCCAAGCCACCATCCACACCGCTGCGCTGCGCCACAACCTGGGGGTGGCCCGGCAGGCCGCGCCTGACGCCCAGGTCTGGGCGGTGGTCAAGGCCAATGCCTATGGGCACGGCATCGAGCGGGTGTTTGAGGGCCTGCGCGGGGCCGATGGCTTTGCTTTGCTGGACCTGGCCGAGGCCGAACGGGTGCGCGCCCTGGGTTGGCGCGGCCCGATCTTGCTGCTGGAAGGCGCTTTTGAAGCCCGCGATCTGGAGCTGTGCTCACGTCTGCACCTGTGGCACACGGTGCATTGCGACGAGCAGATCGACATGCTGGCGCTGCACAAGACGCACGAGCCACACCGGGTGTTCCTCAAAATGAACTCGGGCATGAATCGGCTGGGTTTTGCGCCGCAGCGTTACCGCTCGGCCTGGACGCGCCTGAACGCCTTGCCCCAAGTGGACGAGATTTCGCTCATGACCCATTTCAGCGATGCCGATGGCCCCAAGGGCATCGCTCAGCAGATGGCTTGTTTTGAAGAGGCCGCCCGTGACTTGCCCGGTGAGCGCAGTGTGAGCAACAGCGCCGCCACTTTGCGCCATGCCCATGCAGGGGCCGTGAAAGCTGACTGGATCCGCCCGGGCATTGCCGTGTACGGCAGTGCGCCCGACTTTCCCGAACACAGTGTGGCGCATTGGGGCTTGCAGCCCGCCATGAGCCTGAACGCCCGCATCATCGCCGTGCAGCACCTGCAAGCGGGCGACAGCGTGGGCTATGGCTCCAGTTTCGTGGCCGAGCAGCCCATGCGCATCGGCGTGGTGGCCTGCGGGTATGCCGATGGTTACCCGCGCATTTGCCCCACCGGTACCCCGGTGCTGATTGATGGCGTGCGTGGCCGCACTGTGGGCCGGGTCAGCATGGACATGTTGGCGGTGGACCTGAACCCCACCCCGCAAGCTGGTGTGGGCAGTACGGTCACCTTGTGGGGCAGGGCGGCCAATGGTGCCGTGCTGGGGATTGACGAAGTGGCCCAGGCCGCAGGCACCGTGGGGTATGAGTTGATGTGCGCGCTGGCGCAGCGTGTGCCGGTGGTGGTGGAAGACGGAACGTCGTCCAGTCCTGCCGGGCTCAGACCTTGATCCAGGTGTCGTAACCGGTTTTCAGGATCAGGGCCAGCACCACCCAGATGAACGCCTGGCGCACAAAGCCCGCGCCGTGTTTCAGGGCCAGGCGGGTGCCGATCAGGCTGCCCACGATGTTGGCCAGTGCCATGGGCATGGCCAAGTGCCACCAGACATGGCCTTTCAGGGTGAACAACACCAGCGCCGCCACATTGGTCGCCACGTTGATCAATTTGGCCGAGGCCGAGGCGTTCAAAAAGTCATAGCCCAGCAGCCGCACATAAGCAAACACCAGAAAGCTGCCCGTGCCTGGCCCAAAAAAGCCGTCATAAAAACCGATCAACAGACCGATGCCTGCCGCGATCCAGGCCTCTGTGGCCCCCGCAAAGCGGGGCGCATGGCTGCGGCCCAGGTCTTTTTTGGCCAGGGTATAGAGCAGCAACAGGGCCAGCAACACCGGCAGCGCCTTGCGAAACAGGCTGGGGTCGATTTGCGTGACGGTCCAGGCCCCGGCCAGCGACCCAAGCAGCCCGGCTCCTGCCGCAGGCAACAGCGAGCGCCAGGGCATGACCACTTTGCGGCTGTATTGCACGGTGGCAAAGGCGGTGCCCCAGAGCGAGGCGCTTTTGTTGTTGCCAAACAAGGTGGCGGGGGGGGCGGTGGGGAAAGTGGCAAACAGCGCGGGCAGCAAGATCAGTCCACCGCCGCCCACGATGGCATCCACCAGCCCGGCCAGCAGAGAGGCCAGCGAAACAATCAACAATTCCATGCGAGGGATTATGGCGGGTGACCCGTCCTGAATTAGGTTGACACCTGGGACGGTGATTCAAGCCGAGCGATTTCGGCCAACGACGCCCGATGCACCGCATCGGGCGTTTGCA
>JACCDQ010281899.1_pt1 | contig 18823 bp, 16 predicted proteins | sample 7446031 | NCBI WGS metagenome assembly JACCDQ01 (sample SAMN15323442, study PRJNA562643) | freshwater metagenome | isolation source: river surface water | place: USA:Blue River Watershed | collected 2017-08-17
AATTGTGGTATATTTTTGTTTTGTTTTAAGGAGAGCGCGCCAACACACCCATCGACACGATCCCCGACAAGATCGCTACAATACCGCTTACCAACGTCGCTATCGTGAAATTGTAATTGTGCTCCTTCGGCTTATCATTCTGATTGTAGCACTCTAGCGCAATCGATGATGTCGCAACAGATAATATACCCAACAACAATAATGCTAAACCAGCACCGAGAATTTTTACATTCATTGTATTACTATATTGGCAGAAATTAATTCATAATTGTTTTGTTTTCTTAAAATAATATCATGTCTGATAATCAATGTGAAGAAAATACATATTGTTTAAATACTCGTAGAGATCAACAATTCTTGCTTAAATTCATAACAAATAAATTTAATGGCAAACAAGAATTACTTTATAAAGATTTTAGTTTCTATATAAATAGAAATAAGAATCACATATTCAAAATGACACCAATAATATCTAACAAAACCTTAATACTTGCCATATATAATCAAGATAATACAAATCCTTGTCTTAAAATGAAATTCTTTAAAAGAACTCAGGATGCATTAGGTACGTATTACTTTAATAAATCAAGAATTGAACTAATAGCACGTGATTTATGTGGAATCCGAAAAGGAAAAATAACAGAATCTCTAACTGGGAAATATATTACATTGCTAGCAGATATGTTAAATAATATTTTTCGCGTTAAACAGTCAGTTTTAAATGATGATGCGCGCCTGACACTATGTAATATTCCAATAAAGTTAAAGGTGTTGAAACTTTTATCAGATGGTCAGACTTGGTATGAGAAAACAATTGGGTTTAGTTTAGTCGATACAAGTATTTATGAATTAGCACGAAATGTATCACAAATAACATATGAATACTTATATAATATTATGAAAGACAATCCGCGCAACTCATTAGATGGAGATATTGGGATTGTAAGTGATGATGACCTATTCAAGACCGTGGAGATTTTAGGTAAATACAATTTAACCACAAGAAATACATTACAAGAAATTGTTAAGAGTATATTTGAAACACCAGGAGTTGTAGAATGTGATGCTGGATGGGTGTATACTTACGTATTATCACTCCCAAACCGTAAAAAAGTGTATAATGATCCACAATATAATTCTTATAAAGAATATATTGATTTGATGGCTAAACTAACAACACACAATGAATCAATTAAATACTACAATCAATGAAGAAATAAACGAAGATTCGTAAAAACCATTACCATCTTATAATCATTGGTTGCTTGTATAACTTGGTCATCTGCAACGCTGCCACCAGGTTGCACGATATATTTCGTATTGATCTTAGAAGCCTGGTCAATCGAATCTCTAAAGGGGAAAAATGCATCAGAACCCAAAACAATGTTGTCAAATTTATTCAATATTGTTTTACGCTCATGAGATGTTAATGGAGTTGGTATTGTTGTAAACAATTTGCACCAGTTCTTATATTCTACATCAGAAAAGTCATTCTGCAAATAACTAATTGTTGCATTAACTTTATCTTGTTTTTTGATATTCGACAGAAATGGTAGATTAGTATATTGTCTCAAGAACCAAATCTCAGCCTTCTGTCGCGCAAGTCGGACACAATCGATCCTACTCTGTTGACCAGCACCCACGCCAATGACTTGATTATCATATGTGAAACATGTAGAATTAGATTGTGTGTATCTAAGAGTAATCATTGATAGGAGCATGTCATTCTGAATATTTTCAGAAATTTGTTTTGTTTTAGAAACAATATTGGTTAATAACTCTTTTGTGATCTTAGTGCTAGGTTTAGTCTGAGACAATAGTGTATTGCCAAATTGTTTTGTTTCTATTTCGTAGTTAAGCAGATCGTCCGTACCCTGTAGAATTATAAATTTGTTTTGTTTCTTCTTTTTCAAGATTTCAACTGCTTCTGGGGTATAATTTGGAGCAATGATCCCATCGGCAACTTGTGGTTTAATATAATTTGCCAAGTCTTCATCAACAATAGTGTTAATTGCGATAAAATCACCAAAAGATGACTTTGGATCACAATTCCTCGCTCTTTCATATGCACTCTTTGCAGTGTCTCCGAGTGCCACGCCTGCAGGACTCGTGTGTTTAAATGATGCAGCACATGGTTTGCTGAATACTGTTTTAGCCTCTAATACCAATGAATATCCATAAAGCGCATCAAGAACATTGATGTATCCAGGTTCTCCATTAAGTAAAATAAAAGGAACTTTATTATTCGTAAAGGATATCGTTGCTTGTTGGTCAGGATTACATCCATACTTCAATTTCATTTTGAAATGACTAGATGTTTTAATGCGTGAAAACAAACGACCCAATTTATACATATTTAAGTCTAATTAGTATCTTGAATTAAATATGAAGAAAGCACTTATTTCTGTTTCAAACAAGACTGGGATTGTAGAATTGAGCAAGGTCATCGTGTCTCAAGGATATCAAATCATTGCATCCAGCGGAACTCATGAGTTTTTAAAACAAAACAATGTGAAGAGTACTTTAATTTCTGATTACACTGGTGTGCCAGAGACAGAAGATGGTCGTGTCAAGACCTTACACCCCAAAATATATCAAAATATATTGAATAGCTACGATAACAATGATGAAACTATTGACATCGTAGTTGTGAACCTGTATGATTTTAAAACAAAACAATCTGTTGAGAACATTGATATTGGTGGTGTGTGTTTGCTACGCGCTGCTGCCAAAAACCACGAACGCAAAATTGTATTGTCCGATCCAGCACAATATAATATATATATTTCTGGTAAGTATAAACGCCAAGCATTCGCTCAATCTGCATTTGAATATACATATAATTATGATTATATGATTTCTCGATGGTTAGAGGAAAAACATTGAATTATGCACAAATAATAATTTCAGTACGCTATGTTTGCGGAGAACAATACAGAAATAGTATACCATAACAAAAATAGGTAATTGTTTTAATTATATGCATTGTTGTGATTTATATAATTAAAACAAAACAATAATCAATATAACATGAAAGTTGGCATCATCCGATATCCCTGCTCCAACGGAGATAATGATATGCTCCGGTACTTCGAAGATAGCTTCTATATCTGGCACAAAGAAACGGTACTGCCAAAATTGGATCTGTTAGTAATACCCGGTGGTTTTGCCTTTGGAGATAGATACTACGAACAAGCAACCGGAGAATATGTCATGGACCCTGGAAGAATGGCAATGGAATCGCCAGTCTCCACGGTCATTATCCAAGCAGCCAAAATGGGTATCCCTATTCTAGGAGTCTGCAATGGTTTCCAGATACTCATCAAACTAGGGCTACTTCCTGGACAACTTGTGATGAACGACGAAAAACAATTCGTCCACAAACGCCGCAAATGTAGCGTACGTGGACAAGAACTAGAATTATTGGTTGCCAACAAATATGGTAAATACGTGGGGAATGATGCTGACGTGTTCATGACATATGAAGATGGTTCGGTCGCAGGCGTAAAACAAAACAATGTCTACGGAATCATGCCGCATCCCGAAAGAACAAACAATATCGAATTCAAGAAAATTCTAGAATTAGATATAGCTTTGACATCGGTGATGTCCAGCGAACATATTACCTACAAAAGCACGAAACAATACCTCAAAGAATTGCCTACATCTGGAAAACACGTGGTTGTACCTCCTGGAGAAAACGCAGGAATCGTAGATATTGGTAATGGGTGGGGGTTAGCTCTTAGAATAGAAAGCCACAACCACCCGCTCATGATCAATCCCTATGAAGCAGCCGCCACTGGAGTCGGCGGCATCATCAGAGACATCTTCGCGATGGGAGCAAGACCAATTGCCTTATTAGATTTTCTCCGCTTCCATGAAAAAGATAATCATAGAGTCAGAGAAACCATAAGGGGTATTGCAGAATATGGCAATTGCATTGGCATTCCAAATGTTGGTGGAGACTTTGTACTAAATAGTTGCTATGAACATAATCCCTTATTGAATGTAGCATGTATTGGTCTAGTGAAGCTCGATAACATAGTCTATGGAAGAGTAAGAAATATTAATGACAAAATCATATACATTGGCAATAAAACAGGATCAGACGGTGTTGGCGGAACCTGCATGGCATCCAAGGAATTTACTGAAAACAGCAGAGACCATGAAGTACAGTTCGGAGACGCATTTCTTGAAAAACTATTACTTGAAGCATGTTGTGAATGCGCAGAAACTGGCTTGCTCGAAGGTATGCAGGACATGGGGGCTGGAGGGCTAATTTGCTCAGCCGTCGAACTCATTCAACGTGCGCGGACGGACAATGATAAACTAGGTTGTCATCTCTACGCCGACAATATCCCCACTAGATATGATATGAAACTACCGGATATTCTCACGTCAGAAAGTCAAGAACGTATGCTACTTATCTGTAAAGAAGAAAATTATGAGAAAATCAAAGAAATATTGGATAAATGGGACTTAGAATGTCACTGCGTTGGAGAAGTAGTAGACGATGCCAAATTCAGCATATATCACAACAAACAATTGGCGTACCAAAGAGATATGAATGCATTCAACTCTCTGACCGTTGATTGGGATTTAAAACAAAACAAAACAATTTTTGAAGATGATTCTATGGTCCATGGACTGGAACTCTGGCAACAGTACGACTCCACGATCGGATGCAGAACCATCAAAGGCCCACTTGACAAAGGCAACTACAGCATCCTCGATCTATGGGAAATTAACAAAAAACTCATGATCACGTGGGGCAGCAGTATCAAAGAATGTGCAGATAATGTACCAGACAATGCACAAAAACTATGCGTTATTAACTGTCTTAACTATGGGAATCCGCGAGATGTCATGCAAGAATTCGTAGATAACATTCATCTGATGCGTAAAGAATCGGAAGAATATAATGTGCCAATAGTAGGCGGTAATGTTAGCCTATATAACGCGACCGATGGCAAGAATATCAAAGGCACGCCTGTCTTGGTGATGTGCAGTATCATGGATTAAATGGAATGCCAAATGGTCGCATATATGACTTCTCCGGGAATCCCTTAACATTAATAAGTTCTCGCGCAGATAAATATTTTAAACTATCGATACCATACATTTTAACAATTTCTTGAATAGAATAATTGTTGATTAATAATTCTTCTTGTTTTCTGATAGAAATGCCAAATATACAAGTATCCACAATAGGGGGCGCCGGTATTCTAACGTGGATTTCCTTTGCGCCAAATTTTTTAAGATTGGTGACGATCTCTTTAAGTACAGTCCCCCTAACTATGGTGTCGTCGATCAAGATAATCTTCTGCCCCCGGATCAGATCTGTGTTATAGCCAAATTTCTTATGGCACACCATCTTGCGATCAGATGCTGTTGTAATGAATGTTCTATCCTCATTTATAAGAGTAATTGCTTGTAGTTGTCTGAGATTCATCTTATCTGCATATCCCTTTGCCGCAGCTAACCCAGATTTAGGTACTCCAACAACTTGATATGTATAATCAAACGTGTCGAAACATGTAAGCTGTTTACCGAGATTTTCTCGAATCTGCTGAATTGTGTAGTGATCATAAGTACTCAATGGATTCATTAAATAAAATATTTCAAATGCACATAAATTCTCTTGAGCTCTTGGATACTGATACAACATTTCAAACTTATTATCTTGGAGCTTATGTATTGTACCGGCTGGAATCATAGTTGCTGCTTGGGGGAGAGCACACGATTCAGAAGCAATGTATGTAGTTTCCTTATCCCGGCAGTAGAATAGCGGTCGGATCCCATAACGATCTCTAACTACATAAATCGCGCTATGTGTGTATAAAAGAAAACAATATGCCGCCGGAACAGTATTTATTATTTTTATCAACGACTCGAGAATATTGTTTTCATCGCAGAGCGACAACAAATACTGTGTATCGTGCGTCGACACGTTCGGTATCGTCCCATTGTGCACCATGTATAAGGAACCCTTTTGCAGCGGGTGCAATTGGGAAGCATCATCCGAACGACCAGATGTTGTGTACCTTGTGTGAGCCACCAATTGTTTTGTTTTAACTTCTTCCTGCTCGTCTATAATCAAAGGACCTAGATTCCTGGTATAACGAGAAGATGTAATATAACCGTATCCATCTTTTCTGCGGTGCTGCAACTTCTTGAACTGACGTAAAACATTATTGAGAGATCTCTCGACGCTTGACGAAAATCCAAAGATGCCGCACATAGAATAATTTAAGCTATTATATTTAATTAAATTAAAACAAAACAATACCTACTACAATGACAATTATCATCCTTGACTTCGGTTCGCAATATACTCAGCTCATTGCCAAAACAGTCCGCAAACTCGAAAGACACGCGATTGTCCAGCCACACGATTACGAACCAAGAGAACGCGTTGATGCCATTATTATCTCAGGGGGCCCGCAAACAGTGAAAGACCCAGACTCACTACGACCACATCCACTTCTATTCCCATTCTGCGAATATCACAAGATCCCCATACTAGGTGTCTGCTACGGATTCCAACTCATGATGCACCACTATGGCGGAATGGTGCATCAAGGGGGCGGGGCAGAATATGGCTACACCACACTAAATACCATTGAATCTAAACTATTCCGCGAAATAGCAAGTTATCGAGTCTGGTCCAGCCACCGTGATGTTGTGATTCGCTTTCCCGCGGGATTCAAACAAATAGGTTTTAATGCAAGGGGTGATTGCATCGCAGTAGAACATACTACCCTCCCATTTGCAGGAATTCAATATCACCCAGAAGTACAGCACTCTGCATGCAACGCCATAGCTTACTTTCTCGACAACATTGCACATATCCCTAAATTGTGGACCATTGGAACAATTCATGAAGATATCCAATACCTAATGCACACAATTAAAAAGGACGACCACGTCATCTGTGCACTCTCCGGAGGTGTTGACTCTACGGTGACCGCAGCCATCATCCATCAATATATCGGAGAGCGTCTACACTGTGTCCTCGTCGACAACGGACTGCTCCGCAGAGATGAAGCACGACATATCATAGCGCAATACAAAAACATGGGACTAAATGTTGTTTGCATAGACCACAAAGAAGAAATGCTAAAAGCACTAAAGGGTATCACCGATCCGGAGGAAAAGCGAAAAATCATAGGCCGTGAGTTTATCAAAGTTTTTCACAAATTTGCCCAAACTCTAGATGTTGATGTAAAATGGCTCGCACAGGGCACTATTTATTCAGACGTCATCGAGTCTGGTGGCACGAAGAATAGCCACACAATCAAATCTCATCACAATATTGGAGGACTTCTAGATAACTTGGGCTTCCAAATAATAGAACCCCTCCGCCACATCTTTAAAGACGAAGTTCGATCATATGCCCGTCACTATCTGAACATTCCAAACCACCTTATAGTCCGACAGCCATTTCCAGGTCCGGGACTCGCAATTAGATGCCCAGGAGAGGTGACCCCTGAAAAACTTGAAATAATCCGTTCAGCAGATGCAATCCTACAAGAAGAACTAATGGAACGTCCATATCTATATAACACTATATGGCAATCGTTCGTTATCTTGTTACCCATTTATTCGGTCGGCGTGCAAGGAGATCAGCGAAGCGATAAAAACTGTATCGTCTTGCGCATCGTCGCAAGCCAGGACGCCATGACCGCCAACTGGGTGCCACTCGAGTCGGAACTCCTACAACACATTTCTACCAGAATTACCAATGAAGTGTCTGGTGTCAATCGAGTCCTGCTGGACATCACAAACAAACCACCTAGCACCATTGAGTGGGAATAAAACAAAACAACAGGTTACAGTAAATAATGTATCTCTGCCAGTACAAAGATATCTTCGGAGCCCCCAATACCGGACTCCACTCCTACAGACTCCTCGACATCGCAATTGTTGACTTAGTGGCTACTCTCGTTGCTGCGTTTTTAATCGCACGCTATTTGAAACAAAGTCCACATCAAGTATTTATTATATTAATGGTCTTGGCTGTTATAGTGCATAAACTATTCTGCGTCGAAACAACTCTTACTAAAATGTTATCGTGAAGACTAAATAATATGATATCATGTATTAATAATGAAATGCTTCAATTTGTTTTGTTTTAAATCTACCAATACAAAACAAAAAAATCTAGACCCTACAGTAAAATTAGAATCAAAAGCAACAATTAAGAAAATCCTTTATGAGCCAGACAAAGTTATAGATATCCTACTTGTCGACGATGCTGATATCAATCGCTACATTCTCAACAAATTCATTATGAAATTAATAAAAAACAAACATCTACGTTTTACAGAGTCAAGCAATGGACTTGACGCTCTTCATAAAATAACATACAATCGCTATGATATCATATTTATGGACATAAAAATGCCAAAACTCAATGGAGATATTGTTGTCCAAAAAATCCGAGAGAAGGGAATCGATACGATCGTACTCGGTGTAACTGGACAGGCGGAAGTCAAAAAACAAGTGATTGAGAACGGAATGGAGTATTGCCTTATAAAGCCACTAGATGCGAGACAACTCAAAATATATCTGAATACTATTCTTGATACTGAATATTTTATCTAAACTCATCACACTACAATACAATAAATTATGAAAACTCCCTTTATTAATTGCACCATTATTAAAGAGAAATGGAAAATGTTACTAATTATCCTTATATTCTGTTCTGGATTGTCTATTGGCTTGTATATTGTCATTAGCAATATAATTAGAAATAATCATATTACAAGAGAAATATCGGACAATTCAAAATTTATAGAAATTCTGAGTTTACAATTTTCCTTATTATCTAGAATCTTACAATTTGGAGAAGAATATAGCAATTTATTTAAGTTTAATGAAACTATGTGGAAAACATATATCAAACTATCAGGACTAGAGAATCTTAATAATATTCTCTTCATCGACGAGTTAAGACTTCACTATTATGTCGACAATAATAATAAAACAGAATATGAAACCTATATGAGCACTCAACTTGGCAGGGATATTAATATATTTCAAGTCGAACTTAATGGTAGTTTTGTCCAAGGCAATTATGACTTCTATTGCCCATTAACATATATTTCACCAAATATTTCCAATATTCTTCATCGATATATTGGATCCGATATATGCCATATTGCAACTTATACTAACTATATATCTACTCTTAATAAAGATCCTAATATTCATATTCAATCAAGAGTTATTATTCGCAACAATGCAATCATCCTTGATGTTGGTAAAAAAATCAATAACGGGTTTATTATAGTATCCATCCTTGTAGATGATCTCATCAAGAATATTAATAAGCGCCTAACTAGAACATATCATATTAAACTATTAGAGAACAATAATGTATTGATAGATAATTCTATAGCATTTAGTCGACGATATGAACAAATTATTACATTCTTTAATCAGAAGTATGATATAATATTGTATTATAATGATAAACAAAAAGGTTATTTGGAATTTTTAATTCCAGCCACTATAGTATTATATCTATGCACTGCATCCATATTTTTATATATAAATAAATATCGTGAATTACAAATAAAAGTAGGTCAATATGAATTCGCCAATGAACTTTTAGGATACGTAAATCATGAATTGAGAAATCCCCTGAATAGCATTCTCGGTCTACTCCAAATCTGCATCGACGACTTTGAACAAACACTCACAAATAATACAATCGAAAGTATAAAGTCCAACCTAAAGACTGCAGAACAGTCATGCATCATGATCAATCACATTGTAAATGATATCCTCGACATGGCTAAACTCCAAAAGGGAAAATTGCAGATAGAATATACTACATTTAGTACGAAAATGCTTTTTATAGACATACGTAAAATTCTCTTACATAAAATTACAGAACACCCATCTATTAAATTTTCCTACAACACAAACATTGATTATATTACAATCGATAAATATAGATTAATACAAATTCTTATCAATTTCTTAACAAATAGCTATAAATTTACAGACTCTGGTTATATTAAATTAAGTATCATACAAGAAGATAATATTATTAAATATTCTGTTGTAGACTCTGGTATTGGAATATCAAATGAGAAAAAACAATTATTATTTAAACCATATGAACAAGTCAATATCCAAGATTCTATAAGACATGGTGGTATGGGGCTTGGTCTATATATATGCAAGATGCTCGCAGAACTTATGCATCTCGAAATCGGAGTTAATGATAACCCCGAAGGAGGCTCCGAATTTTATATAGTTCAAAAAATTCAGACAAATATTCATGAAAATACTATTGAACTATAGTAATGAGCAATTGCGCGATCACTCGAACTGGTGGCGCCGAAACATGCTTCACACACCAAGAACTCAAGAACTTAGCAGAAACATACAACAAAAATCATCAAGATAAAATTAAAACAAAACAAAACAAAACAAAACTCTATCATGATCTACGCAAACGATTATCCTGCTCAATCCAGGCAGATGCTTGTATCCTTGAAGAACTCAACCTAGAGCGCGATCGAATCCTTAAGCCAAAACAGCCAGATGGTGCATATGCCTGGTTATCAACGATCGATATCTCTGATGTTATGGAACAATACGAGCGCAAATACAAATCGTTTTTGTTCCTCGGAGTTGTACCTATCGATTTTCATAATATATATCCAGAAATAGGAAATCTAAAATTAAATAAAACAAAACAAAACAAAATCGGCTTAATCTTAAATACAGACCCATCCTATATGGGTGGCCAACACTGGATCTCGATGTTCATTGATAAAAAAAACAAAACAATCTGCTTTTTTGACTCCGCTGGAGACGCACCCCCCGAACAAGTTCAGAAACTAATCAATCACCTTAAACAACAAAGCAATTATAACGTTATAATAAATAAAAACATACATCAACGCGGAGACTCCGCATGTGGCATCTACTCCCTCTACTTCATTATCGAGCGACTCAAGGGCAGAACGTGCACTAGTATATTTTCTGATGTTGTGCATGACCGCGAGATGAACAAGAAACGAAAAGAATACTTCAGCGAAATATAAAACAAAACAAAACAAAACAAAAATCAAAATTGTTTTGTTTTAATAACATGGACTACTTCACTAAGAGAAAACTCCAGAAATGCAACCCAACTGAAGTTAAGTTCTTTACACTCGCCGGGCAAACACTCTATGTGCGCATGTCCGACGCATACGACGGGGATACCTGCACACTCATCTTGCCCATCCACAAAACACTCCAAAAATTAAAATGCCGCCTGCATCGCATAGACACAGCAGAAATGCGGACCAACGATCCTCTCGAGAAACAATACGCCATCAGGGCGCGCGAACGCTTATTGATGTTCAAAGATATGATACTTGTCGCCTGCATCTCAGAAGCAGACAAATATGGAAGATATCTAGTCGATCTATTTACACAAGATGGAACGTGCATCAATGATCTGCTCGTGTACGAAGGGCTCGCCTACGAGTACAAAGGAGACACTAAACGTGAGTTTCAGGATTGGGTAAAAGATTCAGACAATAAGCCACGTAATCTAACGGGAACCGTACGAGCTTTTCAAAAACCCTGTAGGCGCGGTTGGCTATTTTCTTGCTTTCAGCGTCGTTGTTAATACACCACTCAATTTTCTCCGCCAGGTCAGACATATCTGCCCGAATTGGAATATAGTGCCGCCACGGTCTTAACAACGATTGGAACCATAGCTCATATTTTTCAGGAGACTCAACCATCAATATTAATGACCTAGAATGCAACATCCAAGATAATCTAAAGGCACTCACGTGCCCATCGACGTGTACCAAATACCGATAGCCACATTGCTGATCTATACTCATTTTATCCCCCAACTTAAAGGTTAATTCACTTGGATTGATTATACTCAGTGGTTGCCCACAGAACTTCTTTGGACGCTTGTTCCAAGAAGTAATCTTAGCGTCCAGACAGGGTATTTCCATCTCCGCCAACCTCAGTCGCTGATTGTTCTGGGGCGTTGTTCCAGACCCCGTCGCACTGCCACGGAACAAACATATCTGCTCCTTGTCCTCCCACTGTACGTTTCTCATCTCTTTCGCGAACTGTTTCCGCCTAAAGTACATTGCAATATCATCATCTGTCGGAAATAAAACATCCACAAAATCCACACTTCCAGACATACTAAATATCGGCAAATAAGCATCATACTTATATACTTTCAATGGAACAGCCCTACTATTGAATATATGATGGTACGGCTCTGTCAGGTCTCGCTTCAACACTGGAAAGTCCCGCTTGTTCACAAAAAACTCAACATCCTTCACTTTGTGTTTTTTACATGTCTCTACCAATAAATCATATATCTCCACCAATCTATTGTCACTTATTGGAAATCCTTTGTCTTCTCGTCTATTGCCAATCAAACAATTATTTGTGTTCCACTGAATTGGATTATTAAATACCTTGTCGCGGATTTTATACTTCTTATTGAAGAACTTAATATCATCGACGCCTTCTTCAAATGTAATGTATTCTGCCCAGTCGTTAACATATTCCATGTTCGCGAACGGCACATACATTTTAACTAGATTGTCGTGTATGTTAACGTAAATTCCCATGCCTATCTTGAAAAACATATAATTCAGCGTGTTCCCAAAAGCATTTTCTTGGTTCCTGTAAAAGGAAAGTTTGTCCTTTAAGGCGCAACTTACAGCAGTCCTGTAAAATCTATTCTTCTTCACATTCTGTTTACTAGGATGTTTGATTAGCTTCCTACGCTTGTCCACAATCATGTGCTGGACTTGCCGCTTGTTGGCGGCCACGGGAAATGGTAGATTGAGATGAGGATAGTCAGGATTCCTGAAAAGCCTCTGGCTCATTACTTTAGAATAATAATTTGCATTTAACGTAAATTATTATTTTACTTGGTATTTTATAATCTATAATAGCTTTTCAAGTTCATCTAAATCGGCAGAATATAATTGCTTGATAGTCTTTGCCTTCAAAGAATCCAGTTCAACTTGTTTGTCGTCTAACTGTTTCTTTAATTTAGCAACATTATCTTTAGTCAAATACCTCGTTGCCAAGTTCAACAGATAATTATAACTACCATTGTCTAATGGATATTTTTCTTTAGTTAAATAAGCAACTACCTTCTCCTCATCCATCTTCTTCATATTAATCTTGTCCTCCAAGATAGCAAGAATATATGCAACTTTGGCATTTAACAAGCCAATATCCTGATCTAACACGTCAACCATATACTTCTTGCGTTTCTCGTAAAATTCTATGCGAATCTTAAAGAACTCCTTGATAATCTGATTGACTGATGAATATTTCTGAATGGCGCCATTCTCATTAAACAAGTGCATGTTGGTCACAGACAATTTACTAGTTATCTTTAACAACTTCTCTAACTTATTTTCATTGATTAACTTCTCCAGAGCCTTTGGCTCAAATGTCAATACCATGTCAACTTCAGTATCAGTATTTCTATTTTGAATATCAGTGATAACTTGTACCTTACTATCATTCTTACGATCTATTACCAAGGTCTTTAGATAATCCATATAGGACTCTGTCCAGACATGCACAGGTAGTTCGGTGATATGTACTTGATTACCTTGAATCGAATATTTCCCATGTGTGTCATAACCCTGAGATGAAATCCTCGTGATACTTCCTGTAAATCCTTTATACCACGGTGTCAAAGTTTTTAACGGTTTCTCATCTAACATCAGTCTTAAATTATTAATGATGTCTTTCGGATTGTAATTCGGAATCGTCGTACTGAAACCAGTACCAATACCTTTCACGCCATTAACCAACGACATTGGGATGATTGGCACATAGTACAAAGGTTCTATCGATTGACCGTCATCGTCCAAATACTCCAACAATGGCATATCGCGAGAATCAAAAATCAATGATGTGATCTTATTAAGTGCAGTGAAAATATACCTCGCACTAGCAGCGCCACTTGGATTGTTTCGATTACCAAACATACCGTTGGGCATCAACAAATTTATATTATTCGTACCAACAAAATCTCTCGCCAAATTAACAATTGCATCTTCGAGACTTTTTTCTCCATGGTGATATGCTGCATTTTCGCTTATATAACCAGCAAATTGAGAAACCTTTATCTCTTGTTTGAGGTTGCGTTTGAACGCTGCAAACATGACTTTGCGCTGAGAAGGTTTAAGTCCGTCAATCATAGATGGAATACTTCTTGCCGTGTCGGCATTAGAAAAGTGAATTAACTCGCGATGAATAACATCGTTCATGGGAACCACATTATTTTCCGGTTCAAGGATTTCTTCTCGATTATACTGCATCAACCATTTTTTACGGTCATCTGCTTTCTTTTTATCGAATGCTAGCTGGAAACTTTTATCAGCATCTTTGGTATGCTTATACTTCAATAAGTGTTTTTCAGGATTCTGAAAATATTCTTTGGCTTCGCTCGCAGTAGAACTACCAAGACCTTTCAAATACTTGATTTTCCAAGAAGCGTGATCTGGTGTACGTTTAATCCATCGTTGATACTCTGTTTCTGTAAAAAACATTTGTTTTTTATTACCCTTCATTGCTTTCAACAATGGCGTCTGAAAAGATATTAGAAAATCATTCAATTCAAATAAACTAGGCCATAATACACTAAATACATTGAATACCAATGATTTAATATGAGCTCCGTCAACATCGGCATCAGCTAATACCATCAAATGCCCATATCTCAAGGATTTCGCATCACTATATACTTTACCAGTCTCCAATCCAAGAATTTGTTTTAGATTATTAAATTCTTCATTCGCCATTAATTTTTTGACATTCTGATCTCTCACATTTAAAGGCTTCCCTTTTAATGGGAATAGACCATATGTATCACGATCCTTCTTGGATAAAGCAGCAACCGCAAAGTTAAGAGCTGAATCACCTTCTGTGACTATTAATGTACATTTTCCCGCATTTCTCGTACCAGCCCAATTTGCCGGTTGATATTTTGGAATCAACACTCTCTTGCTTTTTTTCCCGTCTGTCTTAGACAACTGCTTCTGCTCCTTGAACTCCGCGAACTTCAATGCCTGCTCGCTAATACCCAGATCTCCAACCTTCTTGATAAAAGAAGGCTTCAAAACTGCTTCTGTGCCAAACTTGCTCTGCGCCGTAGTCAAGGTTTCCTTGGTCTGGCTATTAAACTCTGGATTACTAATATTGCACCGGATGAACACCATCATATTATTCTTGATAAATGGCTTCTTCAGCGTAATATCCTTATTCTTCTTGGATAACGTCTCGAATAACATATCAACCATCTGGTTTACAATGTAATCCACATGGCGACCACCCTGACTCGTGTAAATTGAGTTAACAAACGATACCTGCTGAAACCCATTCTCTGAAAAACAAACACCTACATCCCAATTCTCATTGACAGACTCGAAAACTCTTGGCAACTCTTCATCAATATATAAATTGATGTAATCGTCAAAAGTTGGAACATTTATGTCATTTTTGTTGTACTGGATTTTGATAGGTCGCTTGTTCATCTGACCAAGCCACCGCGTACAAGCGGACATGTCATACACCCGCTTCTTCATCAAGGCAACCATGTCATCTGTGAAACCATCAACTCCAAACCTTTCGAAGTCTGGATAAAATGTAATCTGCACCATGTCAGACTTTGTCGATTCCTTAATAACCGGCTCTTTCTTTTTTGACATGTTATTTTCAAATACTTGATAATATCGCTTCTTCTGTCTTGAATCTCTAATGTCAACTATGAATTTCTTCGAGAAAATGTTAGTTAACTTCGATCCAAGACCATGAAGACCTCCAACTATCCTTGTCTTCGAATCATCGAAGTTTTCAGAAGTCCTCAAATTACCAAATACAAGCTCTGGCACATAAACATTCTCTTTCGTATGCATTACCACATCAATCGCTTTTCCATCATTGGCAACAGAAACCCAACCTTCTTTCTGATTAATCTCTACACTAATTGTTGAGACTTGATCTTTTTTAGAAAAAGATTTATCTGTTATTGTTCTAACAGCATGATCAACTGCATTCACCAAGACTTCGTCAAAAATCTTATATAAAGCCGGAACATATTCGATTGGGCGTAGTTTAATAGTTTGAGTTGCATCATCAAAAATATGCATATCAGCCTTTTCAATATTTGTGGAACCCGCGTACATCGCAGGGCGATGCAGCACATGTTCTACGTCTGTTAATTTACTATACTTCTGAGACATCTTTACCTTAATCTAAGTTCATTTTTTAAATTATGAATATTACATTTTGCTGATTTTTTGTAAAATGTAAATTAATTAGCATCGCAATCTTCTCCCATATCACAATCCTCTTCCAAACAATACGGACAATACTTGTCTGAGGATAATTTCAAATCTTTTATTATTTTCAATAACTTTTTCACCTGTGAATTATATTCTTTTATCGTCTCTTGACACTTTTTAATAGTTTCATTGCATTTATTAATTTTCCTATAATTCCGTCTTTTAAAATTATCCAATTTTTCTTCAGCCGTCTGAATTTGTTTAGCAAGCTTCGCTTCAGCCTTTTTATCCATTTACTATATAATAGTAAAATTTTTTAAACATAATTCATAAGTTAATGCATATATCTGCAACTTTGATCGACAGCCAGTTAATAAATTAATATGATACTTTCCCACCATATTCATATAATCCAATTGTCCCTTAAACTCTATTTTGCACAACACATAGAACAACGCAGAGAATATATCAGACTGGCTATACCCCATGCCGGCCAAATCATCAACATATTCCAATGCTTCATCTATTTTATGCTCCCTACACAAATCAATGTATTTGACCAATAATGTTTTCAATGACTTTGATAATATATTTTTAATAGTCTGCTTCGTGATTTTACCATAACCAATCACAATCGCTTGGACGTGGTTGAGCGCAAAGCGCATGTCGTGATTCGCATATTCCACCACATGCATCAAAGCATCTGATTCATAATAAACGCCCTCTTTATTCAGAATATCCTCAATTCCAGCCATAATCTCTTTATTGGAAATCTCTGAAAAATTTAATAGTAAACATTTACTCTGTAAAGGACTTATCAACTTATCAATGCCATTACATGTCAAGAAAAAGATAACCTTCTTATTCATTAGACTTGTAATAGCATGCTGGGTTGACTCTGGAAGATTATCAACCTCTTCCAATATAATTATTTTCTTTTCGCTAGATTTCTTTTTAACAAAATCTTCTAAAGTATCCCGAATATCATTAACATTGCGATCAATGCTCATATTAAGCTCCAATAGATTCTCCTTTTTATTAGTTAGGTATTCTGTACATAAACAATTAATCGCGGATGTTTTGCCTAAACCAACATTACCAGTGATAATCATGTTTCTCAAAAGATCTTTCTTAACCATATTTTTGAATTGCTGGATGATATGCTTGTTCCCAACAATATCATCAAAGGTTTGTGGTCTGTACTTGTCTATCCAGAGCATTATCATCATAATTGTTTCCCTTTGAACCTTACTTCATATGTGTTAAAACAAAAGGATCATTTAAAATTATGAAACACAGATGTACTTAATATCGTCGCAATCAACACATCTGAAGTGTAATGCCGCCTCTGCGCCAATATGAAAAATATAGTAGTTAGATAATACGGTAATACAATAAATAAAGGTGTTCCAACCCAATAATGAAGGGCGAGTAAAGATGTAGTGGTCATAGTAGTGTGTCCAGAAAACATTAAGTCATGGCACGAGTCAAACAAGGCACTCTTGCAATTCGGGTTCACTGCTGGCATATGCGTGGCGCACATAGTGAAAGCGCGCAATACATACAATATCACCAAAACTATAAAAAATTTATTCAACTGAGGCATGGTTAGATTAAAAACAACGAATACGAAAATACTTATAGTTAACACGTCATTCATGTAATAATGATCCAAGAATGGAAGTTGGTCATGTAACACATCTGCCAGGGGTGGATGAATATTATCCCTCGAGTTGATTATGCGATAAGCAATAAAGTTCAGTATGACAGCGATGAGTAAATAAAACAAAACAATATTGTCCATTACCTTAAAAACATAATATTATTTAATCTAACACGATGACATTAAGCTATGCTCAGAAGGAAGAGTTGCGTAAGAACATTCTCAAACTCGAAGAACACGAACAATACAATATTCTGTTCATTCTCAAGAACAATGATATCCAGTACTCAAAAAATTCATCCGGAATTCGTTTTAGAGATGATCAAGTGTCAGATGAAATCCTACAGGAAATCAAAATGTACGTAGATCGCTGGTTGGAGGAGAAGAGAAAATACCGCACCATCAAAGAAGAAGTTATGAATACTTAAAAAATTGAACATATCATAAAATAAATGGAGCTACGAACCCTAACAAACGCTATTGGTACCATAACATTTAAAGAATACGAATCCATCCAGGATCTGATCTGTCTCCCCGATGGGTCTAAAGAACAAGATCCCCTAATAGGGTCGGTTAAAGAAACCAAACGACTAGGCAGTCAAGGAGAACCATATCGTACATCCACATCTGTTCCAAAAGAAAATCATAGAACAAAAACAATCAATGATAAGATGAGAATCAACTATCTAGACTCGTTTTTGTTTTGTTTCTTCTCGAGGTTTAATAAAGAGGTCCAAATCGAGAAGTATCGCCTTGAGTATAAGGAGTTCAAAAAAGCATTCCTCGATGAGCTCCGGAATGGAGCTATGCGAAACTGGAAAGTCAGCACAAACAAAAGAGACAAAGGTATTAT
>JACCDQ010616428.1_pt1 | contig 18815 bp, 17 predicted proteins | sample 7446031 | NCBI WGS metagenome assembly JACCDQ01 (sample SAMN15323442, study PRJNA562643) | freshwater metagenome | isolation source: river surface water | place: USA:Blue River Watershed | collected 2017-08-17
AAAAACAAATTTAGCCCTATATTTGCACCGCTTTAAAAGTGAAATACACTTTCCTCCTTAGCTCAGTTGGTTAGAGCATCTGACTGTTAATCAGAGGGTCCTTGGTTCGAGCCCAAGAGGGGGAGCAAGCAACAATAAGCCTTTACAGAAATGTAAGGGCTTTTTTGTTTTAAAGGGTTGAATTAGGGTCGAAAATCAATTATTACTACTTTTACCAGCATGACCAATTCAAACACATACATCTACAAAGAGCTTGACATTAATGGAAGCTATCAAACACCTCAAAATAGAGGTTTGAGTAATTATGAAATTGAAAACAGTGATTTATCTTTCATAGTACCATTCTTTAATAATCCTTCCTTTCTTGAAATCTTCAAAAACAGTCATAGTTCCATAGCTATTTTAGATAAAACTACTATCTTAATTGATGACTTATTAAAACGTTACCATTTAGATGTTAAAAGACTTGATTTTTATATTTTGGTGTGTGCTATTCAAAAAGAATATATAAACCATTACGAGACACCTTTCGACAATAATGATAGAATGAATATTGATTTTCAAAATTTACACAAGGACGTTTTAATGTTATTAAAAATTTTACGCAGTTACCTTTTGGATGTAAACAATATTCAAGCTATTTCAATAAAAACAGATAGCAATACTACTTTTAATAATATATTTTTTATCCGTGATATAATGGATTCACTGATTGCAAAATATGGTCTTACATTAGAAAATTTTGAAGGGAAAAAGCAAATTATTTTAGATAATTATCACCCACGAAAATTTTCTTTATTGGATGAATATTTTAAGTATGAGACAATATTAGGGTTGTATAATTTCATAACCAGAGAAAAGTCGTCTAATCCCAAAATTAGCAATAACGATTTGAGATTCGTTGGGTCTATTCTTCATTTATCACAAATAAGTATAAATGCTAAATCTCATGAAATTATCTTAACCGATCTGAAAAATTTAGTTTCTATTTCTGATATTAATAATCTTAATAATTACCTTAAAAGACCAGATAGGTATACATATTAAAAAACGAAACAGAATTTTACAAAAACTCCAAAATTCTGTTTCAAATTTCCATTTCCATTTTTAGAAATATTTGTGTTCAAATTTTAATTTATTAATTATGAACACAAATCTAACAAGATTTCTAAGCTTCAAGGAAGCAACTCTCTATTTGGGCATTTCCAAGTCCACTTTGTACAAGCTTACAGCTTTAAGGCAAATAAGGTTCTACAAGCCAAAAGGAAAAATTTACTTCAAAGAGGAAGACCTTTTATGTTATATGACTCATAAGGGTGCAATGGGTAATGAAATTAGTTCTAATCTTTAAAACTTAGGAAATGGAAACTGATTTTTTACCTGAAATAGTATATCAAAAACTACCTAAAATTTTATGGGAATTGACAGAACCTTTTACTGGAAGGGAAAAAGACGTGGTACTTCTTTCCTCTTTAGGAGTTCTAAGTGCAGCCCTTCCAAAAGTTTATGGAATTTATGATGGCAATAAGTATTCACCTAATTTATACTTGCTGATTGTAGCACCTGCAGCTTCTGGAAAAGGAGTAATGAATAAATCCAAAGTGTTAATCGAGAAAATTCACCAATATATTTTAGATATAAGTCTTGAAAATATTGCTGAATGTGAATCAGAAAAAAAGAAAAAAAAAGACTTAAGTATAAAATGTCCTGAATTGGAAGTGAAATTAATACCAGGAAATGTAAGTAGTTCAAAAATCTACAAACATTTGAAAAATGCTCCTCATGGTATATTAATTTTTGAAACAGAAGCAGATACAATTTCAGTGATGTTAAAGCAAGATTGGGGTAATTTCTCAGACATAATGAGGAAAGCGTTTCATCATGAAACAATCTCAATTAGTAGAGAAATAGATGATAAATTTATTGAAGTGAGGTATCCCCAACTTTCTTTGGTCATCTCCGGAACTCCTAATCAAGTAAAACCATTAATAAATTCTAAAGAAAATGGATTGTTTAGCAGGTTCATTTTTTATGTTTTTAATGATGTTATGGGTTGGAAAGATGTATCCCCAAAAGGAATAAAAATAGACTACAACGCTTTATTCTCAACAGTCTCTATTGAAATTTCAAATCTTTATCAAAAACTTGAAAACAACATTTCAAATGTTGAAATCACGTTAAGTGATTCTCAATGGGACCAATTTAATCAAGGCATGAGTTATGTTACAGAACTTTTTATCAAACAAAATAGAAGTGATGTTCTCTCAATTATTAAACGTCAAGGGCTTATCCTATTTCGTATATGTATGATTTTAACAATAATTCGCAACAAAGATTTAGAGACTTTTCCAGATAATATGGTTTGTGATGATGCAGATTATCTAATTGCATTTGAAATAATGAAAATAATCGTAGACCATTCTATGCACGCATCTAATTTGATTCAAGATGGAAAGATTGAGTTAACAGTCAGAGAAACTCAATTCCTTGCTAACATGAGTAAAAATTTTACTAGAGCTAATGCTGTAGTTTATGCAGAACAAATTAACATTCCTACCAGAACGCTTGACTATATGCTAAAAAAACTGACTGAAAACAGTTTTTTATCAAAAACCTCAAATGGGATTTATGAGCAAATTGGAAAATGATCTATTAAATGCAACAATTGCAACAATTGCAACAATTGCAAAATCACTAATAAACAAGATTAAAATATGGCAACAAGTGTAAAATTACTATTAAAAAACAAACCTAGGTCTGACTTTACCTATCCGATAGTTCTTCAGGTAATTAAAGATGGGAAAGTAAAAGTTATTTCCACAGGTATAAATTGTAATAAAGCCGATTGGACTGGTTTAGAACTCAAAAGGACTCATCCAAATTTTCAAAAGCGAAATCTGATTTTGATGAATATTAAACAGAGAGCTTTAAAAATTGTTGATGATTTCATCGAAGAAGGGATTGATTTTACTTTAAATGATTTCGAAAAAATATTTAAAGGGGACAAACAAAATTCGAAAATAACAGTATTTGAACATTTTCAAGATGTTATCCAAAGAATGAAACTGTCTAATCGTTTGGGCAATGCAAAAAGCTATCATGACACATGTAATTCGTTTTTTAAGTTTCATATTGACAGAGATTTAACTTTTAAAGGGTTAAATGTAACTCTACTTGAAAAATATGAAGCACACCTGAGAGGCCGAAACAATCAAGACTCTGGGATTGCATTTAAAATGAGAGCATTAAGAGCTCTGTATAATTCTGCTATACGTAACGGCATAGTCAGTAAAGATTATTATCCTTTTGACAAGTATAAAATTTCAAAATTAAAAGGAAAAGGGATAAAAAGAGCTTTGACGCGGAATGAAGTAAAAAGAATTGTTGATGTGGACTTATCAGAACGCCCAGATTTAATTAATACCCAAAACTACTTTGTATTTAGCTATTTTGTAAGAGGAATTAATTGGATTGATATTTTAAAATTAAAAAAAGAAAACATTCAAGATGATTATATAGTTTACATACGCTCGAAGACAAAAGGGGTTTTTAAAGTTAAAATACTACCTCCAGTAAAAAAGGTATTAGATTACTATTTAACCCAAAAAAATACTACAGAGTATGTTTTTCCGATTTTACTTAAAGATGATTTAACCCCTACTCAAATTGAAAATAGGAAACAAAAAACTCTTAAAAGGTTTAATAATGAATTGAAAGAACTTGCAGGACTTGCAAAAGTTGCAAAAAATGTTACGTCATATGTAATTCGTCATTCCTATGCTACTAATTTAAAACAGCTAGGGGTAAGTGTGGAGAAAATTTCCCAGAGCATGGGGCATTCTTCTGTAGAAATAACAAATAGCTATTTAAAAGATTTTGAAACAGAAGAAATTGACATTGAAAATGAAAAGTTATTAGACTTTAATCTGTAAAAATGTTCAGTTTCGCATTAATATGTAAAAACAATTAACAACAACTTTAATTTAATTTAATATGAAAATAAAACAAGCATCTCGTTCAGAGGTCAAATTAAGAATTGGAATTTCAGCAGCATCAGGTTTTGGCAAGACTTATTCTGCTTTGCAAATGGGCTTTGGAATTACAAATGACTGGTCAAAAATATGTGTTATTGATTCTGAGTCCTCAGCGTCTTTGTATAGTCACTTAGGACCATTCAATGTAATTGAAATTGAAGCCCCTTTTACACCTGAAAAATATATTGAAGCCATTAAACTAGCTGAAAATTCAGGTATGAAGCTTATTGTCCTTGATTCAATCTCGCATGAATGGTCTGGTAGTGGTGGATGTTTAGAAATTCACGAGCAATTAGGCGGTAGATGGCAAGACTGGGCAAAAGTTACTCCTAGGCATCAAGCATTTATTGATAGTATCATTTTATCAAAATGCCACATTATTACCTGTGTTAGAAGAAAAACAGAATACATTTTAGATACAGACATAAATGGAAGAATGAAAGTGACCAAATTAGGTACTAAGGAAGTGACTAAGGGAGGTTTTGAATTTGAACTGACATTAAATTTTGAAATTATTAATGAACAGCACCTCGCCAAGGCTAGTAAAGATCGGACAGGTTTGTATATGAATAAGCCTGAATTTGTAATTAGCCCAGCAACAGGAGAACAACTAATTGATTGGGCAACAATGAACGATGTAATGAATATAAATAAACTTTTGAAAGAAATATCGGAATGTAAAAACAAATCTGAATTAAGTGATTTATTTAACAAAAATCCTGAACTGTCAAAGTCGTTTTCTGCGGAGTTTAGTGAACACGAAAAGTTTCTAAATAGTTTAACTACTAACATTATCCCAAATGGACAATATACTCACCCTCACACCAGTTAAAACAGTCCATAATGCAGAGATATTCTTACCAGAAGAAACGATAGCGTTTACTTCTAGGAGTGCATCTGAAATCATTACAAAATCACCATTTATTGAGGCCAATACCGAGAGTATTGGCTTCTCTCATTTAAAGGAGAAATATGTAATCCCCGTTTTAGCAAAGACAACGAGATTACACTTAGTCATCAAGAATTTATAGAAACTGCTTTAAGCGCTGTTGCTACAATATTTCCAAATGAAGCAATTGATGCTCCTGAAATTAGGGTTAGCCACCAAATCAAAGGTAGAACACCTGATGCCTTGCATGTGCCTACAAAAGACCTGCAAGATTTTCAGCGAACTTCCTACTTTGAGCGTTTGACATATATTATTAAGATTCCAGGTATTTCTGAAACTATTAACGGAAATAAATTAGAGCTCACCATAGGAGGAGTTAGAGCTTACAATCAGGAAAACCTGTATAGCAAAAAAACTTATGAAAAATTCAAGTTTTTTTTGGATTTCAAATATGGTATGTTGTAATCTTTGTGTTTCAACTGATGGCTTTCAGAGTGAAATTAGAGCAATGAGTTATCTTGACCTGGAAGATAAAATGCTACAGGTACTGACTAATTATAGAGCGGAACAGCATCTAAATGGCCTGCAAAATTTATTGGAGCACAGTTTAACTGAAAGAGACTTTGCACAAATTATAGGCAAGAGTAGGCTTTATAATTATCTACCTAAAAAGGATAAATCATTAATCCCTGAGTTATTGCTCAATGATGGTCACATTAATACGGTAGCCAAAGATTACTACCAAGATGAAAGCTTCTGTAGAAATGCTAATGGAGATATTAGTATATGGGAGTTTTATAACCTTTTAACTGGTTCTAATAAGACCAGCTATATTGACACTTTCCTTGAAAGAGGAGTGAATGCCTTTGATTTTAGCAAAGGTATCTCAAATGCACTGAGTGATAGAAATTCTAACTATGCTTGGTTTTTGAGTTAATGCTACCCAACCTCTTTAATTAAGGGGTTGGGTTTTTTATTTTATAAATAAAAAATTAATGTCATTAATCATACTAGTATTTGCATCAAGATACTAAACAAACTTTCCGTCATCATCTAATAAAGCATCCGCTCTGATTATTGTTGAATATTTATGTATTGAAAATTCAATGTTTTTGTTTTCTGACTTTGTAAAATAATTAATTTGTCTAAATCAATCCACTTTTTGCTGACGATTTACAACTTAATAAGTTCAACACTATCAAGTGTTTGCAATCCAATAACCCATTTGTTCCCAATCTTTCTAAATCCTTAAAATTATGAAACAACGCCCTCTTTACGATTTCTAATTTGATACTGCACTCGATTTTTAGTCCTCAAAAACCGTAATAAAAAGCTTTAAAAACCGTAAAATTTATTTAAAAAAAGGTTTAAAATTTCACAATTGAAAATAGACACTCTTACTGTCCATTTTCAATAGTTGTATAGTACCATCTAAATACATTCCTATTATGAAGAATAACTACTTCTATTTTTTACTATTGCTACCGCTATTGATGCAGTCGCAAAACATCCAATGGGAGAAATCCTACGGAGGAAAACATGCCGATTATCTTTTTGACGTTCAACCCACTGCTGACTATGGTTTTATATTAGCAGGGAGTTCCCTATCGGATAAATCGGGAACCAAATCAGAGAACAATCAAGGTGATTTGGATTATTGGGTTTGGAAAATGGACGAAAACGGAAAACCCGATTGGCAAAAGAGCCTAGGAGGTTCCGGATTTGATTTACTCAAAAGTATCAAGGGAACCAAAGATGGGGGATTTATTTTAGCTGGCACTTCCAATTCCAATACTGGATTTCATAAAAAAGACTCTTGCAAAGGCAATACGGATTTTTGGGTATTCAAACTCAATGCTAAAGGAGACGAGCAGTGGCAACGAACCATTGGCGGCACTGGTCAAGAAGAATTGTTGTGCGCTTTTCAAACCACCGATGGCGGTTATATGCTAGGGGGTTCTTCCAGCTCGGATGCAACCAAAACTACAACGAGTAAAAACGCTCTTACTACTTCCAAAAAAGAGATGACCAATAAATCGACTAATAGCCGTGGTAATATGGATTATTGGATTGTAAAATTAAATCCACAGGGCGAAGTACAATGGCAGCAAACCTATGGAGGGAAGTATGCCGATGTCTTACGAAGTATGGAACAAACCCAAGATGGAGGCTATATCTTGGGAGGCTATTCTAATTCACCCCAATCCGGAGATAAAACCGAGACGAGCATTGGTATTGGCGATTATTGGGTAGTTAAAATTGACAATTCCGGCACCATAGAATGGCAACGCACCTATGGAGGTAATGGAGACAATCAACTCTATGTGATTCATCAAACTAAGGACGAAGGTTATCTAATAGGGGGCAACACTAACAGTACTAATTCACTAACTTCTAAAGGAGGTACGGTGAGCAATGGTACTGATTTTTGGCTACTCAAAATTGATGCTAAAGGCAATGAAGACTGGTCGCAAACCTATGATTATGGCAAGGTGGACATCTTAACCTCCTTGGTAGAGAACAAAGACCATACGTTTTTAATTGGAGGCTATGCTCAAAACGGTGCCACGAGCGAGGGTGGATTGGCTTTAAAGAAACAACAAGCTAAAGGCATTAATGATTACATCGCCTTAAAGATAGATGCCAAAGGACAGGAAATATGGACCCAATCCGTAGGGAGTTCAGGGGAAGATATTTTAAGAAAACTAATTGAAACTCGTGATGGTGGTTATTTATTAGCGGGAACCTCTAATGCCGCTTCTTCACTGGATAAGAACAGCACCATCGGGAGCAATGACTTTTGGGTGGTGAAACTGCAAGACCAAGGAAAATCAAGCCTAGTAGAAAGAGCTTTGATTGAAGTTTTTCCTAATCCAGTGGCTACGTTTACCAATGTAATTATAGGGTATGAGTACAGCAGTGGAACTGCTACCGTGGTGGATTTATCAGGGAGAACATTACAACAGTTCCCTATTACCAGTAGAACGGTGCCGATTGATATGAGTTCATATCCCGAAGGGGTTTACATTGTGAACATCAAAACCGATGTGAGAACCGATGGTCTCAAACTGATTAAGAAAACAAAAAAAGAGTAACCATTTTATACCTAATTTAAGATGAAAAAAAAGATACAGTTGTTTTATGTTCTTAGTGCCTTATGCATCACGGTAACTGGATTTGCACAAATTAATAGTGATTTATTTCCCAAATTGAAAGAAACTATTGGGCCTTCTCCACAATCAGCTGCATTTACCCGATACGGAGAGTATCCTGTAAATTATAATACAGGGTTGGTTGATATGAAAGTTCCTCTATATACTATTACCTCTGGGCATTTGAGTTTGCCAATAGATATTAGTTTTCATGCTTCTGGTCGTATGGCCAATGAGACTAATGGTGTGTTGGGAATGCGATGGGTCATTAATGCAGGAGGTGTAATTACAAGAACAGTTCGCGGGTATGCTGATGAATGGAATGATTTAACCCCTTATACGGCAAACCCAAGCCATACGCCCAATTACGATGAATTGCGTCGTTCTTGTAAGGAAGGTTTTATTGCTTGGGAAAATGATAATCCAAGTTATACGAAAACTGATAGTGAATTTGATGAATTCAGCTATATTCTGCCAACGGGTAAAAGTGGTCGTTTTGTGATTAAAAATGACAATGGAGTAAAAAAAGCAGTACAAATACCTTATGAAGCTTTAAAAATTGAATTAGTCAAAGACAATTCTTATTATGGCTATTTAGGTGCTATTACTATTACAGATGTAGATGGTACGGTTTATTATTATGGAAATGGAACTGTATTTAATTCCAATTATTGTGAATATAATGTGGAATCACCCATAGGTGTACCTGGATCGATTCCTACTAGTTGGTATTTAAAGAGAATAGTTTCTTCAGACAAGAAAGATGAAATTGAATTTGATTACCAAAGAGCTTATTTGTTGAATGCTTCCAATACCATAATTATTTCTGCAGGAGATAGAGTTAGAGATGAATCAGTATTTGATAATTTTCGCGAAGAAGATACTTTCGGACCTAGTTTTTTCTATAAACTTCGAACTTTTCCAATTGATGATCCAGGATATTTGACTAGGAATGATAGACGGTATGTACCAATATTGAATTCCATAAAGTTTAAAGAAGGGGAGTTAAGTTTTAATTATATTCAAGATTTTTATAATAATAGTTATGCTCTCCAAAGTAGTACCCTCAGTGGAACAGTTCATAGAAAATTTAAGTTCAATCAGGAATTGGATCCGAATGAAAAAGAGCTTCACTACTTAAAGAGTCTAGAAATTGTCAGCTTTTCTGGCAATATAGAAAAAGTAGAAGAGAAATACAGTTTTGACTATTATAGACCTGCGACTGTGGGAGAAACATTTACACTAGCATATTCAACCGATAAAAAAGATTGGTGGGGTTATTATAATTCTAGTATTTTGGGTTTAGTACCTTATAGAACTATCTCATTAAATGTTATGGAATCGGGAAATACTTTCTGGATTAATAAAAATATTGGTACTAGTGTAACACGAGAGCCTGATTTTGTTTCAAAACAATTGGGTATGCTTAAATCCATTACTTATCCTACAGGCGGAAAAACTGTTTTTGAGTACGAAAATAATTTTTACAAAGATGGCTTATTGAGTAAAGTAGGACCAGGTCTTAGAATAAAAAAAGTAACCAATATTCCAATTGTTGGCTCTAATGTGGTTAAAACATATACCTATGGAACGGGAGAAGATGGGAATGGATTTATAAATCCAGAATTGAAGGCTGATAAAAATACAATTCAGGAGATGAGTATGATGGTATATTGGGATTACCCAGTTGAAATGATCTTTGGAGTTTCAGGTAATCCGACGTATTTTCAAGAGCAAGCAGGCTATCGAATTAGAGATTATTCATCTGACCCTTTTTTAAATCCAAATGATTTTGGAGGTAATATTGTTTGGTATGATAGCGTAACTGAGAATTTTGAAACTGATTCTTCTCTGTTGAATGGTACATCAAGTGGGAAGATTGTATATGAATTTGATTCCAAAAATTTTGATTCTAAAAATTTTGAAATAACAGATACAGCATATCCATATTCCGATTATAAAAAAGTATTTGCGGACCCCTACAGATTGTGGAAGGGAGGTAAGCTTTTGTATAAAACAATTTACAAAAAAGTAGGTTCTTCATTGTTGCCAACTTTAAAAGAAAGTTATAGCTATACCGATACTCAATTTGAAGAGTTATGGGATATGCCAGTCTATAGGCATGTAATTACTCAATATATGCGAACAGCTCCAGACTATAGCTTTACAGAACATTTTTATAATTTAGAAAAAAATTACCATAATTACAATTGTTCCGTTTTCGGTTATGGCTATAGAAAATTTGTTTCTGGTTCAGAAAAAATTAGTAGTAAAACTGTTGAACATTTTGATGGTGCTGGAATAAGTACGACTACCAATTATTTTTATGATAGTCAATATGACCAACTAAAAAAAGAGCAAACTACCAGAAGTGATGGTAAGCAAATACGTTTAGAATATGATTATCCATTTGACAATACCTCATTAGCTGTTAATACTAAAATGTTAGGGCTCAATATGCTATCTACTCCTTTGATAAAATCACACTATGTTAATGGTGTATTTGCGCAGAGTCAAAAAACCGAATATTCTGAATATTATCCAGATGTAATTCGTCCAAACAAAGAATTCTATAAAAAAAATGGGGCAATTGAGGAGCCTATCATTTTATATAATAATTACGATTCAAAAGGGAATCCTACAGAAATACAAAAAGCTAATGGTATAAAAGTAGCTTATTTGTGGGGTTATAATCAAACCTTGCCTGTAGCGAAAGTAGAAAATGCAACACAAGCACAACTTACGGCATTAAATCTTAATATGGCTTTGATTTCTGATAGTGGTGCTTCTGAGAGTGCCATGCGGACTGAGTTGCAAAAGATACGAACAGGCCTCACTGATGCAATGGTTACCACCTATACCTACCAACCTTTAGTAGGTGTGACCAGTATTACTGACCCTAAGGGGGATACGGTGTATTATAGCTATGATGGACTGGGGAGATTAGACACTGTGAAAGATGCCCAAGGCAATATTTTGTCTAAGAACGAATACCATTATAAAAACTAGTTCGCTTTTCAAATTAATAACATTATTTATTATGCAATCAATATTTAAATATAGTATCGTTTTAAGCCTATTCTTTTTTGGGCTTTCGAGTATGGCTCAAATGAGTAGTTCACAATTAGTAGGGAAATGGGTATTTGATTATTCAGTTTCCTTATCGAAGATGGAGCCTAAGGCTCAATTCTTATATCAATCTATGGATGCTGCCCGTCAGCGTAAATTGGAGCAAGCCTACAGCGGAAGGCAATTTGTTTTTAAATCGGATGGTAGTATGAATCAACAACTCCTTGATGGTCGGACTAATACGGGAGGCTGGCGACTCAGTAGTGATGGACTTCATTTGGAATTTTTGGATTTACAAAATCGTATTCAATCCTTTTTGATTAAAGAGCGTACTCCTGTCACGCTAGTACTGGAAGCCGAGGAAAAAGGAATTACTAAGATGCTGCTTTCTGAATGGCATTTGACTAAACAATAAAACAGAGTAGTATGAAAATAAATAGTAGTAATTTATTAGTTTTAGTAACCCTATTAGCATTTTTATTAGGGACAGGAAAGTTGTTTGCCCAACAATCAGGTCAATTGACCTTGAGTGGACCAACCACTACTTATATAGGTGGAAACGCGACTTACACATTACAAGATTTATCTAATGGAGATGGAAGTTTGGGTTATGGTTACTATGATATGGAATGGTTTGTTGATAAAGGTTCCTTCACTACCCCAAATACTTATGAGCAAGCTTCGGTTGAAGTTCATTGGGATTCAGGAGGATATGGTTTGGTTTATGTTTTGTATGATAGTCGTAATGATTTCAATCAATACTATGCTGAATTGGTTGTTACAGTCACTCCAGAGCCTAGTATTCCAGAAACTCCCATTATTGAAGGGATTAGTTGTAATGAAGTTGTATTACATCGTGCTACATCCCCTGAGGGGATCACTTGGTATTGGCAGAGTAGTAGTACGGGGACAAGTACTGCTAATTCTAATGAATCTATTACTTTGACTAGTGGTACCGAGTATTTTTTGCGTGCTTTGAGTAGTTTTACAGGCTATTGGAGTACTACTAGGGTAATTTCTTATGGTTCTTATTTTAGTAATCCAACTACTTGGTATCTAGATAGTGATGGTGACGGATATGGAGATCCAGCCTCGCCATTGGTGGCTTGTTCCTATCCAAATCAATATGTGTCTAATAATAGTGATCAATGTCCGAACCAATATGGAGTTAACAATGGTTGTCCAGTTTTAGATACAGGCGGTTCTGGTACTACAGTAACTGATACTTCAGGAATAGTAGCTGGATTAAATGATGCTAGTTATATTTATACCCTACAGCCTAAGGTAGCTGTTACGGCAGTTTCACAATTGACTGATCCCTCACAAAAAATACATTCGATAACTTATTATGATGGATTGGGGCGACCTATGCAACAACAAGCTATAGGTTATGGGGGTAATGGAGAGGATGTTATAACTCCTATAGTTTATGATGCCTATGGTAGGTCAACTAAAGACTATTTGCCCTATGCTAATGCATCTAATGGAGGCCAATTGCGTACAGGTGATATTACAGGAACTGTTCAAAGTTTTTACAATGTTGCCAAATATGATAATACACAAAATCCATTTTTAGAGAAAGTACTGGAAAACTCGCCATTGAATAGGGTAGTACAACAAGCGGCACCTGGTAATGATTGGGCAGTGGGTACTGGACACGAGATTCAATTGGGTTATCAAACCAATACCACCGATGAGGTAAAACGTTTTGATGTGAGTTTGGGTACAGACTATGTACCAAGCATTGCACAGAATTTGACTTATGCCCCTAATGAATTGTACAAAACGGTGACTACCGACGAGAACAACCATAGTACCGAAGAATTTAAAGACAAAGAAAGACATGTGGTACTTAAACGCACTTATGATAATAGTGTCGCCCACGACACCTACTACGTGTATGATATCTATGGTAATTTGACTTATGTAATTCCCCCTTTGGCTGATATGGCATTGACCCAAGCTATCTTGGATGATTTGTGTTACCAATACCAATACGATGCTCGCAACCGCTTGGTGGCTAAAAAACTACCGGGCAAGCAATGGGAGTATATGGTGTATGATAAACTCGATCGAGTGGTGGCTACAGGCCCTGCGTTCTCCCCTTTTAGTGATGTATCAGGAGCAGGCTGGTTGATTACTAAATATGATGCGTTTAATAGAGTAGTGTACACGGGTTGGCTCAACAGTCCTGCAACGGCAACCGCAAGAAGTACGATGCAACAAGCTCAAAACACGGCAACTACCATCAATGAGAGCAAACAAAGTTCAGGAACTATTGATGGAATTGCAGTAAATTATAGCAATTTAGTAGCACCTACTAGTTTCAAACTCCTCACGGTGAATTATTATGACAATTACACGATTCCGACGGTAACCCCAGCCACAACCGTAGAGGGACAAACGGTGGCAACGGCTACTAAGGGACTAGCTACAGGGTCTTGGACGCGTGTAGCCACCACCAGTGCCGAAACCAAAGCAGAAACCAGCCATATTTTGTACGATTACAAATACCGACCAATACGTACTTATACTGCTAACTATTTGGGAGGTTATACGGGTACTGATAGTAAACTGGATGCTTTCTCAGGTCAATTACAATACACGGTGCAAAAGCACAAGCGTACCAGTGGCGATACTGAATTGAGTATTAAAGATGCGTTTACGTACTCAGCTCAAGATAGACTGCTGACCCACACCCACCAAATCAACGGTGGAGTGGTAGAGCTATTGGCAGAGAATACCTATGATGAATTAGGAAAACTGACTAGTAAAAAAGTAGGGAATACCAGCGCTGCTCCGCTTCAAAAAGTGGATTATAATTATAATATTAGAGGTTGGTTGAAGGGAATTAATGATATTGCTAGTTTGGCTAAAATGAGTGAGCCTACAGATTTATTTTCTTTTAAAATTAATTATAATAGTCCGGTAACTGGGGGAGTAACTGGAGTAAAGGAATTGTATAATGGGAATATTTCTGAAACCTATTGGCGAACTCTTAAGGATAATGTGTTAAGAAAATATGGCTATTCATATGATAATTTGAACCGCTTGAATAATGCCATCTATCAAAAACCCGGAGGCAATACCTATCCAACTTATGAAGATTATAGTGAAAAAAATATAACTTACGATAAAAATGGCAATATCAAATCCTTGTTGCGTAACGGGGATATAGAAGATGCTCTGCCCGCAAGCGGTATTGACAACCTTGTTTATACGTATGCTACCAATTCGAATAAACTTTCGAATGTGGCTGATACGTCTAACAATACCAGTGGTTTTAACGATTTTAATAAAGAGGGCTATGATTATTCTTATGACGCAAATGGGAATTTAATTACTGATAAGAATAAGAAAATTTCTGCCATAACGTATAATCATTTGAACCTGCCAACCAAAATAATTTTCCCGACAGGTAATATTATGTATATTTACAATGCCGCAGGGCAGAAAGTTCAGAAAGTAGTCACGGAGAATACAACGGTAATCACTACTGATTATTTAGGAGGCTATCAGTATAAAAATACAGTATTACAATATTTTCCACATGCAGAAGGCTATTATGATGATGTGAAAAAAGTGTATGTGTATAACTATACTGACCATTTAGGAAATGTTAGAATAAGCTATACTAAAGATGCAACAACAGGTTCATTGAAAATTCTTGAAGAAAATAACTATTACCCTTTTGGGCTCAAGCATAATGGATACAATCCTATTGCGCCAGCGCAGGATTATAAAGTTAAATTTCAAGGACAAGAACGTCAAGACGAACTTGGTTTGAACTGGGATAGTTTTAAGTTTAGAAATTATGACTTTGTTATAGGCAGGTTTATGTCTGTGGATCCGCTGGCGGAGAAATACAGCTATCAATCGCCATACAATTTTTGTGAAAATAGAGTGCTAGAAGCCAGAGAACTTGAAGGATTAGAAGCATTTTATATACATGGTACAGAATCATCACCAAATAGATGGACAGAAAAATCAGTTAAAACAATAATGCAACTAACTAATAACAAAACATCTAATTCTGGTTTTTCGTGGGAGAATAAAAGTGGTATAACAAATAACTCCCACGATAGATACGAAGCTGCAAAGTCATTAGTCAATTACATTATGGCGAACAGAATCAACGGAGAAGGAATTTCTTTAATTGGTCATAGTCATGGAGGAAATGTTGCAATTCAGGCTGCAAAAATGTTTTATGAAAAAACAGGAGAAAGAATAGATATTATAGCAATTGCAACACCTGCATATAATACTCTAAAAGGTTCAAAACCTTTAATGGAAGATCCAAATACAAAATTAGGACACAAAGCGATTAGAAATTTTTTAAGTATATCTAATACTATAGATCGTGTGCAAGGAGGACTTGCAGGCAGTAATTATTTTAATGAACTTGGTGGAGATGGAACCTATACTAGAAATGCTGGAGTAATTGATGTGTCACGTTTTTACAATTCTTATGAATTCTTAGATTCACATTCATTTGATGTAGAGCATCCAAGTACTATTAAAAATGCAATAGATAGAGGTGAAATAAAAAGACCTGAATATCCAGGTTCAGCTGGTTCGGCTGATGACCCAAAAAATAGAAAAAGAACTAAAGAATAGAAATTATGCTAAACAAAAATTTAAAAAGCAAAGAGAGTTTGTACTTATACCTTATAATGTATCTCTTGTTAATTGTTCGATATTTTATTTTAGAAATCCCTTTAGGATATGGGTTAGGTGATTTAATATATATAACCCTATTTTCTTGTTTTTTGCTATTGTCCTTACTTATTATCTTTAAAGTTAAGAATAGAAAAATTCTTTTTGTAACCTCAATTTTAAATATTTTGATGTCTATATATATATTATTAATGGTGTTTGTATTTATAGGGATTGAAAGATAAGGGTAATGTATCAAAATTAGTGATGGAGAAATAATAGATGACTAACTAAATGAAAATCAATTATATTATTGATTTAAAAAGAAAAAAGAGAAGCTATAGCTTCTCTTTTTTTATATTTAGTATCGACTTCTTCCGCTACCAGGACTGCTTCTTGTATGGGGTCTGACATATGTTCCATTTTTTCTATAATATCCTTTTACATTGACAGTTTTTCCTGGACTTGAATAGTTTGATGAACTTCTTGTACTCGAAGAAAAACTTGAGCTAGAGCTTGACGAATATTGGCTTGATTCGGTATAATTAGGATTATACGCCCAACCGGCATAATTTCCATACTTTATTTTTCGATATTTTTTGGATTTTTTTCCTTTTATATAAACTGAAGATCCAGAAGGAACACTGTAAACGACAGAACTTCCTTTATTTTCTGAGGAATAGAGAACTGTCTCAGCATTTACAGTTACATTATAATAGTTAGCACATGATGTTGCTAAATAAGCAAACATCAATAATAAAGATACTTTTCTCATTTTGTTTTAAATTACGTTTAACATAAGCTAATAGTTGATATTTAATGTGGGTTTAAGCATTAGTGGTAACGTTTGGCCGCTTCACGCAGTTGCGTAGTGCGGAACTGATTATTTTCTATTAAAGAAAAAAATTCTTGCGAAACGTGAACTTGAACTTACAACAAAACTCGAAATTGCGAAAAACGGCTGATATGTGCTGGGCTTCTCACGGGGTCTTAACTGCATTTATTTGGAAAAGTCCATAAGCATCAAATTGTTTGTAGAGACTAGCTTCACCCCATTTTCTTTTTTCTTTGTTCCTATAGTTGTCAGCAAATGCTTTATTCTTTACTAAAAACAACAGCCGTTCTTCATCAATGTCAATGACTATATACCCAGATTGGTTGTTTGTAAGTCTAGTTTTTGGGTAACTCGTGTATGCTAAATGCTCAGAGCTTGCATTACCAAAAAGAGTAACAGAAGGTGTCAAGGTTTTCAGGAATTCATAACTGCGGTTTGAGTCTCGCCCATGATGCGGGGCAAAAAGTACATCAATATTCGTTACCTCAGCTTTATGGTTTTTTAGAATGTAGTCCCATGTATTATCATGGCTGTCTCCTGCAAATATTATTTTCCATTCCCCACCTCCTTTTTTAGGAACAGTAAATAATATCACATATGAAATATCGTGAATGTCCCCGCCTTCGTTATTTGCTTGTTTAACTAAGTCTGGAGTAGGACAAAGAATTTTGATATTGTCTTCATTATAATACAAATTGCTGTCTCCTGCATGATAAGTTAGTCGCTTTGTATTTGTGTTTTTTCCATCTCTTAAAGCCGTGTAAAATTTCCAATCGTCAGGATTATATTTATTAGGAAAAGTCTTTAAGTCAAGTTCTTTATTGTTGTCGGTGTCCCAAGTGTTGGTAACCGCGAATTCACTATATAAATCACTTATTCCGTCAAGGTGATCCATGTCCGGATGAGTAATAATAAACCTGAAAATATCCTTTATCTTTAACTTATTTAGATAGTCAATTGGGTTATCAGGATCTTCTTTTTGTTTATAATTAATTTTTCCGTCAGGCACGAAGTTAGTTTTCTTAACTACCGTGTTTTTTATATTTTTTACTGCATTTTCAGCAGCTGTGTCGGTCGCATTGTATGCATTACTTACATCAATAACTGACACTCGACCGCTATTGTGTTGAATTATATTACAGTCGCCTTCAAGAACATTTAAAAAATGTATTGTTGCCATTTGAAAAAGGTTATGGTTGATTATTAGCTTCTATCCGTTTCGTAATGTAATTCGTCTGTTTCCGATACGAGAACAGAAATAGCATCGTAATGAAAAGTGTCAAAATGACGAATGTAGTCTCATGCTGGAGACCGTAATACACTTTAATACGGAGATAGATTTTTTCAATTATCAAAAGGATAAACATCGAAAGAATTGTCCTGTAGGTATTGTTGACTTCCGAAAACAATTCAATTTTATTGTCTTTCTTGGATGCTTTCACAAACGCCCTGTAATCGCTGAACTTCAAAAACTTTACTTTCTTCAAAAACGGTTCAATAATTAGTGAACCAAATCTACTGACAACCATTCCGATGAAGTAATAAAGAAAGGCCCCTATCAAATTATTCTCCTGAATCAAATTGTAGGTTGTGATTTCCTTAGTCAAAAACACGAACAGGATTCCTGGCAACAGATAGTTAAAAATGTTGTAAGATGTAATTTTGTCTAAAATGTCTTTAATACTGTCCATATTTTAATTTGTCAGTTATTTTTTCTGGTCTTAACCTTGCACATAACATTTAAATATACGCACTGCGTTAATCTTAAATTAAAAATATGCGTACATCAATTTATTATAAGATTGAGTTTAAAATGTAAATAGTTTATTATTAGAAAATTATAATATTAAATACTATTAGTAGTATTAATTTGATGCATTATTTTTTCATTACTTACAAAAATCGTTTTATCTATTAGATAAATTTTACGGTTTTTTGCACTTTTTTTTACGGTTTTTATTTTTTTAGCGCATTATTTTCCAAATCATTAACAATTAAAATTTTAAAAAAAATTTCAAAGCGTAAGTATAATCTACCCTGCTCAAAACCCCCGCCAATTCCAAGCAATTACAACGCCCCCTGGTGTTGTGTTAAAACAAAAATATTCTGGCTGGAAATAACTACTTAAGGTGAAAGCTAAGAGTTACTACAGAGAAAATATTGTTTTGTTGCTACATGTT
>JACCDQ010520429.1_pt1 | contig 18807 bp, 12 predicted proteins | sample 7446031 | NCBI WGS metagenome assembly JACCDQ01 (sample SAMN15323442, study PRJNA562643) | freshwater metagenome | isolation source: river surface water | place: USA:Blue River Watershed | collected 2017-08-17
CGCTGCCATCGGCCAGCCCGGTGGCCTGCGCGAAGACACGCAGCCGGCCGGCGCGCTGCGCGAGCTGTCCGCATGACAGCGCCTTCATGCCCTCAGGCGTCGCAACCGGCCGCGCGTCGCACAGGGCATGACGGCCGCGGACCTGGGCCTGGTCGTCCAGCCTGACCAGTTCCATCCCGTCGGGCGAGACCACCAGCACGCCGTCCGGCGCCGGAAACAGCCGCTCGCCGGAAGACTTTTCGTCGCGCGCATCGAAGCTCAGCCGCGATTGCGCCAGCACCACGCCCTGGCGGTCGATGCGTTGCACGAGGCCCTTGGCGCCCATCAACCACAAGGTCCGGTCCGCGCCGATCGACGCCGCACGGCAACAGTCCGGCGCGGTCGACAGCTTCGTCACCCCGGCCTGCCCGGACGTGTCGCCCGGCTCGATGCGCAGCACGGCCCCGTGGCGGCGGTCGAGCAGCCAGTAACCGTCGCGGACATCACCCAGCAGCTGGACGCTGTCGTTGACGCTGCGCTGGTAGAGGGCTCCGATCTCGGGGTGGCTCAGGTGCAGGCGCTCGACCGGGCTGGCGTCGCCTCGCCATTCGACGACCTGCAACACCGAGCGCGCCTGGCCGTGCATCTGGATGGCACCGCTGCCCGGGTGCACCATGACCGCCGGGTAGCGCCCGTTGAAGGCCGGCAGGGCGTGCAGGCTGCGCGTCACCGTGCCGTCCATGCGCACGCGCTGGATCGTCAGCACCCCTGCCGACGCATGGACCAGATCCACCGGCTGGCCCGGCACGGGCACCTGGGCACCGGTGTCATGTCGGGCATCGACGCGGTCGGCCTGTCCTTGTGCGGCCACCGCGCGCACGATCCATTCGAGCCGGACCGGAACCGTCGCGGCGGGTTCGGCGGCGCAGGCAAGGCGGGTCATGGCCCACAGGGTGACTGCCAAGGCCCGGTGCCAACGCCGTCCGGTCGTCCTGGCGGTGTGGCCCGGGTGTGTGGAGGGATCGATCAAGCGGTTCTCCCGAAGTCGGGAGGCATCCTTCAAGGCTGCGCAGCAGGCTTCAATGACTGGAATGCTCGTTTCTGCGGACGGGACCACCGGTGCAACGGAGCGCCCGGCACGCCGCCCCGCTATGCTCCGCCCCCCGTGTTTGCCCTGATCCGAACCGCCATGCCGCGCACGTCGCCCCACCTTGCCCCGCCGCCCGTGCGGCGTCCCGACTGATGCGCCGCGGGGCCCTGTACGCCGCGACGGCCTATGTGCTGTGGGGCCTGTTCCCGCTGTACTTCCGGCTGGTGGCCGAGATCGCGGCGCTGGAGATCACCGCGCACCGCGTGGTCTGGTCGCTGGTCTTCATGGCCGTGCTGATGGTGGCGCTGCGGCGCACCGCCTGGCTGCGGCCGGCGCTGGCCGATCGGCGGGTGATGCTGGCGTTCGTGGGCAGTTCGGTGCTGCTGGCGACGAACTGGTTCATCTACGTCTGGGCGGTCACCAACGGGCGGGTGGTCGAGGCCAGCCTGGGCTACTTCATCAACCCGCTGTTCAACGTGCTGCTCGGCCGTCTGGTGCAGGGCGAGCGGCTGGTGCTGGCGCAGAAGGCCGCTGTCGCGCTGGCGGCGGCCGGCGTCGCCTGGCTGGCCTGGCAGACCGCCCAGGTGCCGTGGATCTCGCTGGCGCTCGCGGCTTCATTCGGGACTTACGGCCTGTTGCGCCAGCGCGCCCCGCTGGGCACGCTCGAAGGGCTGACACTGGAGAGCCTGCTGCTGGGCCCGCTGGCGCTGATCGGCCTGCTGTGGGTGGGCACACACGGCGCGACCGGCTTCCAGAACGCCAGCCTGTCGACCCAGCTGCTGCTGGCCGCCGCCGGACCGCTGACCGCCATTCCGCTGATCTTCTTCGGCGCGGCGGCCCAGCGCATCCCGATGAGCCTGCTGGGCATGCTGCAGTACATCGGCCCGACGATCCAGCTGGCGCTGGGCGTCTGGCTGTTCGGCGAGCCGTTCGGCGGAGCGCGGCTGCAGGGCTTCGTGCTGATCTGGATCGCCTGCGCGGTCTTCAGCGCCGAGATGCTGTGGCGCCACCGGCCGCGTGACCCGGTCGACGCCGAGCCGGTCTGACCGGCGGACCCCTTTCGACGAGACGTTTGCCCTGCCCATGCGCAAGTTCAAGACCACCCTGCTCCAGATCGGCGACCTGCTGCTGACCGCCGGACCCGTGCTGCTGCTGGCCATCGGCCTGATGGTGCTGGCCTACCGCGTGCTGAGCCCCACCCCGCCGCAGCGCATGGTGCTGGCCACTGGCCCGGCCCAGGGCGCCTATGCCGAGTTCGGCCCGCGCTACGTCACCGCGCTGAAGAAGCACGGCATCACCGTCGAGCTGCGCGCCACCAAGGGCTCGCAGGAGAACCTCGCGCTGCTGCAGGCCGGCGAGGTCGATGCCGCCTTCGTGCAGGGCGGCGCGCAGGACGAGCTCGGTCCGGACGAGGCCCCGCCCGAGGGTCTGGCCAGCCTGGGCAACCTGTTCCGCGAGCCGGTCTGGGTGTTCTACCGCGAGGCGGTGGCGCTCGAACGGCTCGAACGCCGCAGCCTGGACAGCCTCGCGCAGCTCAAGGGCTGGAAGATCAACATCGGCCACGAGGGCAGCGGCGTGACCAACGTGATGCGCCGGCTGTTCAACGCCAACGGCATCGACCCGAAGACGCAGAGGCTCGGCCGGCTCGAACCCACGCCGGCGGTGGTCGAGCTGCTCGCCGGCCGGATCGACGCGATGGCGCTGGTCTCGGCGCCCGAATCGCCGCTGGTCCGGATGCTGCTGATCACGCCGGGCATCCGGCTGCTGGACTTCGCCCAGGCCGAGGCCTATGCGCGGCGCGTGCCGCAGGTCCAGCCGGTGCTGCTGCCGCGCGGCGTGGTCGATCTGGCGCGCGACCTGCCCCGTCAGGACCTGCGCCTGCTGGCCGCCAACGCGACGCTGGTGGTGCGCGAGTCGACCCACCCGGCGCTGCAGCAGCTGCTGGTGCAGGCGGCCGGGCGCATCCACGGCGAGGGCAACTGGTTCCAGCGCAAGGGCGAGTTCCCGCAGGCCGGCGTCAGCGACTACACGCTGGCCGGCGAGGCGCAGCGCTACTTCGAGAGCGGCACGCCGCTGCTGCAGCGCTACCTGCCGTTCTGGCTGGCCAACCTGATCGACCGGATGTGGGTGGTGCTGGTGTCGATCGTCGCAGTGGTGATCCCGCTGTCGCGCATCGTGCCGCCGCTCTACACCATGCGCATCCGCTCGCGCATCTTCCGCTGGTACGGCACGCTGCGCGACATCGAGGAACGCGCCGGCGACCCGGCCCTGACGCCCGAGGCGATCGCCGCGCTCGAAGACGAGCTCAAGGCCCTGGACGCCCGCGTCGAGCGCCTGCCGGTGCCGCTGTCGCACGCCGAGGAGCTGTACGCGCTGCGCAGCCACATCCAGCTGGTGAGGCGGCGGCTTCAGGCGGCGTGAGCCGAGGCGGATCGTCGGTTCAGACGCCAGGATCCAGCGCGTCCACCGCCGCCGTGATCTGCTGCCGAAGCACCGGCAGGTCACGTCGAACGGTCTTCCACACCATGTCGATGTCCACCTTGTCGTATCCATGCGCAAGCCGGTGGCGCATGGCGTACATGACCTCCCACGGAATCTGCGGATGTGACTGCGCAAATCCGGGATCCACACGGAGAAGGTTGTTGGCCGCTTCCCCGATGACTTCAAGGTTGCGGATCACGGCATCCTGGATCAGCTCGCTGGACAAGAAAGTTGTCTCGTCGACGTGGGTCGCATACCGCTCGATCCGACCCAGTGCGACCAGCATGTGCCCCAGATAGTCCGGCGCACGCAATGCCTTGTTCATACCGGAACCGCTTCAGCCAGGACGATGCTTCGAAACGAGTCGGGCAAGGCCTTGGGTGTCAGCACATCGACGGGCACACCCAGAAGCCGTTCCAGTTCGACCTGGATGGCCGCCACGTCCATCAGCGAGGTGTCGGCCGTCGGCTCGATCAGGAGATCCAGATCGCTGCCCTCGCGGTCATCGCCATGCAGCACCGAGCCGAAGATCCGCGCGTTGCAGGCGCGATGCTGCTCGACCACCTGGCGGATGGCGGCACGGTGAGCCTGGAACGCGAGGGACGGCTTCATGGGGAACTCCTGCGACCGAGTGAGGATTGGATCATGCAGCAGCCTTCATGTTGCCTCATCACCCCAACCGACACCCAACCGCCGGCACGCCCCAATCCGCCCCGACCGAGGTCTTCACGGCCGCGTCCACCCCGCTCAGGCCGACACGGCTGGCACCGACCTGGCGCTCGATCGTGTCGATCGACACCTGCCGGCTGGCCAGCGTGCCGGTGGCGTCGACGTTGGGGATCCACCAGGCGAGCGCGCGCTGCTGGCCCGGGCGGGCCGGGTCGGCGCTGACCAGCACCATCCAGAACCAGTCGGGCGTGACCACGCCGTGGGACGCCTTGAACAGGTCGTTGGCCGCATCGTTGGCGACCACGCCGCCGACGACCCGGACCGGGGCGACGTCGCGCCAGCATTCGGCGATGGCTTCGGCCTCGGCCCAGATGCCCTGGTTGAAGGCGGCGCGCTGCGGGACGATGTTGCTCATCAGGAAGGTCAGCGCGATCAGCGCGTCGCTGGCGTCCATGTGGTTGGCCGCCACCAGATGGCCGCGATCCCAGCCCGGCGCCACGCTGGCGTAGCTCGCCGCGCTCATCTGGGCCGGGCAATCGGCCGGCAGCAGCGGGTCCTGGCGCACGAAATTGTCCGGACGCAGCGCGACGCCGGTGTCGGCCGCCAGCGTGTAGGCGTAGCGCACGGTGATGCGGTCGTCGCAGTCGTGGTCGAGCGCGAAGGCGCCGTGGTCCAGCGTGACGATGCGGTGGCCGTTGCCGGGCGACGCATCGGGGTTGCCGAAGCTCGATGAGCCGGCATCGTCGCCACCACCGCCGCAGGCGGTCAGGGTGGTGACGCACAGCATGGCGCACAGCATGGCGCACAGCACGGCCGTCACGCGCCGCAGGCGCACGAGAGGCGGCCGGACGCCGTCGAGGTGCAGGAACATGGAGCCTCTCCCTGGCTTCGTTCTGGTTCGGGGCCGGCAGTGTAGGCAGCCCCCGGCTAAGCTCGCCCTCCCCTGCCTTCCACCTGTCGACGACCCGTGAGCGATTGCCCGACCGACGACCCGCCCTGGCGCGGCGGCCTGCCGCCGGGGCCGAACGTGGGCACGCAGCTGGCCGCGCTGAAACGGGCGAAGGCGCGGCGTGAATCGACGCCCGCGCGCCGCACGTCAGCGCCCGCACACGCCAAGGACCGCGTCGACACGGGACCGGTCGCCCCGGATGCCGAGGCCTGGTTCGCCCGGCGCGGCTGGCAGCCGTTCGACTTCCAGCGCGAGGTGTGGGCTCACATGAGCGCCGGACGCAGCGGCCTGCTGCACGCCACGACCGGCGCGGGCAAGACGCTGGCGGCGTGGTTTGGCGCGCTGGCGGTCTGCCGGACGCGGCCCGAGCGCCCCGGGCGGACGGGCCCGCGCATCCTGTGGATCACGCCGATGCGGGCGCTGGCCGCCGACACCACGCAGGCGCTGCAGGCCGCCTGCGACGGCCTGGGCATGGGCTGGACCGTCGCCGTGCGCACGGGCGACACGGCGGCGTCCGAGAAGGCCCGCCAGCGCCAGCGCTGGCCGGCCGCGCTGGTGACGACACCGGAAAGCCTGAGCCTGATGCTGGCGCTGGCCGACAGCTCGGCCGTGCTGGCCGATGTCGAGGTGCTGGTGGTCGACGAATGGCACGAGCTGCTGGGCAACAAGCGCGGCACCCAGGTGATGCTGGCGCTGGCCCGGATGCGCCGGCTCAACCCGGGCCTGCGGGTCTGGGGCCTGTCGGCCACGCTGGGCAACCTCGGCCTGGCCGCCGAGGCGCTGGCCGGCCCCGACGCCGTGCGGGTGCAGGGCGCGCTGCCCAAGGCGCTGACGGTCGACACGCTGCTGCCCGACTCGCTGGAGCGTTTCCCCTGGGGCGGCCACCTGGGCCTGCGGCTGCGCGACGAGGTGGTGCGCGAGATCGACGCCGCCGCGTCCTGCCTGGTCTTCACCAACACCCGCTCGCAGGCCGAGGTCTGGTACCAGGCCCTGCTGGAAGCGCGCCCGGACTGGGCCGGCCTGATCGCGCTGCACCACGGCTCGCTGGACCCCGCCGTGCGGCAGTGGGTCGAGGCCGGGCTGAAGAACGGCGCGCTCAAGGCCGTCGTCTGCACCAGCAGCCTGGACCTGGGCGTGGACTTCCTGCCGGTCGAGCGGGTGCTGCAGATCGGCTCGCCCAAGGGCATCGCCCGGCTGCTGCAGCGCGCCGGGCGTTCGGGCCATGCGCCGGGGCGGCCGTCGCGCATCACGGTCGTGCCGACCCATGCGCTGGAGATCCTCGAAGGCGCCGCCGCGCGCGAGGCCGCGCTGGCGCGGCGCATCGAGTCGCGCGAGCCGCCGCCCTGGCCGATCGACGTGCTGGTGCAGCACCTGCTGACGCTGGCCTGCGGCGAGGGCTTCGAGCCCGACGCGCTGTTCGACGAGGTCCGGCTCGCCTGGCCCTACCGCGACCTGGACCGCGAGACCTTCGACTGGTGCCTGGGCTTCACGGTGCATGGCGGCCACGCGCTGGCGGCCTACCCGGAACACCACCGCATCGCCGTCGACCCCGAGGACGGCCGCCACCGGGTCGCCCGGCGCGACGTGGCGCGGCGTCACCGCATGGCCATTGGCACGATCGTGTCGGACGCGTCGATGGCCGTGCAATGGCTCAACGGCGGCCGGCTGGGCTCGATCGAGGAAGGCTTCCTGGCCAGCCTGCGCGAGGGTGACTGCTTCATCTTCAGCGGCCGCGTGCTGCAGCTGATCCGCGTGCGCGACCTGACCGCCTACGTCAAGCCCGCCCCCAAGAACCAGGGCGCCGTGCCGACCTGGCAGGGCGGCAAGATGCCGCTGTCGAGCGAGCTGGCCGACAGCGTGCTGGACCTGCTGGCACGCGCAGAGCCGCTGCTGCCGGCGCTGACCGGCGAGCTGACCGGGGCGCTGAAGGGCGACGTCCCCGAGGACACCCCGCCCGAGCTGCGCGCGCTCGCCCCGCTGCTGGCGCTGCAGGCACGCGAATCGGCGCTGCCGCGCACCGGGCGGGTCGTCTTCGAGCGGCTGCAGACCGACGAGGGCCACCACCTGTTCGTCTACCCGCTGGCCGGGCGGATGGTGCACATCGGCCTGGGCGCGCTGCTGGCTTGGCGGGCGGCGCGCGACCGGCCCGGCACCTTCAGCCTGTCGATGAACGACCACGGCTTCGAGCTGCTGTCGCGCACGCCGTTCGACTGGGCCGCGCTGCTGGAGCCGCAGGGCCCGGGCTCGATCGACCGCGGCCTGCTGTCGACCGACCGCCTGCTGCCCGACCTGCAGCAGGCGCTGAACGCGACCGAGCTGTCGCAGCGCCGCTTCCGCGAGATCGCCCGCGTCGCCGGGCTGGTCTTCACCGGCTACCCGGGCGCGCCGCGCAGCACGCGGCAGGTGCAGGCCTCGTCGAGCCTGTTCTTCGACGTGTTCCGCAAGTTCGACCCGGGCAACCTGCTGCTGGCCCAGGCCGAGGCCGAGACGCTGGCGCAGGAACTCGACGTCGAACGGCTGCAGCGCTGCCTGGCCCGCATGGTCACCGGCGAGGTCGTCATGACCCGGCCCACGCGCGTGACGCCATTCGGCTTCCCGCTGATGGTCGAGCGGCTGCGCGAGCGGGTCACGACCGAATCGGTGCGCCAGCGGCTGGCGCGGCTGATGGAGGACCTGGCCCGGGACGTCGAAGGTCCGGGGGCCGAGTCGGCCAGCGACCAGAATCCGGCCCCGAAAGCGAAAAAGTCCCGGGACAGCCACCGCGCGAGCGGTGATGCTCGACGCCCCGGCCCCAGGAGAACCGCCCGATGACATCCCCCCGTCAGCTCGTGCTGCTGTGCGACGGCACCAACAACAACCTCAGCGGCCGGCGCGCCGACACCCATGTCGTGCTGCTGGCCGAGCTGCTGCAGCGTTTTCCGGACCCGCAGCGGCTGGTCTATTACGACCCCGGCGTCGGCAACCCCGGCCAGCTGCCGGGCACCACGGTGGTCGACAAGGCCGGGCGGGCGCTGGACCGGATCAACGGCCTGGCCTTCGGACGCGGGCTCTACGACAACGTCGCCGAGGGCTACCACTTCCTGATGGCGCACTGGCATCCGGGCGACGAGATCTACGTGCTCGGCTTCTCGCGCGGGGCCTTCACCGCCCGCTCGATCGCCGGCATGGTCAACGCGTTCGGGATCATCCATGGCCACCAGGACACGCTGGTCAGCAGCCTCGTGGCGACCTATTTCTCGGCCCCGTCGGACGCGCAGCGGGCGATCGTCGACCAGGCCTCGCGGCTGTTCGGCCAGGGTCTGACGCCCGAGCGCCGGCCGGTGGTGCATTTCGTCGGCGTCTGGGACACGGTGGCCAGCGTGGGCCTGCCGCCGTTCGGCCTGAAGATCGCCGCCAAGCCGACGCTGGCCGGCAAGCGCTTTCGCCACGTCCGCCACGCGCTGGCGCTCGACGAACAGCGCGCCCAGTTCGCGCCACGCGCCTACGCGCAGGACGACGGCCCCTACCCGCTGGCCGATGGCAGCAGCGGCGACGTCATCCAGTGCTGGTTCCGCGGTGCGCACTGCGACGTCGGCGGCGGCAACGACCACGAGGCCAGCGAGCTGTCGCGCACGCCCTTCGCGTGGATGGTGGCCGAGGCGATCGACAAGGGCCTGCGGCTGCCGGCCACACCGGAGCTGCCGTCGCCCAGGACCGAGGCGGACCTGCTCGCCCTGCTGCCGCTGCTGGACCCGCCCGGGATACCGCGTGAACCGGCCAGCGTCAGCAGCCAGACCGCCCACAGCGCGGTCTGGGCCTTGACCGGCCTGGCCGTGCGCGACACCAACCACGTCGCCATCGCCGGTGCGTCACCGGTGCCGGTGCGCACCTGCACGCACCCGTCGGTCGGCCAGTGGGACGCCCGCTTTCCGCGCGACACGGTCTGGGCGAAACCGCTCGGCCTCGGTTTCCTTGGCCAGCAAGCCGGCCTGCTGCTCGCGCTGCTGGTGCTGATGCTGGGGACCGGCGCGCTGCTGCATGGAGACGCCCGCGACGCACTCGCGCTGCTGTGCGCGAACACGAGGTTCCAGCACTGGCAGATCGACCTGCTGGCGTCGACCGAGACCTGGCGCCGCGCCGCTGCCTGCTTCGCGCATCCGGGACTCGCGCTGGGGCTGGACCTCATGCTGATCAGCGTCTACGTGGCGCTGCTGGCGCCCTGGGTCTGCCGCGCCTTTGCACACCACGCCGGCCTGATCCAGGTCGGACATCGCCCGGCCCGCTGGTTGAACGCGCTGGGCTGGGCGCTGCCGGCCGCCGTCGGCGCGGACCTGGCCGAGAACGCCTTCAGTGCGCTGGCGCTGTGGGCGGCTGGGGCGTGGAGTTCGGACCTGCTGACCTGGCTGCCGCGCCTGGCCGTGTTCGCGGCCAGCGTGGCCAAGTGGGCGGCACTGGCGGGCGTCACGGGTCTGATCGTCGGCGCGTGGCTGCGCCGCCTTCGCCGCTGACGAGATGAACGGACCCGACACCACCGCCCGCCTGAGCCTGCCCGACGGCCGCACGCTGACGCTGCTGCCCGAACGGGCCGCCTTCCTCGCCGACGCCGGCCTGCTGCTGGTGGCCGATGTCCACATCGGCAAGGCCGCGAGCTTCCGACGTCTGGGCGTGCCGGTGCCGGCCGGCACGACCGCCGCCAACCTGGCCCGGCTGGACGACCTGCTGGCACGCTGGCCGGTGCGCCGGCTGGTCGTCCTGGGCGACCTGCTGCACGCCGCCAGCGGCCGGGCGCCGGCCACGCTGGCAGCCTTGGCCGACTGGCGCGCGCGCCATGCCGACCTGCCCATCACGCTGGTGCGCGGCAACCACGACGACCACGCCGGCGATCCGCCCGCCGAACTCGGCATCGAGGTCGTCGACGAGCCCTGGCCCTGCGCCGGCCTGGCCCTGTGCCATGCACCGGACACGCCAGCGGACGCCTACGTGATCGCCGGCCACGTCCACCCGGTCGCCCGCATCGGACTGGGCCTGGACAGCCTGCGCCTGCCCTGTTTCCACGCCACCCCGCGCGCGCTGGTGCTGCCGGCCTTCGGCGAGTTCACCGGCGGGCATGTCGTGCGCGCCGCCCCCGGCGAGACGGTCCACGTGATCGCGACGGACCGGGTCGTGACGCTGCCGGCGGCGCCCGCGCGATCGCCACGTCCATAGCCGGTCGACAACCCGGGCCGAATGTCGGACAGTCCGGCCCCTTCGGTTTTTTCTCACCTCACGAGACCATGACGTCCACGATCGCTCCGAACACCCGCTTCCTGTCCCTCGCCAGCCTGCGCCGATGCGCCGCGCTGGCCCTGCTCGGCCTGCTGGCCGCCTGCAGCAAGACCGAGCCGCCCGGAGCTCCCGCATCGGCTGCATCGGCCGCCGCCCCGGCCGTCGCCCGCATCTACAGCGTCGGCACCGACGCGGTCTACGCGCCGTTCGAGTCGCAGGACGAGAAGGGCGAGATCGTCGGCTTCGACATCGAGATCGTGAAGGCCGTGGCCGAACGCGCCGGCCTCGAGATCAAGGTGATCAACACGCCCTGGGAAGGCATGTTCAACACCCTGACGCAGGGTGACCGCGACATCCTGGTGTCGGCCATCACGATCACCGACGAGCGCCGCCAGACGATGGACTTCAGCGAGCCCTACTTCGACGCCCGCCAGCTGATCGCCGTGCCCGCCAACAGCAAGGTGCGCCGCCTGGCCGACCTGAAGTCGCTGCGCGTGGGCGTGCAGACCGCCACGACCGGCGACGAGGCCGTCACGAAGCTGCAGGGCAAGAACAGCACGAAGATCAAGCGCTTCGAATCGACCCCGCTGGCGCTCAAGGAGCTGGAGGCCGGTGGCGTCGACGCGGTCGTGGCCGACAACGGCGTGATCCAGCACCACGTCGCGAACAACCCGGGCAGCCGCTTCAAGGCGATCAGCGACCCCGAGTTCGCGCCCGAGCAATACGGCCTGGTGGTCCGCAAGGGCGACGCCGAACTGCTCGGCAAGCTCAACCAGGGCCTGGCGGCGATCAAGGCCGACGGCACCTACGAGCGCATCCACACCCGCTACTTCGGCGCGACCGAAGCCCGCTGAACCAGCATGACGACCCCCACGCCCACGGCCCCGGGTGACCACGTCGTCGCCCGCTGGCTGGCCGAGCAGCCCCGGCTGGTGCTCGACGGCGCGCTCGCCACCGAGCTGGAGAAGCGCGGCGCCGACCTGAACGACCCGCTCTGGTCGGCGCGGCTGCTGATCGAGCAGCCCGAGCTGATCCGCACGGTCCACCGCGACTACTTCGAGGCCGGCGCGGACGTCGCCACCAGCGCCAGCTACCAGGCCACCTTCGAAGGCTTCGCCCGGCGCGGCCTGGATGCCGCCCAGGCCGAGGCGCTGATGCGCCTGTCGGTGCAGCTGGCGATCGAGGCGCGCGACACGTTCTGGGCCGATTGGCAGGCGCGCCACGGCACGGCAACGGACGGCCACGCCCGGCGCCGGCCGCTGGTCGCCGCATCGGTGGGACCCTATGGCGCGATGCGCGCCGACGGCTCCGAGTACCGCGGCGGCTACGACCTGGACGAGGCCGGCCTGATGGCCTTCCACCGGCCGCGCCTGAAGGTGCTGGCCGCGAGCGGCGCCGACCTGCTGGCCTGCGAGACGCTGCCCTGCATCGCCGAGGCGACCGCGCTGGCGCGGCTGCTGGGCGAGCTGCCCGGCCGGCCGGTCGCCTGGATCAGCTACAGCTGCCGCGACGGTGGCCACGACAGCCAGGGCGAGCCCTGGGCCGACTGCGTGCGCGCGCTGGCCCCGTTCGAGCAGGTCGCCGCGATCGGCGTGAACTGCACGGCGCCCGAGCACATCGCCGAGCTGGTCGAGACGGCGCGGCACCTGACCGACAAGCCGATCGTCGTCTACCCGAACGCGGGCGAGCACTACGACGCCGTCACCAAGCAGTGGCTGGCCGCACCGGCCGGCCATGCCCACGCGCTGCCGTTCGAGGAACAGGCGCTGCGCTGGGCAGCGGCGGGCGCGCGGCTGATCGGCGGCTGCTGCCGCACCGGCCCGGCGGACATCGCGGCGCTGGCGCGGCGCTGGGTGGCCTGAGCCCCGGCGGACGGCACGGAACCGCGCCGTCCGCCGCGAAGGTCATCGCCCGGCCCGATGCCCGGCGGTGGCCCGGCTTGCCACAATCGCCCGATCGGCCCTTGCGCCTTTCCACGATTGCCCGTACGCCCATGGACACCCGCACCGATCCGATCCGACAGCGCCTGACCGAACTGCGCCTCGCGCTGGACCCGCATGGCCTGGCCGCCGTGCTGGTGCCGTCATCCGACCCCCACCTGTCGGAATACCTGCCCGAACGCTGGCAGGGCCGCGTGCGCTACAGCGGCTTCACCGGCTCGATGGGCACGCTGATCGTCACGCGCGAACGCGCGGCGGTGTTCGCCGACAGCCGCTACTGGGTGCAGGCCGAGGTCGAGCTGGCGGGCACCGGCATCGAGCTGGTGAAGATCCCCACCGGCGCGGTCAGCCACCAGATCGGCTGGCTCACCCAGCACGTCGGCCGGGGCGAGAGCCTGGCGGTCGACGGCGCCGTGATGGGTCTGGCCGCCGCCAAGGCGCTGGCCGAGGCGCTGGCGCCGCACGGCATCGCCCTGCGCACCGATGTCGACCTGCTGGCCCAGGCCTGGACCGACCGCCCGGCACTGCCCGCCGCCGCCGTCTACGAACACCGCCCGCCCGAGGCCGCCGTCAGCCGCGCCGACAAGCTCGCCCAGGTCCGTGCGGCGATGCAGGTGCACGGCGCGACGCACCACTTCGTCTCGACCGTCGACGACATCGCCTGGATCACCAACCTGCGCGGCGCGGACGTCGACTACAACCCGGTCTTCCTGGCCCACCTGCTGATCCCCGCCGGCGGTGCGGCGACGCTGTTCGTCGGCGCCGGCAAGGTCGACGCCGCGCTGGCCGCGTCGCTGGCCAGCGACGGCCTGGTGCTGGCGCCCTACGACGGCGCCGCCGCCGCGCTGGCCGCGCTGCCGGCCGACGCGAGGCTGCTGATCGACCCGCGCCGCATCACGCTGGGCTTCCGCGAGGCGGTCGCCGCCGGCGTGCAGGTGATCGAGGCGATCAACCCCAGCACGCTGGCCAAGAGCCGCAAGACCGCCGCCGAGGCCGCCCACATCCGCGTGGCGATGGAGGTCGACGGCGCGGCGATGTGCGCCTTCTACGCCCGCTTCGAGGCCGCGCTCGGCCACGAGACGATCACCGAACTGACGGTCGACGAGTGGCTGAGCGCCGAACGCGCCAGGCAGCCTGGCTTCGTCAGCCTGAGCTTCCCGACCATCGCCGGCTTCAACGCCAACGGCGCGATGCCGCACTACCGCGCCACGCCCGAGTCGCACGCGCCGATCTCCAGCCCCGACGGCCTGGTCGCCGAGGGCCTGCTGCTGATCGACTCCGGCGCGCAGTACCTGGGCGGCACCACCGACATCACCCGGGTCTGGCCGATCGGCCTGGCCAGCGCGGCCCAGAAGGCCGACTACACGCGGGTGCTCAAGGGCACGATCGCGCTGTCGCGCACCCGCTTCCCGCTGGGCACGCTGTCACCGATGCTGGACTCGATCGCGCGTGCGCCGCTGTGGGAGGCCGGCCTGAACTACGGCCACGGCACCGGTCACGGCGTGGGCTACTTCCTCAATGTCCACGAGGGCCCGCAAAGCATCTCGCCGGCGATACCCGAGCCGCAGATGGCGATGCAGCCGGGCATGGTCACCTCGATCGAGCCGGGCCTGTACCGCGCCGGCCAGTGGGGCGTGCGCATCGAGAACCTGGTGATGAACACGCCGGCCGCGGTCAACGAGGGCTTCGGCGACTTCCTCGAATTCGAGACCCTGACGCTCTGCCCGATCGACACCCGCTGCATCGACCCGGCGCTGCTGCGCCCGGACGAACGCGCCTGGCTCAACGCCTATCACGCCGAGGTCCGCCAGCGCCTGTCACCCCGCGTCGAAGGCGCCGCGCTGGACTGGCTGATGCGGCGGACCGAGCCGATCTGAGTCAGAAGTTCTTCCAGTCATTGCCCGCCGGCGGCTCGTTGCCCTTGCGGCGGCTCTTGCTGCGGCTGGCCTTGACATCCGGGTCGGCCACCGGCGTGCCGGTCGGCGGCAGGTCGTCCAGACCGCCGGGCAGGGTGTCGCCGCGTGAGGTGGTGCGTGCGCTGTGGATGGCGGTGTGGGCGGTCCAGGCCGCTTCCTGCGTCTGCTGCAGCAGGCGGAAGGCGGCGACCACCTTCTGCAGGCGCTCGGCCTGGTCGCGCAGCGCGTCGGCGGCGCTGGCGCTCTGTTCGACCAGCGTGGCGTTGTCGCGGGTGAGCCGGTCGAGCTGGCGCACCGAGCGGTCGGCCTCGCGCAGCGTCTCGGGCGTGCGGGCCTCGCTCGAGGTGCCGATCTGGCCGACCAGGTCGGTCACGCTCTGGACCGACGAGACCAGCGCATCCATCGTCACGCCGGCATCGCGGACCAGCCGGTTGCTGGCCTCGGCCTGATCGAGCGAGGCGTTGATCAGCCCCTTGATCTCGCGCGCCGCGCTGGCCGCGCGCTGGGCCAGGCCGCGCACCTCGCCGGCCACCGCGCCGTGGTTGCCGGAGCCGCCCTCATGGCCGGCGCGGGCGGCCTGCACGGCGGCGTTCAGCGCCAGCAGGTTGGTCTGGAAGGCGATGCCGTCGATGGTGGCGAGGATCTCGTTGATCTTGCGGCTCGACGCCGAGATGTCCTCCATGTTGGAGACCACCTGCGTGACCACCACGCTGCCGCGCTCGGCCACGTCGACGGCGTTGCTGACCAGCGTGTCGGGATCGGTCGCGACGCCCGCCTCGCCGGCATCGGCATCGGTCGACGGGCCGGCTGCGGCGGTGCTTCGGCCGGACTGGACACGTTGCAGCAGGGCCTGCAGGGTCTCGTCGGCCGCCGGGGTCGCGGTCGGGGTCGGGGTCGCTGACACGGCAGCGGCCTCATCGAACTGCGGCTCCTGACGGACCCGCTCGGCCGTGGCCGACGGCAGCGGCGCGGCCACCAGGGCCGACAGCGGCGCGGTCGCGAGTTGCGCGTCCAGCGCCGGCACTCGGCCGGGGACGGCGGCGGCGGGATGGGTCTGCAGCGCGGCGGCGGTCGACGGCGCACCCGGGATCGACCCCGCACCCGCCGCTGCGCCGTCGGCCACCGGCCGGGTCACGTCGACCGCCGTGGCGCGCAGGCGCTGCTGCAGGCCGCGCATGGCGTGCTGCATGCGCTGCAGCTCGTCGCCCTGCACCGACAGGTCAGCCTGGGCGCCCTGGGCGAGTTTCTCGGCCATGCGCACGGCCTGCTTGACGGGCCGGCGCACGCTGCGCACGAGTTGCCAGGACATCAGGCCGCCCAGCAGCAGGCAGACCGTCAGCAGCCCGGAGAGCTGCTGGCGCACATTCAGGTGGGAGACGCGGTGCGCGGCCAGCGCGGCCTCGGCGTCGTCGGTGACGTGACGGGCCAGCGCCTGGGTCTGCTGCTGCCAGGCCGATTCGGCCGGGCGCAGCTGCGCCAGCGCGGTCGACAGGCCGTCGCGGCCCGGACCGGCGGTGTGGCGGCCCAGCCGCGTCAGCGCATCCAGACGCGGACGCACCGCCGTGGCCGCCGCGCTCCAGCCGTCGAGCAGGCCAAGGCTGGCGCCGTCCCAGTCCAGCGCACGCAGCCGGCGCTCGATCTCGTCGACCCGGGCCTGCTGCTGGTTCAGCAGCCGCTGCTCCTGGGTCTGCGCCAGCGCGTCGTCGGCCAGCACGAGGTTGCGGGCATGGACCGAGATGCGGTCGATGCCCGACTGCAGCGACAGCACCAGCTCGACGCGGTCGAGGTGGCGGGTCTCGGCCAGTTCGGTCTCGCGCTGCAGGTGATCGAGCTGGTACAGCGCCAGACCGCCCACGGCCACGAGGGCCAGCAGCAGGGCCGCATAGCCCAGCGCCAGCCGTCGGGCCACGCTCTGGGTCAGGCGCTGGAAGAACGACGTGGCGGTGTTGGACATGGCAGGAGGCGACGGCGGCGCGGCTGAAGGGGATGACCGCCATTCTTCGCGCGAGCGCCGATCCGACAAGCCACGACTTGCGGGATGCCGCCATGGCAAATGGGCTCGACAAACGCGCAGACCACGCAGAGTGCGAAGAAGGCGCAGACCGCGCAGACGGTACCCCTGGAACAGGGCGCCCGCCCCGGCCACGACGGCCGGCGGCCCATGCCGAGGATGCCACCGTGCGGCGGGCCGGCGATCAAATATCCCAAGGGATCCGGGCAAGCCGGTTGCCTGGGCACGCAAGCCCGGTGCGTGCCGGCCGGGCTCGGCGCCGCGTCCGTCGGCCGCCGCTCAGTCGCCGCTCAGCCCCCACTCACCGAGCGCACCACACGGGCGTCGAGCGCCTCGCCCAGCTCGTCGTGCAGGTCCTGCAGATGGCGGCGGGCCTGCGCGTCCCAGCCGCGGGCCTGCAGGCTGCGGCGCAGGCTGGCGTGCAGCTCGCGGGCCTGCTGGCGCAGCGCGCTGCGCAGCTCGGCACGCTGGCCGGGGACCGGGCGCAGCAGCGCGCCGCTCAGGCGGGTGGCGTGCTCGCGCTGCAGGTCGCGGCGCAGCGGCTCGATGCGGCCGGCCTCGGGCCGCGCCAGCTCGGACCAGACCTCCGTGCGGACCCGTTCGAGCAGCTCGGCCAGCGTCAGCACGTCGTCGGACGTGCGGACCTTGCCCTGCTGGTCGAGCAGGCGCTGGGCCAGCGCGTCGCTCATCAGCTGGCCGAGCACGCTGCGCTGCAGGCCGCCGAGCACCTGCTCGGGCTGGTACTCGGTGGCGATCGGGCTGCGGCCGAAGTTCTCGGCCCGGTCGAAGAAGTCCGGCGCGAGCCGGCGCTGCAGACTGGCCGAGACCGACAGGCCGCGGGCGGACAGCACCTCGCGGGCGATCAGCTCCAGCGCGGCGCGCTGTTGCGCGGCGGGCAGCGGCTGCAGCGGGTCCCGCCCGGTGCCAGCCCGGTCACGCAGCGTCAGCACGCCGCCGATCTGGCGCAGCGCGATGCCAGTGGCCCCGCCGATGTCGAGCAGCGCGTAGGAGACGCGGCGGCGCAGCCGGGCGTATTCGTCACCTTCGGCCAGGGTCTGGCGCTCGGCCCGCGCGATCAGGTCGCGGGCGATGGCCAGGCGCTTGGCGACATGCGCCAGCGGGTCGCTGCCCAGGTCGAACTGCAGCACCTGCGGATCGAGCCCGAGCGCGGCGTCCTCGTCGGTGCCGAAGGCCAGTTCCGGCTCGGCGTTGCGCGCGGCGATGCGGGCCAGCTCGGCGCGTTCGTCGGCCACGTCCAGCGGCCGGTAGGCGTAGTCGATGGCCCAGAAGTCATACGGCCCGAGCTGCTGCTGGTAGGCGGCCGGCGCGGGGGCGCCGGGTGCGGGCAGATTGGCCGAGACGTAGTCCATCACCGAGCCCGTCAGCGGGTTCTCGCGGCTCCAGACCGGATCGGCCAGCTTGGCCGGATCGACCACCTGCGAGGCCCGGAAGTTGTGGCGCAGCCCGAGCGTGTGGCCGACCTCGTGCATCACCAGGTTCTTCAGGTAGGACCGCACCAGCGCCTCGGCGGCCTCGTCGGCGCTGTCGTCGTCCAGGCCGGCGGCGTCGGCTGCCAGCAGTTCCAGCGCATAGCCGAGCTGAGCGGCGCCCTGTTCGGCGGCCTCGCAGTGCAGCTCCGGGCGGGTCAGTGCGGCACGCAGCGAGGCGGCCGGTGCAAGCGGGCCGCTGGCATCGACCGAGCCGACCTGCAGCACGGCGCGCCAGTCGGTCTGCCCGCCCTCGGCCAGGATCTGGCGCCGCAGCAGGCGCTGGAAGCGCAGCGAGTTGCCCTCGAAGGCGATGTCGGCGTCGAGGATCTCGCCGCTGCGCGGGTCGACGTGGGTCGGGCCGATGCCGGCCAGGCCGGGCTGCACGCTGAGCATCCAGCGCACCGACGCGACGCCGGTGTCGAGCGTGTCGAAGGGCGCGTCATCGGGCTGGACCCGCACCTCGATCGCGTTCTTGAACCCGATCCGCTCGAAGGCGGTGTTCCATTCGAGGATGCCCTCGCTGATGACCGAGCGGTACTTCAGCGGCACGTTGCGGTCGATCCAGTAGGTGATCGGCCGGACCGGCTCGGACAGCGTCGCCGCCGGGTCCTTCTTCTCCAGCCGCCAGCGGTTGACGTGGCGGACCTTGGCGTTGCGCGCCAGGTCGTCGCTGAAGTCGTGGATGACGGTGTTGAAGTGGCCGATGCGCGGGTCGGCCGGCCGCCCGCGCATCGGCTGGGCCGGCAGGCGGGTCAGCGAGTAGTGCAGGCGCACGAACAGGCTGCGGGCATCGGGCACCGTCATCGGCAGCGACGGTTGCGGCGCGCCGGGCGGCACGGCGCCGGGCTGCGGGAAGCTCAGGTTGGCGGTGCTGTAGTGGTTCTGCAGCTCGAACACGAGCAGCTCGGGCTGGACCCGCACCGACGTGATCGCCGAGTTGCGGCCGTCGTAGCCGTAGCCCTGCCGGTAGCTGCGCTGCAACGCGCTGGCCAGACCGGGCCAGTCGCCCATCAGCAGCGCACCGGCATCGACCAGCAC
>JACCDQ011190604.1_pt1 | contig 18793 bp, 17 predicted proteins | sample 7446031 | NCBI WGS metagenome assembly JACCDQ01 (sample SAMN15323442, study PRJNA562643) | freshwater metagenome | isolation source: river surface water | place: USA:Blue River Watershed | collected 2017-08-17
CTTACCCTGCCGGCGGTTTGTCGGACGTGATTGCCCGCACTGTCAACAACACCCTGTCGAAAAACTTCGGCCCGCCCGTCATCGTGGAAAACTTAGGGGGCGCCAGTGGCTCCATCGCAGCACAAAAAGTGTTGAACGCACCTGCAGATGGCCAAATCATTTTTCAGGGCTCGCCCAATGAGTTGATCTTGGCGCCCTTGGCCATCTCTGCTGTGAAGTTCAAGAGCGAAGACTTCCGCTTGGTGCAGATGATTGCCACTGCGCAAATTGGCTTCTTGGCGCGCAAGGATTTGCCCGTCAACAACGTCGATGAGTTTTTGGAATACGCCCGCAAAGAAGCCAAAGAAGGCCGCCCGATCACCTACGCAAGCGTGGGCCCCGGTTCTTTTTATCACCTGTTGGGTGAGCACTTGTCCAAAACCACCCACATCCCCATGACGCATGTGCCCTACAAAGGCGCCGCACCTGCGAACCAAGATTTGTTGGGTGGTCAGGTCGACATCTTCTTGGCGCCATTTGGCAAAGCCTACGAAGAGTTGCAGAAGCAAGGCAAGCTCAAGGTGTTGGCCATGCTCAACAGCGAGCGTTTGGAGTCAGTCAAAGACTATCCCGCGATCAGTGAAAGCAAATCCTTGAAGAACTTCACCTTCAACATTTGGACGGGTTATTTCGTGAAGAAGGAAACCCCCGAGCCCGTCGTGCAAGTGATTCACAAAGCCATCACCGACTCGTTGACCGACCCCGCCGTGCGCAGCGGTTTGGAAGCCAACAGCCAGTTGGTGGCCAAGCCCTTGTCGTTGCAAGCCGTGGGCAAAGCCTATGTGGATGGCACCGCGCAGTTCCGCGCGATTGCCAAGTCGATCAACTTGCAACCGCAGTGACATGACGTATTTGCGTGAGGCCCTCACCGACCGCGTGGGGGAGTTCATTCAGTTGCGTCGCGATATCCATCGCCATCCTGAGCTCGCGTTTGAAGAGCACCGCACCTCCGACTTGGTCGCTGCCAAGCTAGAGAGTTGGGGCTACAGCGTGCACCGAGGTTTGGGTGGCACGGCCCTGGTCGGCCGCTTGCAACCCGGTAGGGGCGAACGTAGTTAGGGTTTGCGCGCCGACATGGATGCCTTGCCGATTGAAGAAGCCACCGGTGCGGAATGGCGTAGCGTGAAGCCCGGCGTCATGCACGCCTGTGGCCACGACGGCCACACTGCCATGCTGTTGGCGGCCGCCAAAGCCATTGCGCAAGACGTGACGTTCGATGGCACCTTGAATTTGATTTTCCAACCCGCCGAAGAAGGCGGCGGTGGCGCCGTGCGCATGATGGCCGACGGCTTGTTTGAACAGCATCCCTGCGATGCGGTGTTCGCCATGCACAACATGCCGGGTACGCCAACGGGACACTTTGTGTTCCGCGATGGTGCCGCCATGGCGTCGAGCGATTACGTCACCATCAAAGTTCACGGCACCGGTGGGCATGGCGCCATGCCGCACCGTGCGGCAGACCCGTTGGTGGCGGCAGCCTCGATCGTGATGGCTTTGCAAACCGTGGTGTCGCGCAATGTGGATCCACTGCACACCGCGGTGGTCACGGTGGGCGCTTTGCATGCGGGCCAAGCCAACAATGTGATTCCGGCCTTGGCCACCTTGGAGCTGAGCGTGCGTGCGCTCGACCCCGAGGTGCGTCGCTTGCTGGCGCAACGCATCAAGGCCTTGGTGGCGGCGCAGGCTGAAAGTTTTGGCGTGACGGCCGAGGTGGATTGGCGTGCTGGCTATTGCGTGCTGGTGAACTCCGTGGACGAGACGAACTTCGCGCGCCAAGTGGCGCTCGATTTGGTGGGGCCTGATCGCGTCACTTTGCACGGCCCTGCCTTGACGGGCAGTGAAGACTTTGCCTTCATGCTCGAGAAGATTCCTGGCAGCTATTTGCTGATTGGCAATGGCGACGGCGACTCTGCGGGCGCGTGCATGGTGCACAACCCCGGCTACGACTTCAATGACGACAACATCGCCACCGGTGCTTCTTATTGGGTGGCGCTGGTAGAGAGGTTTTTTGCTGATTAAAATGTGCTGACATTCATTCGACTTCGTGTCGACGTGTGATCGGGAGAGACTGCCAACGCCATGCGTGTGGGCAGCGCCGAAGGAGCAACCGCCCCGGAAACTCTCAGGCAAAAGGACCGGTCGCACGCATTTATCTCTGAAGAGCTGCTGGCGCATTTCGTCCGCCAGTGCACCGAAGGAGCAAGCGGTCTGCCTTGTGCAGCACCGTGAATCTCTCAGGTCCAAACACAGAGGGGGCGCTCTAGGCATGCGGCTTGCATGCCTGGCGCTTCATCCCCTCGACGTGTTGAAAGCTCTACGCTCATGAAAACAATTGCAGTCATTGGTGGCGGCATCACCGGCGTGACCACCGCCTACGCCTTGGTCAAACGCGGCTTTGCCGTGACCTTGTTTGAACGCCATCGCTACGCCGCGATGGAAACCTCCTTTGCCAACGGCGGCCAGCTGTCGGCCTCCAACGCCGAGGTATGGACCCACTGGTCCACCATCCTCAAAGGCTTGAAGTGGATGCTCAAAAGCGACGCACCGTTGTTGGTCAACCCCGCACCGACTTGGCACAAGTTGTCGTGGTTTGCCGAGTTCATCGCCGCCATGCCCCATTACGAACGCAACACCGTCGAGACCGCGCGCTTGGCCGTGGCCGCCCGTCAACACCTGTTTGCGTGGGCGCAAGAGGAGGGCATCGACTTTGACCTCAAGAAAGAAGGCATCCTGCACATCTACCGCGACAAAAAGGGCTTCGACCACGCGGGCAAAGTGTCTGAGCTCTTGGCCAAAGGCGGCTTGCCCCGCCGCGCCGTGACGCCCGAGGAAATGAAGGCCATCGAGCCCACGTTGGCAGGTACTTACTACGGTGGCTATTTCACCGAGAGCGACTCCACCGGTGACATCCACAAGTTCACCAACGGCTTGGCCGCCGCCGCCTCGCGCTTGGGCGTGCGCACCTTGTACGGCCAAGATGTGACCTCGGTGCAAACCAATGGCCAACAAGCCGTGATCACCGTGGCGCAAGAGGATGCGTCACCCAGCGTGCACACCTTTGACGGCGTGGTGGTGTGTGCCGGTGTGGCCAGCCGCGACTTTGCGGCGCAGTTGGGCGATCGCGTCAACATTTATCCCGTCAAAGGCTATTCCATCACCGTCAACCTGAACGATGAGGAGAGCCAGCAGGGCGCGCCCAACGTCAGTCTGTTGGACGATGAGACCAAGCTGGTCACCAGCCGCTTGGGTCTGAACCGCTTTCGCGTCGCAGGCACTGCCGAGTTCAACGGTGTGGACCGCGACATCCGCGCTGACCGCATTCGCCCCTTGGTGGAATGGGTGGAGCAATGCTTCCCGCGCATCAACACGCGTTCGGTCGTGCCATGGGCAGGCTTGCGCCCCATGATGCCCAACATGATGCCCCGCGTCGGCCGAGGCCATGCTGCCAACGTGTTCTACAACACCGGCCACGGTCACTTGGGCTGGACCCTTTCGGCCATCACGGCCGACATGGTGGGCAACGTGGTGGCGGAATCGGCCAAAGCCGTGCACGTCGCAGGTTCCTTGCAAGCCGCTTGATGTGCTAGAGATGCCAGAGCAGGGCCCACTTCGGCGTGGGTCTTGCTAGGGTTTCTCCGAGATCGGTCAGCTGTGCTTGGTGACAAAAAGTGTATACACTTCGTGTAACCTGTCGCAGCGGAGCAGGCCTTGGAGAACCAAGCCCTTGTTCGCGACCCTCGTGTCATTCACAGCGCCCGCAGTGGTGAATGGCAAACTTTGATTCAAGTGACTGAGGTCTCGACATGGACGCATATTTCTTAGACTGGGCCAACCTGCTGTTGCGCTGGGTGCACGTGATCACCGCCATCGCGTGGATTGGTTCCTCGTTCTACTTTGTCTTCTTAGACAACAACCTCATCAAACCCAACTCACCTGACTTGCTAGAAAAAGGCGTGGACGGTGCCATGTGGGCGGTGCACGGTGGCGGTTTTTACAACCCCCAAAAATACATGGTGGCGCCCAAGAAGATCCACACCAAGCTGCATTGGTTCTATTGGGAAAGCTATTCCACCTGGCTCACCGGTTTTGGTTTGTTCACCGTGCTGTACCTGTGGAATGCCAGCACTTTCTTGATCGACAAGTCGCTGATGGATTGGTCGCCTGCCGCGGCCATCACGGCTGCCTTGTGCTTCTTGGTGGCCTTCTGGTTGATTTACGACGCAGTCTGCCGCGTGTTTGGTTTCCGTGAAAACGGCGAGCGCATTGTGGCGCTCACCATGATCGTCGTGGTGGCCTTTGCTTCTTGGTTGTCGTGTCAGCTGTTCGCGGGGCGTGCGGCCTTTTTGTTGGTGGGCGCGATGATCGCCACCGCCATGAGCGCCAACGTGTTCTTTTGGATCATTCCCGGCCAACGCAAAGTGGTGGCCGCCATGACCTCGGGCGTGGCGATGGACCCCAAAGAATTGGCCATGCACGGCAAGCGCGGCAAGCAACGCAGCGTGCACAACACCTACTTCACGCTGCCCGTGATCTTTGCGATGCTGAGCAACCACTACAGCTTTTTGTACACGCATGAAAACCACTGGGTCATCTTGGTGATGATGATGTTGGCGGGCGCCTTGATTCGTCAGTTCTTTGTGCAGCGCCATGGCTACCACTTGGGCCGCGCCAAGAACCCGCTGCCATTTGCGATTGCGGGTGTGGTGCTGTTGCTGAGCGTGATTGTGTGGATGCGTCCAGCACCCGCCGCCCCTGCCGCCGCTGCCAGCACTGCCCCTGTGGGCTTCACTGAAGTGAATGCGGTGTTTGCCCAACGTTGTCTCAGCTGCCACGGCGCGCAGGTACAGATGAAGAATGTGCGCTTCGATACCGCGGACGGTGTGAAGCAACATGCCTTGGGCATTTATCAGCAGGCCGTGGTGACCAAGCAAATGCCCATGAACAATGCCACGGGCATCACCGAAGACGAGCGCAACCTCATCAAGCGTTGGTACGAGGCAGGCGCGGCGCTGCAATAAGCGCCCCGGGGTCGCTGGCTATACTGCCGCGACTTTGATTCCTCGTAGAGTTTGTCTATGAAATTCCGTTTGTGGCTAGCGATGGCTGTCGCTGGGTGGGCTGCAGCTGGCTCTGCTGCTGAAGTCACCGTGGCCGTGGCCGCCAACTTCACCGCCCCCATGCAAAAAATCGCGGCGGTGTTCGCGCAAGACACCGGTCACAAAGCCCAGTTGGCGTTCGGATCAACGGGCAAGTTCTACGCCCAAATTAAAAACGGGGCCCCCTTTTCAGTCCTGCTGGCTGCGGACGATGAAACACCGGCACGACTCGAAGCAGAAGGCTTGGCGGTGCCGGGCTCACGCTTCACCTATGCCACAGGACGCTTGGCGCTGTGGAGCAAACAACCCAACTTGGTGGACGACAAAGGGGAGGTGCTGCGCAGCCCTCATTTTGAAAAACTCGGCATCCACAAAATCGCCATGGCCGACCCCAAGCTCGCTCCCTACGGTGCGGCCGCCATGGAAGTGATTCAACGCTTGGGCGTGCAAGCCAACGTGGTCCCGAGGCTGGTGCAGGGCGAGAGCATTGGCCAAACTTACCAGTTTGTGAGCACCGAAAATGCGCAACTTGGGTTTGTGGCGATGTCGCAAATTTCAGTCGATGGGCGTGTCACCCAAGGTTCGGCGTGGCTGGTACCACCTCACTTACACACCCCGCTCAAACAAGACGCTGTGTTGTTGAAAGTTGGCGCAGACAACGTGGCAGCCGTGGCATTGCTCAAGTACCTGCGTTCTGACAAAGCCAAAGCCATCATCCGCAGCCATGGGTACGCCCTGTAAAGTGTGGCCATGCATTTGAGCCCCGAAGATATCCAAGCCATTGTGCTGACGCTGCAACTCGCCAGCGTCACCACGGTGTTGTTGCTGTTGCTCGCCACGCCGGTGGCCTGGTGGCTGGCACACACGCACTCGGTATGGCGTGCGCCGGTGGCGTCCTTGGTGGCGCTGCCCTTGGTGTTGCCGCCCACGGTGTTGGGTTTTTATTTGTTGGTGGCCTTGGGCCCCAACGGCCCGATCGGACAGTTCACGCAGTGGGCCGGCTGGGGCGCACTGGCCTTTAGTTTTTGGGGCTTGGTGTTGGGCTCGGTGGTGTACTCCTTACCGTTTGCTGTGCAACCGCTGGTGAACGCCTTTGAGGCCATGGGGCCGCGACCCATGGAAGTGGCCGCAACTTTGCGGGCCAGTCCGTGGAATGCCTTCTTCACCGTGGCGCTGCCGTTGGCCAAGCCCGGCTTCGTCATGGCGGCCATGCTGAGCTTTGCGCACACGGTGGGTGAGTTTGGTGTGGTGCTGATGATTGGCGGCAACATCCCCGATAAAACGCGTGTGGTGTCGACCCAAATTTACGGACACGTCGAAGCCATGGCCTATTCACAGGCACACGGGCTCGCGGGTGTGATGTTGTTGTTCTCGTTTGTGGTGTTGTTGGGCTTGTCATGGTTCAACCGCCGCGCTGGCCAACGCAAAAAGGTGGGCGTATGAACATCCACCTCCAGCTCGACATTGCGCGTGCGGCCTTTGATGTGTCGGTCGATGTGCAACTGCCTGCACATGGCATCACCGTCATCTTTGGCCCATCGGGCTGTGGCAAAACCACCTTGCTGCGTTGTGTGGCAGGGCTAGAGCCCTCGGCGCGTGGCGTGGTGCAACTCGGTCACGAAGTTTGGCAAGAAGATGGCCTTCATGGCGGAAAGGGCGTGCGCCTGCCCACGCACCAACGCGCCTTGGGCTATGTGTTTCAAGAGGCGTCGTTGTTCGACCACTTAGACGTGGCGGGCAACTTGGCCTATGGCCACCAACGTGCTGAAAAAAACAACCGCAACGCGATGAGCAGAGCGGTGGTGGCGCAAGCCACAGAGCTGCTGGGCATCGGCCACTTGCTCAAGCGTCGCAGTCACGAACTGTCGGGTGGCGAGCGTCAACGGGTGGCCATTGCACGTGCCTTGGTCACGCAACCGCGCTTGCTGCTGCTGGACGAACCCTTGGCTGCGCTCGACCACGCACGCCGACAAGACGTGTTGCCGTGGCTAGAAAAACTGCGTGACGACTTGAACATCCCCATGCTCTACGTGACGCATGCAGCGGACGAAGTGGCCCGCTTGGCCGACACCTTGGTGGTGATGAATGCAGGACGCATTCAAGCGCACGGCCCAGTGGCCGAGGTGCTGACGCAAGTTGACCTGCCTGTGGTGGTAGGGGAGGACCCGGGTGCTTTGCTGACGGGCGTGGTGATGCAACTCGACACGCAGTGGCATTTGGCTCGGGTGGGCTTTGCAGGTGGCGCACTGTGGGTGCGCGACAGCGGCTTACAAGTGGGGCAGACCGTCCGCTTGCGCGTGCTGGCCCGCGACGTGAGCGTGACCTTGCAAGAGGCCGTCGAGACCAGCATTCAAAACCACTTGCCCTGTGTGGTGGAGAGCATCACCCCAGATGCCCATCCATCTCAAACTTTGCTGCGATTGCGTTGCGGCGACACCCTCTTGCTGGCGCGTGTGACCGCGCGTGGCGCCCATGCCTTGGGCTTGGAGGTGGGTAGGGTGGCGTGGGCGCAGGTGAAGTCAGTGGCGTTGGTCAAGTAATTTTTAAAACCACCAGGCCACCGCATACGGAATCACCACCGCCCCCACGATGCCATGCAAGCCCATGCCCAAGCTGGCGTAGGCGCCGGCTTCTGGATGCACGCTGAAGGCGCGTGAGGTGCCAATGCCGTGTGCGGCCACCCCCAATGCAAAGCCGCGTTGCCACCAGGCAGTGACGCGCAAAGCATCCAACACATAGCGGCCCAAGATGGCCCCCAAGATGCCGGTGCTGACGGCAAAGATGGCCGTCAACGTGGGCGAGGCTTGGACGCGTTCGGCAATGCCCATCGCAATCGGGGCTGTGACTGACTTGGCGACCAAGCCACGCACCAAGGCCTCGTCAACCCCCAAGACACGCGCCATGCCCACGGCGGTGAAGACAGATGTCACACCGCCCGCCACCAGCGACAGCAGCAACACGCCCATGCGACCTTTGAGTGAGGCAAAGCCTTTGTAAATCGGGATCGCCAAAGACACCGTGGCGGTACCCAGCAAAAAGTGCACAAACTGCGCGCCCTCGAAATACTTGGCATACGGCATGTCGAGCACGCCAATGCACAGCGTGACCACCACTACCGCAATCAACACTGGGTTGGCCAGTGGGTTGCGCTGGCTGCGCTCGTACAGCGTGAGGCCCAGCCAGTAAGCGCTGAGCGTGAGCACCAAGGCCAGCAGTGGACTGCCGGAGAGGTAGACCCAAATGTCAGAGATGGGGGGCAAATGTGTCTGGAGCTCGTTACTCATGGGGTGGCTCCTTCTTTGCCAGCAGTTTGAGTAACACAGCGGTCACCGCCACCGTGACCACCACGCTGGCCACCAGCGCTGCGCTGATGGACCATGCGTTCGCTTGCAACAGCGGCAGATACAGCACTACGCCGACGGATGCCGGAATGAACAACAAGCCCAGGTGTTGCAAGATGCTGCTGCCCACGGTGTCGATGTGTGCCGGCACATGGCCCCGCACACTGAAAAAAACCAGCAACAACACCAAGCCCAATACAGGTCCGGGGATGAACGGCAGCGCAAATTTCGAAAGCAGCTCGCCGAGGGCTTGGAAGATGAAGAGTTGAACCAGTCCTTGAATCATGATCACTTCGCCCCCAACGCCAACTGCAACGCCAGCTGGTTGTGTCTTTCCACCAAGGGACCGATGTCTACGGTGGTGATCTGGCCTTCACGCACCACCACGCGTCCGTTGACCACGACGTAGTCCGCGTTGTCGCTGGCGCACAACAGCAGCGCGCCCACCGGGTCATGCACGGCACCGCCGGCCATGCTCAAGGTGTCGGTGCGGAACAGGGCGATGTCGGCGCAATAGCCTGGCTTGATTTGTCCCAGCTCGTGGGCACGGCCCAGCACCTCGGCGCCGCCGCGTGTGGCCAAGCGCAGGGCATCGCGGGGTGTCATCTCGGCGGGGCCGTGGTCGCAGCCGAAGTCATCCAGCGCGCGGCCCACGCGTGCCAACAGCATGGCTTGGCGCGCTTCGTTCAACAAGTGCGCCGCATCGTTGCTGGCGCTGCCGTCCACACCCAAACCGATGGGCACACCGGCATCGAGCATCTTGCGCAGCGGCAAGATGCCACTGGCCAAGCGCATGTTGCTGCAAGGGCAGTGGGCAATGCCGGTGCGGGTTTTGGCGAAGAGGTAAGTGCCTTCGTCGTCCAACTTCACGCAGTGGGCGTGCCACACATCGTCGCCAACCCAGCCCAAGTCTTGCGCGTATTGCGCCGGCGTGCAGTTGAATTTTTCTTTCGTGTACGCAATGTCGTGGTCGTTCTCGGCCAAGTGGGTGTGCAGCCGCACTTTGTGCGCGCGCGCCAACTTGGCAGCTTCGCGCATCAGGTCTTGGCTCACGCTGAACGGCGAGCACGGTGCCACCGCCACATGCGTCATCGCACCAAAGCTGGCGTCGTGGTAGGTCTCAATCAGGCGTTGGGTTTCCTTCAAGATGAAGGCTTCTTTTTCCACCACGCGGTCGGGCGGCAAGCCCCCTTGCGATTCGCCCACGCTCATGCTGCCGCGCGTGGCCGTGAAGCGCATGCCAATGGTGTGCGCGGCTTCAATGCTGTCGTCCAAACGCACGCCATTGGGATAGATGTAGAGGTGATCACTGCTGGTGGTGCAGCCGCTCAGCAGCAGCTCGGCCATGGCCACTTGGTTCGAGACCAACACCATCTCCGGCGTGAGCCCCGCCCAAATGGGGTAGAGGCCTTGAAGCCAACTGAACAACTCGGCGTTTTGTACCTGGGGCACCGCACGCGTCAAGCTTTGCACCATGTGGTGGTGGGTGTTGATCAAGCCAGGCACCACCACATGGCGGCGCGCGTCGATCACTTCGTCGACTTGCTGCAGCAGTGCATCGATGTTTTCTTCGGCGGGGATGATGCGTTCAATGCGGCCATCACGCAGCAGCAGCGAGGCGTCTTTGAGTTCGGTCTGGGCATCGTCTTGGGTGGCGATGCAGCGCGCGCGGTGGATGAGCAACGTGGTCATGGATGTGTCCTGAATCAAAAGTGAAACAAGCCGTGGCCGAGTCCCCTTGCCTCGGTGTGTAGAGGCTGGGCGAGCACCACGTTGCCGCGCATCCCGGGCTGTTGCAGTGGTTTAGATTTTAAGCAGGCGCTGCGCTTCGGCCACCACGGCCTCGGGTGTGATGTTGAACAAACGGTACAACGCCTCGGCAGGGCCTGAGGCCCCAAACCCTGTCATGCCGACAAAGCCCCCGTCCATGCCGAGATAGGCATCCCAGCCTTGACGCACCGCGGCTTCGACGCCCACGCGCACACCTTTGCCCAACACGCTGTGGCGGTAGGACGCATCTTGTGCGTTGAACAATTCCCAGCATGGCATCGACACCACGGCCGTGCCCACACCGGCGGCTTCCAGTTGTTCGCGTGCTTGCACGGCCAGCATCACCTCAGAACCAGTGGCCAGCAACGTGACCTGTCTTGCGCCGCATGCGGCCTCGTGCAACACATACGCACCGCGTTGGCTGAGGTTGTCGGTGGTGTGGGTGTGGCGCACCAAGGGCAAAGACTGGCGCGCAAACACCAGGCTCACGGGGCCGTCTGGGTGAGCCAAGGCCAGCTCCCAACATTCGGCGGCTTCCACGGCATCGGCCGGTCGCATGACCCACATATGGGGCATGGCGCGCAACGACGCGAGGATCTCCACGGGCTGATGCGTGGGGCCGTTGCGACCAATGCCAATCGAGTCGTGGCTGAACACAAACTTCACAGGCAAGCCCATCAGGGCTGCCATGCGCATGGCGGGGCGTTCGTAATCTGCAAACGCCAGGTAGGTGACCGACAGTGGAATGATGCCGCCGTGTGCCGCCATGCCATTGGCCATCGACCCCATCACATGTTCACGCACACCGCAATGCACATAGGCGCCCGCGCGGTCGTGTGCGTTGAAGGCGGTCAAGCCTCGCTTGTGACTGGTCGGTGCTTCTAGGTCAGCGCAGCCCACCATGCGCTCAGGCAACACGGGGGTGAGCAAGTCGTTGATCTCAGCCGAGATGAAGATGCCGCTCGGTGTTGGGGGGGCTTGCAAGGCTTGTTGTTTGTAGTCCAGCAACACCTGCTGCCAATGGGCCGGCAGCTCACCGCGCATCACACGTTCAAATTCGGCACGTTCAACCTCGGGCAGGGCTGCGACGCGGGCATGCCATGCGGCGTAGTCGCTGGCGCTGCGTTGGCCGGCGGTGCGCCACGCGTGTTGCACCTCATCAGGAATCTCGAAGGGGCCGTGTGACCAGCCCAACAGTTCGCGTGCGGCTTGTGCGTCCTCGTCGTACAAGCGGCCGCTGTGGCCACCGCGTTGACCCTGCAAGCGGGCGATGCCTTTGGCAATCACGGTGCGGCATGCCAACAGAGAGGGGCGGGGGTCGTCACGTGCTGCGTCAAGTGCGGCAGACACGGCCTCGATGTCGTGGCCATCGAGTTCCACCACATGCCAGTCTGCGACGCGGAAGCGCTCAGCCACGTTTTCGCTGATCGACAGTTCGGTGCTGCCGTCGTCGGTGATTTGGTTGTCGTCCCACAGCAAGGTGAGTTTGCCCAGTTGCAAGTGGCCTGCCAACGAAATCATTTCTTGGCCCACGCCTTCTTGCAAACAACCGTCACCCACAAAGGCGTAGGTGTGGTGGTTGACCAAGTCGTTGCCAAAGCGCGCATTCAAATACGCCTCGGCCACGGCCATGCCAAACGCATTGGCAATCCCTTGGCCGAGCGGACCGGTGGTGACTTCAATCCCATTGGGCTTGTCATGCGGACGCTCGGGGTGGCCTTCGCAGACCGAGCCCAGCACGCGAAAGCGTTTGATTTCTTCCAGCGGGAACGCAGGGTAGCCCGTGAGATACAGCAGCGCATACAACAACATCGAGCCATGGCCGTTAGACAACACCACGCGGTCGCGGTCAAACCAACCGGGGTCTTGTGGGTGATGCTTCAGGTGGCGGGTGTACAAGGCCGTGGCAATTTCGGCCATGCCCAAAGGCACGCCTTGGTGGCCCTCTTGGGCTGTGACGATGGCGTCAATCGACAGAAAACGGATGGCGTGCGCCAGAGCTTGTTGGGGATGTGCGTGCATGGCGCGGATTTTTCCGAACCCGATACATGAACGCAAGCGATGAATATTCAGGTTCGGATGAACCTAATTCAACCTTTGGCAATCGTGGGTGGCGCAGCTTCTTCGCGCAGCCATTCCACAAAACTTTTCACTTCAGGGCGTGAGGCATGCCGCGCGGGGTAGACCATGAAGTGCGCTTGCACCTCCAAGCTCAGCTTGTCGCCAAACAGCGGTTGCAGCTTGCCACTGTCGATCAGCGACTGGCCCACACTGGCGCTCTCGAGCGCGACGCCGAGTTTTTGCACCGCGGCATCCAAGCTCATCATGGCGCGGTCAAAGCGCAGGCCCATGCGTTCGGGGCGTTGGCCATCGTAAAAGCGCGCAAACCAATCGGGCCATTGCACCAAGTTCACGCTGGATTGGATGAGGGGCACGCGCATCAAATCTTCGGGTTCGTGCAGCGCATGGTGGCGAATGAATTCGGGGCTCGCGAGCGGCAGGATGCGCTCGGTGAAGATGCATTCCACCTCGAGGTTGGGCCAGTTGGGCATGCCGTAGCGGATGTCGATGTCCATCTGTCCTAACTGAAAGTCAGAGTGCACATGCGAGGCCGACAACACCAGCGAGATGTGGGGGTGCTTTTCGGTGAAGCGTGCGATGCGCGGCATCAGCCACAGGCTGGCAAAGCTTGGGCTGCTGTGCACGTAAAGCGTGTCTTGCACGCCATGGCGCAAGTCTTCGGTGGCGGTGTTGATGGCCCCCAAAGCACTGGCCACACGCTGCAAATATTGCTGACCGGCTGGGGTCAGCTCCACCCCGCGAGCAGAACGCTCAAACAAGCGCACATGCAGCAGGCCTTCGAGCTTGGCGACTTGGTGGCTCACGGCCGATGGGGTGAGGTGCAGCTCCTCGGCGGCCAAGGCAAAGCTCTTGCGACGGGCAATGGTTTCAAAGGCTTGCAGGGCGGCGAGGGGAGGAATCATGGGTTGAAATCCATTCATTTGTTGCACTGCAACATGAAATAAATTGAACTGCCGGTGAGTTTATATCGTTTGTCTTCAAGCGCCACCCTGCCAAACAATCACGCCACTCGATCAACGCAATGCAAACAAAAAAGGAGACATGCATGCTACTGAAGGACAAAGTGGCCGTCATCACCGGCGGCGCAGGATTGAACGGTCTTGGGTTCGCGACCGCACGCATGATGGCGGCGCATGGCGCCAAAGTGGTGATCCTCGATTTGGAAGTGGCCAACCCACAAGCTGCCGCTGCCAAGCTGGGTGCCGAGCACTTGGGTCTGGTGGCCAACGTGACCGACAAAGCCTCGTGCGAAGCGGCAGCCGCGCAGATCAAAGCCAAGTACGGCCGCATTGACATCTTGGTCAACAACGCTGGTATCACCCAGCCCGTGAAGTTCCTGGACATCACCGGCGGCGACTACGACCGCATCTTGGACGTCAGCTTGCGCGGCACGTTGTACGCGTCACAAGCCATGTTGCCCACCATGATTGCGCAAAACAGCGGATCCATCATTTGCATTTCGTCGGTCTCGGCGCAACGCGGCGGTGGCATCTTGGGTGGCCCACACTACTCAGCCGCCAAAGCGGGTGTGCTCGGCTTGGCCCGCGCTATGGCGCGTGAGTACGGCGGCAACAACATCCGCGTCAACTGTGTCACGCCCGGTTTGATCGCCACAGACATCAACAAAGGCAAGATTCCAGAAGACAAACGCCAAGCCATCTTGGACGGCATTCCCCTCGGCCACATTGGCGAGCCCAACGATGTGGCAGGTTGCGTGGTGTTCCTCGCCAGCGACCTGTCGAAGTACTGCACCGGTATCACGCTCGACGTGAACGGCGGCATGTTGATTCACTGATTTGACTTTTACCCTGTGCTATCTCGGGCAAATCGCCCCCTTTATTCAAACCAAGGAGACATCCATGACACGTTTCAACACTTTACGTCGCACTTTGCTGGCTACTGCCGTGTTGGCAGCTACGACGCTCACGCACGCACAAACCGTCAAATTGACGCTGGGCCATGGCGCCGCTCCGGGCAACCCTCGCCACGAGGCCGCGGTGAAGATGGCCGAAGTGGCCAAGGCAAAGTCCGGTGGCCGCATTGAAATTCAAGTGGCACCGTCCGCGCAGCTGGGGGATGACGCAGCCATGGTGACAGCATTGCGCACGGGTGCGTTGGACATCAGCGCGAACTCGCAAGGCGCAGTGGCCACGACCGTGCCGGAATACGCGGCGTTTGGCATGCCTTTCCTGTTCAGTGATTTGAATCAGGTTTGGAAAATGCTCGATGGCCCTTTGGGTAAAGAGCTGGCAGACAAGTCTGCTGAGAAAGGCTTGGTGGTGTTGGGCTACTGGGACAACGGCATTCGCCACATGAGCAATAGCAAGCGTCCGCTGAGCAAGCCCGAAGATCTCAAAGGGTTGAAGATGCGCACCCCGCCTGATGCGGTCACCGTGGACATCATGCAAGCACTGGGCGCAGAAGCGCAGCAAATCAAGTTTGCTGAACTGTATGTGGCTCTGCAACAAGGTGTGGTGGATGGCCAGGAAAACCCATTGATGAACATCCATGCCAGCAAGTTGTACGAAGTCAACAAGTTCATTTCTATGACCGGTCATAAGTACGAAATGACACCTTTGTTGATGAGCAAGCGCACCTGGGACCGCATGAGCGACGCGGACAAGAAGGTGTTGCAAGAAGCTGCAGCGGAAGCCACGCAATTGCAGCGCAAACTGTCCAAAGAGAGTGACGAAAAGTTGATCTCTGAACTCAAGGCCAAAGGCGTTCAGATCAACACCGTGGACAAAGCTGCCTTCGCCAAAGCCACCGGCAATGTGGATGACAAATGGTTGGCGTCTCCTATCGGTCCCTTCTTGAAGAAGGTGATCGCAGCTGCGCGCTGATCCACTCAGGGGGCTTGCGCCCCTCTCTTGTCAGGTATACCCGCACGCCCCATGCGTGCGGGTAGGAGACCCTCATGAATTTTGTTGAACGGGCTGTGTCGGCCATTTGCCAGCTGTTGCTCTGGGTCAGTACCTCGGTGATCTTTGTCATCCTCGTGGGGAACACGACCTTGCGTTATGCAACGGGTACCAGTTTGCAGTGGGCCAATGAAGTGCCTGAATTACTTTTCCCTTGGTTGGTGATGTCAGGCGTGGTGCTGGCTGCGCAGCATGGTGCCCACATCACCACCAGTTTCTTGATGGACAAGTTGTCTGGTTCTGCACGCCGTATCTGGGGTGTGTTCGGTTGGTCGGTGGTCACCGTGCTTTATGCCACGTTGACTTGGGCCACGTGGCGCATGCTGGACATCGTGCATGACGAGAAGTCCCCCATTTTGCAAGTGCCTGGCTCTGTGACGTATGGATGCGTGATGACCGGGATGGGCTTGCTCAGTGTGCTGGCTTTGATTTCTGCCATTCGTGCGTGGCGCACGGACCCTGATATCCCGCTCTCTACCGAGCCTGCGCCCGTCCACTGGTGAAGAGGAGCTGACACATGACCGCATTGATCTTGCTTGTTTTTCTTGGCGCTGCTGTGATCGCGATTCCGATCGCCCACGCCCTGTTGGTGGCCGCGATGGCTGCCGCCGCCACCTCTGATCGTGTGCCCCTGGATTTGTTGGTTCAACAAATGGTGTCGCAGGTGCAAAGTTTTCCGCTCATTGCCATTCCATTTTTCATGTTGACTGGGTCGCTCATGATGGGCGGCAAGTTGGGTGAAGCGCTGATTGGCGTGTTGTCGACCTTGATCGGTCGATTTCATGGTGGCCCTGGCCAAGTGGGCGTGTTGTCGTCCACCATTTTTGGTGGCGTTTCGGGCTCGGCAGTGGCCGATGCCTCAGCCATTGGCTCGTTGCTGATCCCGTGGCAAAAACGCTTGGGTTATCCCCCCGCGTTTTCCGCTGCAACGTTGGCTGCCGCGGCGACGATCGACATCTTGATCCCACCGTCGATCCCGATGATTTTGTTTGCCCTGTCCAGCAACACCTCCGTGGCCGCGCTCTTCGTGGCCGGCATCATGCCGGGTTTGCTGATGTGTGGCGGATTCATGGCCGTGTGCTGGTGGGTGGGCCGTCGTCGCAATTTCCCGCGTGAGACCCGAACCCTGAATTGGGGTGTCTTTGGTCAGCAACTGCTGTATGCCGCACCCGCGTTGGTGTTGCCTGTGTTGATCGTGATTTTCTTGCGCTTTGGCATTGCTACCCCGACCGAGGTCAGTGTCTTGTCCACGCTTTACGCAGGGGTGGTGTCTGTGGTGGTTTACCGCGATTTGGGTTGGAAGCGTTTGCACAAAGCGGTGATGGAAGCCGGTTTGTCCACGGGGGTGGTGCTGCTGGTGATCATGGCCTCAGCCGCCATCGGTTGGTTGCTCACTTTTGACCGCATGCCCGATGGTGTGGTGTCGTGGGCACAAGCGAACTTGTCGAGTGCTTGGAGTGTGATTTTGTTGATGAACCTGCTGATGCTGGTGTGTGGCATGTTCATTGATTTGCCCGCCGCCGTGCTGTTGTTGACCCCGGTCTTTGTGCCCTTGGCCAATGCAATTGGCATGGATCTGACGCAGCTGGGCATCATGATGACGGTGAACTTGGCCATCGGTTTGTACACGCCGCCGGTGGGAACCACCTTGTTCATCACCAGCTCGTTGGCCAAAGTCAAAGTGGGTGAAACCGTGCGTGAGCTCGGACCGTTCTACTTGGTCGCCTTTGGTGTGTTGTTGTTGGTGTCCTATGTCCCCAGCTCGATTTTGAAATGACTCGATTCCCTCAGCTATTTGGAGAAATGCCATGAATTCCGCACAGGACACCTTGTCCGCCATCGCCAAGTGCGCCTACCGCATTCGACGCTATGCCTTGCGCATGGGCGAGGTGCAAGGCCAAGGCTATGTGGGTCAAGCCTTGGGCTATGCCGACGTGCTGGCCGTGGCCTATGGCCATGCGATGAACTTCCGTCCCAACGAACCCGAGTGGGAAGGGCGTGACCGCTTCCTGCTCTCGCATGGCCACTACGCCATCGCCGCTTACGCCGCCATGATCGAAGCCGGCATCATTCCCGAGTCCGAGCTCGAGACCTATGGCAGCGACGACAGCCGCTTGCCCATGTCGGGCATGGCCACGTACACGCCGGGCATGGAAATTTCGGGCGGCTCGCTTGGTCAAGGTTTGCCCATCGCAGTGGGCATGGCACTCGGTTTGCGCCACCAAAACAACCCCGCGTTTGTCTACAACTCCATGTCCGATGGCGAGCTGGATGAGGGCTCCACGTGGGAGGCCGCGATGTCGGCCGCACACCATGGCTTGGGCAATTTGATTTGCATCGTCGACATCAACAACCAACAAGCCGATGGTCCCTCCACCCAAGTGATGGGCTTTGAGCCCTTGGCAGACAAGTGGGCCGCCTTCGGTTGGCATGTACAGCGCGTCGATGGCAACCACTTGCCCGCCGTGCTGCGTGCGTTTGACACCGCGCGTCAACTGCCCGACGCCAAACCCCGCGTGATCTTGTGCGACACGCTGATGGGCAAAGGCGTGCCTTTTCTCGAGGTGCGTGAGAAGAACCACTTCATCCGTGTGGATCCGCCTGAGTGGCAACAAGCCCTCGAGGTGCTGGATGCGAACCGCCCTTAACCAACGTTTGGACAAAAGATGAATGCTGTGACTGACAAAAAACCTCGGCTGACCACCTCGGCCATGATCGCCTCCATCGCGTCAGAAGGCCAACGCGTGCAAGCGGCGCCGTTTGGCAAAGCGCTGGTGAAATACGCCGCCCAGCACCCCGAAGTGGTAGGCATGACGGCCGACTTGGCCAAGTACACCGACCTGCATTTGTTTGCGCAGGCCTACCCAGAACGCTTCTACCAAATGGGCATGGCTGAGCAGTTGCTCATGGGCGCTGCGGGTGGCATGGCCAAGACTGGCTTGGTGCCTTTTGCTACCACCTACGCTGTGTTTGGCACACGCCGCGCCTACGACTTCATTCACCAGGTGATCGCCGAAGAAAACCTCAACGTCAAGATCTGCTGCGCCTTGCCTGGCCTGACCACCGGCTATGGCCCTAGCCACCAGGCCACCGAAGACCTGGCGATGATGCGCGCCATCCCCGGCTTGACCGTGGTCGATCCCTGCGACGCACTTGACATCGAACAAGCGGTGCCACAAATCGCCGCGCACAACGGCCCGGTGTACATGCGCTTGCTGCGCGGCAATGTGCCCTTGGTGCTGGACGAATACAACTACACGTTCGAGTTGGGCAAGGCCAAACTGTTGTGCGATGGCGCCGATGTGTTGGTGATCTCCAGCGGCTTCATGACCATGCGCACGCTAGAAGTGGCCAAGCAACTCGAAGCCGACAAGGTCAACGTAGCAGTGCTGCATTGCCCCACCATCAAACCATTGGACGACGCCACGATCTTGGCCGAGGTGCGTAAGCCCGGACGTTTGGTCGTGGTCGCCGAAAACCATTCGGTGGTCGGCGGTTTGGGCGAAGCTGTGGCGGGCTTGTTGCTGCGCGAGGGTGTGATGCC
>JACCDQ010463592.1_pt1 | contig 18788 bp, 21 predicted proteins | sample 7446031 | NCBI WGS metagenome assembly JACCDQ01 (sample SAMN15323442, study PRJNA562643) | freshwater metagenome | isolation source: river surface water | place: USA:Blue River Watershed | collected 2017-08-17
GTTACGCGGAGGATCGACAACCTGAAAGCCTTGCCCGAAATCTAGCTGAAATATCCAGTTCGTCATTAGAAACGTTTATGCTTTATTACTTTAGTGATTCCTCTCTGCTTCAACTGTGATTCAAAGATTTTCTCCGTGTCGTTGTAAGTCAATCCGTACTCAGGCTTTTCTTTCACAGTCTTTTTCAGATCGACTAACTCATTAAGCAATGCAGAACCCATCCAATCGGGCGCACCTGCTTTGTATTTTGCCGAATCTTCGGGTATCAATGCCGCTGCCAACTGAGGTTTAAAGATGTTTTCCATCGCCCAGTCACGCACTCCGTCACGTCCGCGCTCGTTAATTGCGCTTACAAGTCCTGCAGTTTCTGCCGTTCCCCGTGCTGTTACTACCGATTCCCCGTTACTGAATCCGATAATGTTGCTGTCAGATGTTCCCGTTCCCTTGCCTTTGAAGTTCTCCACACCTTCCGCAAAGTTACCAGCGATTGAATCAGCAATGGCTTTAACAGCAATAGCCTGTGCCAATCCTTTCGACGCTGCGTTGATGTTTCCGTCTTTTGCGTAAGCCTTTGTGAACTCCACAAACAAATCCGCTAACTCTTTAGCCTCTGCCGCCTTACGTCTGCGTTCTTCGATCTCCGCTTGTTTGGCTTCATTCTCTGCTTTCAGGCGTGATACTTCCGCGTATGTGTTATCTAGCCCTGCTAGTTGACGTTCGGATTGTATCTGTAATTCACGGTCAATCGTTTCGCCTTCCTGTTGCAATGCTTTTTCTTTGAGGTCTAATCGCTTGTTGATGCCTTCAAATGTGGCATCGGTGATCATTTCCTCAAGCTGAATAAGTTCGTTAAGTTCTTCCTCGCGTTTCTTCCGCGCCTGTTCTTTTTCCCAGTCGTCGTTGCGCTTACGTGCCATAGCCCGTTCACGTCGCATATCTTCGTACTCTTTCGTCTGACGTGCAATCTCTTTCTTGCGTTTCGCTTCTAAGTCCTTGCGTCGTTTTTCTTCTTCCGCATAGGCTTTATCGCGCTCCGCATCCAACTCTTTCAACGCGTCCGTCCATTCGTTTTTCCAATCGTCCGCGTTTTTCTTCGTCGTTTCTTTGTCGTAACCGATTCGCTCATCCAGTGGTTTACGCGCTTCATCCTTTAGAAGATCGGCTTTCACCTTCTGAAATGCTGCAATCTGATCTTCAATGGCTTTAATCTTAGCTACTTCCAATCCGCTTGTTCCGTCTTTGGTCATGTCGGAGATAAGTTTTCGCATAGCGAGAATGTTCTTATCAATCTGACCGATCTGAACTTGTTTAGCGGTGAACAAAGTATTTCCTGCTTTATCAACAACAGCGCCCATACTAAGTATGTCTTCCAATGTTTTCTTTGTAACAGGGTCTAATATATTATTGAATCGTACACGATAATCATTCAATGCCATTGAGGTGGCATCTATTTTACCTGTCAACACATCCCAATACTGAGTAAATCTGTAACCTTCATCAATAAGAAACTCCCCGATTGATTCCTGCAAATCATCAAAGCGATTCATCAGAACTTTGTAACGTCCTTCTGTTGTTGTTGCGGCTTCAGCACTTGCACCTTCAAACTTTGTCAGCTTATCCAGAATGATCGCGTAATTCTCCGCTTTGCTTCCCGTGTCCTGAAAATCCAGACCTACCGTTTTAAGTCCTTTTGTCTGTCCGTTGATGCCCTTTATCACAGTGTCAGTTGCCGTTGCCAAGTCCACGCCCTGAACCGTTGCCAAATCCAATATCTTCGGCATCAACTGCTCCACTTCATCAGATAGCAATCCGTAGTTAACAAGTTGCGTCTGTGCTTTAGTAATATCATCATCTGAAAACACACCGCCCTTTTCCTGTAACATGGCAGCCTGTTCGTTCAGCTTTATAAATGCCGCTTCACCTTCACCGCCCACATTATTCAATGCAAATGCCAACGCCTTCGCGTTCTTTTCGGAATCTGCGAACGCCTTAACAGAATCTTCTAAGAAACCTTTAACAGCTCCGATGCCGATACCGATACCCAAGCCGCCCAAAAGATTCTTAAACCCTCCGATCACACCTTGCCACGCGGACGCATAATTACCGACGTTGCGCTGATGCTGACCCAGTGACGAATCAATCTTTTTCAGTTGCACGTCTAACTTATTTGCTGCGGCTGCTGCGTCTTTTGCCTGTTTGCTTTCAGCACCATAAGCTACCGCGAGATTCTTTGCTTCACGTACCAACTCCCGATGTTTTGCAGATAGTTTACCGTAAGCATCTTGTGACTGCTTCTGTGCTTTTAGCTTTTCCTTTTCCTGTCTGTTTTCCTCCGCAAACTTGCGCTTTAATTCTTCGCGCTGCTTTAACTCAGTAACACGCAACTGTGATAACGTTTCCGCTACCGCAATGCGCTGCTTCTGCGCTTCTGTCAATGCTATATCAGCATTGGCAATATCCTGAATCGCCTGTTGCTGCTGCTTTAACTCCGATAAATTCTTTGGATTACCGCCTAAATTCTTAGACGCTTCAACACCTACTTTCTGAATTGTGCCAATCAATTCATTGAGTTGATTCTCGAATGACTTTGCCGATTCACGCGAATCCCGAAAGACATCCTTTTCAATTATATCGTCGTGCCTGATCTTATCTTCTGCCATTGCGAGTAGGTGTCTTTTTCAGTAGTGCAAGATACGTAAAAAACTCCGCTGCCGTTACGACTTTTGCATCTAATGCGATGCCTCTAGCCTGTTCAACGACTGCTTTGATTTCGTAAAAGTCCGCCTTCTGTTGCGGCATCTTTCGCATCTCCTGCAAAATGTGTTCTTCAACTTTAATATCTGTATTCAGTTTACGATTACCAGTCGCCATGCGTTGCGCTTTTAGCTTGGCAATCTTCTTTTCCTGATTGTGTATTGCCATCAATTCAGGGGCAAATCCGAACCGTGCAATGTATGTGTCGTAAACTATATCCCACTTTTCACGCAATATTGGCTTTACGATTTCTTCAACAACGTGTTTTTCTTTCAGCACATAGGAATAGTCGCCCGTTTCGTGAAACTTCCACCAGTTAAGAATAGGAATATCCTCAACCGACGTATAGCACTTATCGGAGTATTTCTTTTCGTACTTCTTCAACAATACGGGGTGTAACTTCTTCGATAAGTATTGCTTTGCTTTCAGAAGTAAGTCCGACAATTTCTTGCCCGAATGTTTTTGCGAGGTCTGTGCCTTCATCTGTTATAGAATTTGCTGAAATCGTTAATCCGTCCGCCTCGTTAATGAATCTGAATGAGTTGTAAAAGCGTCCCGTGTCATTGAGCGTGATGTGATCGTAACGCTGACCTTTGGCAATCTTACCTTCAAAATTAGCCGTTCCGTAAATTGTAGCCTGTGAATAATCACCTAGTGACTGCCCCAATGAATCAACGCCTTTTTCGTAAAGCTGATTTTGTGTATTGAGGTCTAACACTTGCGCCTGTAATACCCGATCCGACAATACGTTAAACATCACTTTGTTTTCACTCAGTGCGTTTACGTTGTCGATAATATCGAATAGTTTTCCAAGCATAACAGGTAGTTATAAGTAAACCCTGCCGTATGCTGACAGGGTTTACAGTCACACACTTAACACAATTACGTTAACGGCATCTGGATTTCCTCTGCAATTACAGATGTGAAATCATAGCCCGACAATGTTGGTGTCAGTTGCAATATATCACCGTTAGTCTGTGAAGCAAATGAGATAGTGTAAACACCGTCAGAAATCTCAACGCAGTTAGTAATAGTTACACCTGCTGAATCTGTTACGTTTTGCAATGAGAAATCAGAATCAATAAGTCCTTCAACGCGCATAGGGTTCAGCAATGTACTGAATCCAGTAACGCGAAGGTCAACAGTAAATTCAGTGTTGTCGATGTCAGAGATAACAGCGCACACATCACGAAGACCAGTCAAAGACGACAGATCGTAACCTGCTTCTGTTGCGGTGATCATGCGGAGGTTCTTATCCTGCTCTGTCTGTTTCCAGTTGAAAGACAACATAATCTTTTGTGCTGATGTGTTCGTTTTCTTAACGAAACGCGGATCAAACGAACCACGATCAACAGCGATAGGATACAAGTATGCAGGATCGCAATCATCCTGACCGTTTCCAAGTGATCCGATAAGGTTTCCGTTGATGTCCACAATGTAGAATCCGAAATCCTGACAGCGGAATGTTTCAAGTTTGCCTTGCAGAATTTGCGTACCGTCGTCAACGATTACCGCTGAGAAAGTACGAACGCCCTGCTGAATGTAAGCTGTGCTGTTGTCTTCAAAGGTTTCTTTGATAGATTCCGCACGTTCATCTGTTGCGTTCTTCATTGATGGCAACGGATACCAACGCTGTGTTGGATCGGTGTCGTTTACTTTACCAGTCCAGAACGCAGCGTTCAGCGTCTGAGTCAGGTCAATAGAGTTTCGCGCACCTGTTGAATCTTTCAGCGGTACGGCAATAAGTTTGTCCGCGATTTCAAGAATCGGGGTGCAGTCAACACCAGTATTGGCTAGACTTGCGTTACAATCACAGGCTTCCATGGTTTTTTATCGGTTTAGTTGTTTTACTTTTTTGTCAGACCAACCGAGGGAAAAGACAACAGCCGACTAAGGAAATTATCTGTTTCCCTTTAGTCGGCTGGTCTGGTTTCAAAAGTAATAAAAAACCGCAATATCAAACAGCCTCCAGTAATTTTTTTATCCTGTTTCCTGTTGATTCGTAGGAATGTTTACCCCAAATCCATTTTTGGGTGTCTTCCTTGTGCTTCTGTAATTCATCGGGCGTATAGCTTCTGATCATTTCCAGCGCATCAACGAAACTTTCTTTCGTGTTGGCTATGATCATAGGGCAATCACCGTAAACATCCGCGTAAGCCTTTGTATTGATGTTCTGGGTAATTACCACGCACCCCAATGCAGCCGCCTCAAACGCCGTAACCCCGAAACACCCGTAAGGCTTACCTTCGAGCGTAGGCTTGAACAGTTCGATGTAAACATCACAGTCTGCCATGCGTTTTAACTGCTCCGAATGGCTTACTTTTTCATCGGAATAGCTAAATCGGAAGTCTTTCCCGAACTCTGCAATCATGTTAATGATGTCTTCCGAGCCTTTCACATCCGCTTTTGACGGGTAATGTGCCAGTTTATACGGCTCGTTTATCGGCTTATTTACGTGATATTCGCGCATTTTTTGCACATCAATAGCCGTTGCAACGTACTTTAACGTCTGGTCAATGAGCAAAAATTCGCACTGATCGGTGAAAAATGACCGTACGCCTATGTCTTTGAACATCTTTGTAAAGGCGTATGGTTCGCGTCGGTAGTCGCTGCCAGTGTGCCACACGGTAAACTTACCACGTAACCCAGTCGCCTGAATCAGATTACAGATAGTACGGCTGCTGTGGTAGATGTTCACGATGTCGGCTTTGCGGATCGCTGCAACCATTTCAGACGGTGCTACAACCTGCGATTCTGTGTCGTATGAAAACGCATGAGGGCGCAATTTCATGTCCGTACAATCCACACCAACGGAACGGAGCGCGTTAGCGTGTACGTGCATGAGGTTAGCCCAATCGTCAGCGCATATTAGTAGGGCTTTCATATCTTTCTATGTGCTTTTCTGAACCAGTTTAATATGCCTTTAGCTTCTTTGTGTATTGTATATTTAAGTTCATCCCATCTGTAATCCAACACATAACTTCTAAACTCCCAGCAACCCATTAGCAACTCAATTTCATCAGTACACAATTCACGATCTTGCGCTGAATAACGGTGTTTATTTATCTTCCACCACTCTTCAAATAATTGTTCGTCTGTCATCAGCAATAAAGTGTTTCAGGTACTTCGGTTAATTTATCCATATAGCGAAACTTATATTGAAAGACTTTGATCATTTTGCCGTCAACTTTTTGCTCCCAATATTCGCGGCTGTTTTCGATTTCCTTAATGACCCATGTCTGATTCAATTCGTCAACATAGGTTTTCCCGTGTGACGCAACGATTTCATCTGACATTTGCTTTATTTCTTCCCATGTTATCGTTTCGTCCCACCATTTAAAGCATACACGACGGTCGCCTACTTTAACTTCATGCGGTTTTAGTGTTCTTGAACTCATATTTATAGGTTTTAATTGTTAGGAACATACTCCACCAACAACACATTCGGCGTAAGGAAATTGCTCATGTTTACTTTCCACCCTTTCATCAGGTCATTCAGTAACTCAGTAGTGATTTTGAACGTGTGGAATTCGTCAACCTCAATGCCGATACCAGTCAGAAATACAATGTTTTTCTTCGCCAGTTTCTTCATGTTGTCACAAGCCTTTACCAGATCGTGCATAGAATCCAATGCAGCAAAGCAAACGATTGTATCGTGCGTTCCGTGTTCCGCTTCAAACTTCTTAACGTCGAGCGTTTCGATCTTCGCGTTGATCACTTCGTCATTGATCGGGAAGGCATCAATACCTGTGTATTTTACGTGCGGATGGTTTACGTGTAACAGTCGCTTTATCGACTGATCACCGCATCCGATGTCAAGGACTGATTTACCTAGTTCAAAGGATCGCAGATGCCGCCCGTAATCCGCAACGATTGTATCACATTTAGCGTTATCCTTTACGCCTGTTGCACGTCTGTTGATGAGATTCTGTGTCGCTGATTCCCACTTGCTTTTTGTGGTCTTTGTTGCTGTGTTTAAATTGTTTTCCATATGCAATTCAATGTTTGTAATTAATGGTTTCTTTGGTCTTGCAATTACCTGTTCGTAGATGTTGTATTTGTACTTCACACCTAAACGCCTCAGTGTTCCGTTGCGCAAGTTACGGTTATAAAGATAAATCGGTGTTTCGATTATTCCAATCCGATCCTTTCCGCACATTTCCAAACATGAAAACATTACTTCGCTTTCCGTTGTACTGTCTATCCATTTGCCATTGAGCTTAAAATCATCAACTGGTATTTGCATAAACAGGTATTTGAGAAACGTATTCGGAGCGGTTGATCTGTATTTTACTTTACGGTAGTCGCGTGATGCGTGTGTTTCTTCGTCAAAATCTAGGTTGAAATCTTCATCCAGCATTTCGCCTTTCTGGTCAATCCAGTTGCCGTATGTCATCCACTTACCTTCGCAATACTTCGCGTAAATGGTGTATAACGCATCGGGCAACAGTTCATCATCCATACCGACCAATACAACAACGTCTAACGGATTCCCGTGCTTACTGATAACCTCATAACGTCGCTTTGCAGCTCCTTCGTTTAGTATGTGGTAATAGTAAGTGAATCGGGAATCCTTCGGGCATTGGTTGTATTCCTTTAGTGAACGGTCTGTTGATCCGTCGAAAACAAAGACGCATTCAAAATTCGTGAACGTCTGCTTTCTTATGGATTCGTAACACCGTCGCACCTTATCAGCACAGTTGTAACCCGTTACGACTACCAAAAACTTATGCTTCGGTAGCATCTGCAACAGGCTCAGGCGTTGGCTCTTCGTAATGTTGGATGGTGAATTTGTCAATGCTTTTCTGTTGCATCAACGCCTCCCAATTCTGATTGAAAGAATACTCTGTTTTTCCTTCCTGATATACGGGCTTATTCTCCGCATCGAAAACAATCTTTTTGTTTTCGTCAACGGTCAGGAATTCGTCGCGTAACTTTTGTGTGTCGGTAATGATAGCATCAATAGTTTTGCCATACTCCGCATAGAACTGCTTAATCTTTGATCTAAGCAAATATGTAATAACGCTACCTTCTTTTTTGATGTTCAACAGTTGCTTGTGGTAACTGTAAAGTTCTCCTTTAGTCATTTGTCGGCTGTATTTTATATTGGGTTGTATCAATTTTAAATGGAATAGTGTAATGCATTAATTCGTGAAGCCACAACACGTGTTCATCTTGTATAACCATATTCCTAGTAACAACAATGCCGCTGTCTAAAAACAATACTTCTGTTTCCGTTAGGTGATTATAAAAGCAAAATTTATTTTCTGCATCCCGAATGTACCCCATCATTCCAATAGTAGTCGGGTGAATCTCGATTATATCTAAAGGAATGCAACACTTGTAGCACAATTCGATGTAAAATCGGCACGTCTTTACGCTATGAGTTTTATCGTAAAGATTTGAGATAGCTTCTTCACTGTAAAAGACTGAGTTTTTTGAAAGCTCTTTAATCGCTTTGTTCATAGTCGGCTGTTTTAGTTGCGGTAAATGTATTAAATAAAACACCAAACAACAAAACCCCAGAACAAAATTAATCCGACTGCAATGATTAAGCACCCCGTTTTCGTGCGCTTACTTTCATGTTGTTCGTATTCGTAGGGATAACGAGTATTCATAAACGGGCGGTTTGTTTTCATTAAGGATAAACGATCAACTCAAACATCACGTTAACCATTTTGCTATCAGCCAATGTTTCAATCGGATATGTTGTAGCTTCAAATGAGTTCAGCAAGATAATAGTATCCGATGATCGGATGGCTTTGCTAAATGCAGCGTTATCAGGGTCTAATCCACAGCCACCTAAATAGGTTTTTGCAGCAAGAAAATCAGATGCGCTTGAAGTAAGTCGATAATCACCAACACCATTATATGACCAAACAAATGTAGATTTGAAGTCATTGTGCAATACTGTAACAGTAGGCGCTGATGTTCCCGATTGATTCAGAACCGCACGGTAAATCTTCGGCACTCCGTCGTCGGTCTTATTGACCATTGAATCAATTAAATCCTGAAACTGTGCCTCAGTTGGTGTATCTCCTGTATTGAAATACGCCTTTAGTTCTGTTCGTGTTTTCTGTGCCATGTTTATGCGATTGTGAATGTATCTCCGATTGTCATCGACCCTATGCCTGATGGAATGTCGTAAAGTCTGCACGTTGCCGTACATACGTGTCCTTTGCGTACCGCCAAGCGGTCAAAATCCATTTCTATTCCAGATAATTTGTCGGTAAAGAATGGCTTTTGTACGCCTGTGTTCGTAATATACACCCCGAATTTATGCTGCGGTACTGTGTCGAAAGTAAGATTTTCAGTATAAAATGTGCCTTTCATGCCTTTCATCGTATCGATAAATTCCTGACACATCCGCGACATAGGCTTTACGTATAACGACTGAATATCGTCCGTCCGCTTTTCGTGAACCGAAGACGTAAGACCGAATATCCTGCAAGTAACTTCCCGTTCAATCGGGTCTTCCGCGTCCGCAATGTTGCGCTCTTTGTACGTCAACAGCAAATAAAACATCGGTGTTTTATCCGCGATGTTCGGTATCGCTTTTAACTTCTGATCATGCTCTAATGGAGTACCGTAAAAAAACACAGGGGCGTAAATGTCGAACGTGTTTGCCGTGATGTCCGACGCTGCCCCCGTGCAAACGATAACATTTGTTGAATCATTGACCGATTCAATCTTGTAATCGCTGCCATCAATGGTAATAGTCCGTCCGATCTGCAACCATTTAACATCACAGACCTCTATTGTATGCGTCGTTCCTGAGCGCGTGTAGTCAGTGATACTCATGGACAAGTCCATGTTATCGACAACATCCTGAATAAGGTCTGGTAGTTCGGTCTGGTACATCAAAAAATAGGTGAGAATCTTACGTTAAGCGGTACACCATTGTAATCTGGGTAATCCGTAGGCTGGTATTCGTCAACGTACCACTGTATCGCGTTATATGTGTCCAGTGCTTCGTTGTATTTCTTTTCCGCGTGACGGTACGCATTGTGCATATCCGCCATGTTGTTAGCTTCGTTGTTGTTGTAAGCAACGCCTCCGAAAGTATTACGCGCCTGTTCGTCTGTGACGTAGTGGTAATAGATAAGCGCGGTCAGCATATCAACCATACCCATAGAGATACGCTGCACGTGCTGCTGATTCGGATCATCCAAAGCAAACGGGTCTTGAATAACGGAGTAAATCACGTCCTGTGATGCGTTCGCAAGGTCTGTAATGAAATCATCCGCCAACGTAACGCCTAGCAACTGACGCAAATAGAAACGCTCATATCGATCAATGTAAGCCTGTAACTTACTTTCCGATCCTTCGGGATCAGGATTTATTGGCGTGAAATAGAAATCAACAAAATCCGCTGTGCTTAGTAGTATCATGACGGCTCTTTAATTATGCCTTTAATTACCCATTCTATTGCAAGTTTCCCGTTCACCATTGTCTTTTGCCCATATTTAGCGGAGGTAGGTTTAATTACTTCCACTTCGTACATCTTGCGTTCATCAAAAGTAATGATTTTTTTCAGGTTACGCGCGGACTTCATTTCCGATTTAAACACTTTGTCCAGAATTTCAGACCCTAGTATTTCGGAATGCTTACGTATCTGATCGGATTTGGTCAGCGTTACCCACGGATGTTTTATGTCAACCGCAACGCCTCCGAGCTGTTCCATCGTGTAGGCTTTTTCACCTATTCCTTTACGCGCCATTTGCCGAGTGCTGCACGAATCCAAGCCCCTGTTAACCTTTTCATCAGCCCATAGGCGAAAGTTCATCTTATCCAAAATGTGACGCGAAAAACAACGCCCAGCGCCTATTGTACGCGGTGACGGAGGCGGATAACCGCTGAAATAGTACGTGATGTCGTTCTGTATCTCGTAAAAATACAGGTCTTTCAGCCCTACCAAATCAGGATAAGAAGCGGGGATATTGTCGGCATACCAGTTTATAATGCCTTCCGACACCAGATCATCCGAGCCAACAAGTATAACCAGTTCGGGATCGGTCTTTTCGGCTTCCTTAAACAGGTGGTTGAACTTCTGCGAAAGCGGATTGTTATCATATTCGGTATAATGCCACCCGTAACAATGGCATAATTCAGCGGATTTATCACCCTCAGAACCTACCGCCAGTAACGTAATGTCATGCTTTGAATTTTGCTGTAATTTACGGTAGTAGTACAGCGTAATTTCGCAGAGGTCATGCCTTCCGTAAATAGCGGTTACGATCGTAATGCGTCGCTTCATACTATTTCCTTTCCTGCTAACCTGAGCAATGCCGCCTGTGCGCGTTTGCCTATGTCGTACTTACACGCATTGCACACATTAGCCTTACACAGTTCGCACCATTTTACGACACGGATGCGGTAGTCATTATCCACTAACGCGTGTACATCACACACACCTCGCTTTTGTTTTCCGCATCCTTTGCAGTTGCTTTTTCGTCGGCTCATGCGCAAATATAAAAAAAGCCCCCGATTTACGGAGGCTCTTTTTCTAGTTTACGCTAGATTACGTGAGCGGATCGAGATCAACGATTGCGTCAGTAAATGTACCTGTAACAATACATGGTGTATCATTAGCACTTACAAACTGAACAGCGCGTTTTTCCAACAGCATCGTCTTTTTGTTCTGGGTAAAGTCGTTGCCATCCAATCCGATCTGGATTCCCATTTCTTCGCGGATCAAAACGTTAGCAACTTTCAAATCACCACCTACGAAATCACCTGCTGTAATTGCAGTGGTTTCGATTACGTTCATTCCTGAAACTTTCATAGTTCCGTCAATTGTAACGTAGTCTTTCCACACAGGGCGACCTGTTGAATCCTTAATCAATTTGATCTTAGACATGGTTGAAGGGTGTACGAAGATCGCGTTAGGCTGACCGAATGCAGTTTTAACCTGCAATGCAACCGCTTCCATAACGTCGAGTTCGTTAGCATCGCTGATAGTGTTCGCCAATGCACCTGCGTTGAATGCTGTTGCATAAGTGATCAAACCTTTCAGGTTGTCACCGATACCGTTACCGTTGAAGTATTGGTTTTCGAGAACAATATCCTGACGACGCATCAGGTTGTTTTGGATGTATGACACCAACTGAGGAATGTCAGCCATCAATTCGGTAGTTACTTTACCGTAAACAGCGATCTTCTTAACTGACATTGTCTGTTCAACATATTGAACATCCAATTGAGTTTTTGCATCACCTTCACCAAGCATGATAGGCGTACCTTCTTCGTCGGTTTCTTCAATCCACATTGCACGGTTAGTGCCAATTGTACCTACTGAAACCTGAGCGAGGTATGTCAATTCACGCTTACGGATTTGGGAAATGATTCCTGTGTCCTGAGTGATTGATACCTGTGTAGAACCTGATCCGATTGTTGATTCAACGGACATAGTTCCAACGGCTTTAACTTCGAGTTTGATAGCTGCGGTTTGGTTTCCTTTTACAGCCATGTCAATTTCTGACTTCTTAGCTGTAAACGCATCAATCAGTGCGTCGCGGAGCGATTTACCAACAACTGGTTCTGATTTTGCTTTTTCAAGTTTACCTTCAATAGACGCTGAAAGTGCGTCAAACTTTGCTTTTACGTCTGCAACCGCTTCCGCTGTCTTAGCTTCTGCTGCTTTGCTTACGAGTTCCTGAAATTCAGGTGATGCTTTGAAAGCGTTGATTTTTGCTTCTGCACCTTTCTCAGATGCTTCTTTGATTTCGGCAATAAGTGCGGATTTTTCCGCAGATGCCTTTTCTTCTGGTGTCATGGTTATGAATAATGAATGGTTAAACAATAGTTTGTTTGTCCTTTTCATTACTCTTAGACACGGCTGAAATCAGTGTGCGGTCAAGTGGATGCTTCGGTGTTGGATGCAAAGATATACACATTTGCGAAATATGCAAATATGTGGTCTTGTTATTTTGTCTGTTAAATATTATTATTGCACATGAACTCAGGTTTAACCAAAATATGTAGAATTTGCGATTTAGTCCTTGATTTATCCATGTTTCAGAAAGCTAGAACTAATGATGGACTAAAAAATGACTGCAAAAAATGCTGCTCAATAAGTGATAAAAGATACAAAGCTATCAAACGAGGTGATCTTGAAACTGTTAAGATGTGCGATAATCTACTAAAAAACAAATATACTTTAGATTTTGGTAATGGTAAAATGAACGAACTTACTATTACTAGTGCTTCAGGTAGACTAATAACTCTGAATATAGACACACCAATTAATCATAATCAATACCTAGAGATATTTGATTTCATAGGTAATAAAGCTGGAAAGCAAACACCTTATCATGGCGTTTCCACTACTAATAAAAGCACAAATGCTAAAAATCATTTTACAGCATCTATTTTCAATCGAAGCATAAATACTACGAAAAAAATGCCTATTGTATATTATGCGACAGCAAACGAAGCCGCACTTGCATATAACAAAGTAGCGCCAAAATTTGGACTTCCGCTTAACAATATACTAGATGTTTTTCCATTTAATTATCCAAATCATTTCTACTCTGATGATAAAAAAGTAGGGAGAAAAAAGATTGATGTCAGCCGCGACAGGGCAATAGAATTAACTGAATTAGCAATAGATAAATGTAAAAACAATGAAGATATTGAATTCATAAATAAATGTAAAGGAGTAATTAATGGCCATGAATTTACACACGTATTTAAATCTGATCTAGATATTTTTAAAAGTGTAATTAATCAAACTCTTTATCGAACAATAAAACATCACAGCAGTCACGCTGATGAATTAATTAATGATTCATTTTCACTTGGAGTTAATAAGGCTACCAGCTATATAAATAGAGGAATGATTCAAGCTAAAGATAATCCTAAAAGGTGCTTAAGATCAGTATTTTATTACGCATCTAAAACCATTCAATCTAATTTTTACAAGAAATTCAGTGAAGATAGAGTTTTAGTGGTTTTTAATGAAAGGCTAATGTAAATACATAAAAAAAACCGCACCTTTTCAGATGCGGCTTCCCTACAAGTCGTTACAGAACTCCCTACAAACTGCAACGACTATTTGAGCGACTTACGCAATTCAGCGTAATCTATGCCTACATTAACCTGTGGTTCAGGCTTTAATTCCTGCTTCATGTCTTTGAACTCCGCGTTGACGATGATGTCATTCATGAACTGCTTCATTTGCATCAACTGAATATTTAGCGCCTCCATCATGTCGTCAGTCTGCGTACCGTTACGCAACACCGATTCAACTTTCTTCATCTTCGTGTCCAGTTCTAAGATCATCGCGTCTTTCTTCATTCCAGACTTCACGCCTAAGAACGGGGTCATCAGGTTAGCCCCAAATGCAACGGTAGAACCTTCCCAGAGTTTGATCTCCTTAACCAGATACACCTGCGTCTTTCCTGCAAGGTCTTTCGGGTTAACCAATTGCGCTGCCATTTCATCCCATTGCGCGGTGTTTACTTCAACGACCTTCACTTTATCCCACATATACTGAAAGCCAATGGAATGGTTATCGTACACCCCAGCGATATAGTTTTTGAGCGTGTCGTTTCCGATCTCCGTGTCCGCCATTTTCGTTTCAAAGTAGATACCAGAAACTCCGTTAACTTCACGTTCGTCTAGCACCTGAATCTTTCCGACCAACTGCGTCATATCGTGAAAAAGGCAATGCTTAATCTTTGCTACCGCGTTGCTATCCGCTCCACGCTGTTTGATGGAATTCTTTGCGCATCCCATCATGAGAATGTCTGAATCCGAATCAACATAGTTGTAGGTATTGAAAAAACCAGTAACAACACGCGAACCTGTGTCGATGTCTTTGATCATCATTGATAGATCACCGCTACCGTCTTTTACCGCGTAATGTGAGGCTTTACTTTTTCTTTCGTCGAGTGTCATGGTCTTTCTTATTGAGTTGCTCTGATAGTTTTTCCTGAAAGGATTTATTCGGTTGTTGTTGGCGCTTCTTTAGGAGTTGCGCTGATGAGGCTTTCTGCTTCATTTTGTTCGTATTCGCACGATGACACAAGGAACATAACAGCCGCTTCACGCGACATTGTACCCTGTGCAACGGCTGTGTTTAATTTCATAATGTTGTCGATCTCGATGCCTATTGCAGCCTGTTCCGCCTGTTCCGCCTGATGTTCTTTAAGTTCGTCATTCTTCATTACTGCAAGGTACTCATACGACCCTTCAATCTTCTGCCCGTCTTTCAACCCTTTGCTGATGTCTGGATCTTGCGTTCGGCTCATACACCATAAGTCCAAAAGCGGCTGCAACGTGTTCTGATACGTTCCGCGCTCCGCTTCTTTCATGTTTTCATATGTTGCTCCCTTTGTTGACGGGAACAGGTCACGCGCCATTCCGAACGCTGAACAAATGGCGTTAACGTCGTCTTCGATTTCCTCAAACAACATCAAATCCTTTGTCGGGTAGGTCATTGGCGTGTACTTCAAAGAAGCTGCCGTTATCAGCGTACGCATCTGATCGTCTTGTATGCCGTAATCGCGTCGTAATTGCGCATCCAATGCTTTCTTTTCCTTATCTCCTAGCGGAATGCCACCAACGGAATCTTTGCTTTCGGATGATATGATACCCAGCGCCCCACGGTCAAAGATGATACAGTTACGCGTTCTGAGCGCCCCGACGATATTACTTAGGGGCTTTTGCAGTGTGTTTAGCTTTGATTCACCAACAATGTATTTGTTCGATACGCCCTGTGTAGTGTGAATGATCTGCGACGGTAAAAAGTTGCGTATTACGCTACCGTCTTCCGCGTGTTGCATTTCATACCCTGCAATGATGCCATCTATGGTCGTCTGATCCCAAATCTTACCCGTAGGCTTTACCGCGATATTTGACGGTGGCAAATTCCACATCACACGCGGCAACGGGGAAAAGGATATTTCAGGCTTCATTTTGTACTCAAAGCACTGAGCGAAAACCTCATAATACACCAACCACTGATACATATAGTTCTGTTGGTTCTGTAACGGGTTCGGGTTTCTGAGTAGCTTTTCCACGTCTGGATTATCAACGCGGTTACCGTCTTTGTCAACAACGTAAAGTTCTGCATTTGAGAACATCTCCGCTTTCTTGTCAATGATCGCGCGAAGGTGTGGCACTGTCAAGTAAACACCTAACAGGTTCTCCATGTCAATCCATATCGGCTGATTCTTGTTAAGGATAAAAGACTGATTGAACGCTGCCGCCTGTTGGCTGCCACCGAATAGCTGTCTGAACAGCCATCCTTTAATGCCTCCAATCGGGTAAAATGGTGAATCCGCCATGAATAGTATTTTGAACCCAAATGTAATAAAAAAACATCACATCAAATATCCATGAATAAATGTGGCAGGAAAGACTGAGCCATCGTTGTAAGCCCTGATAAAGCATCGGGCGCGTCGTCATGGTCGCTGCTACCGTCTTTCAGGTAGGCTAGTATTTCCTTCACGAACAGGTCGTAATCCGATCCGCGTTCGTACTCCGATTCATCCAGAAAGTGAACGTACCGCAACACGAAAGAACGCGACAACAATATACGCGTGTGCTTATTGGCTGTGTTGGTAACAGCTAGAATCTTGCTAGGGTCGAACACCCGACGTAATCCGCGTATGATCTCCCCTCCCTGATTGTTCGCTTCTACCCGTACATGATCTATCTGCTTTACGATCTGCTTTTTATCGTCGTAAATGGTCTGATCGTTGATCATTTGCACAGTCTTAGGCAACGTCACCTCAATACCTTCTTTGCTGAATATCGCGTCCGTAATAAATAACTTCTGATTGTAAATGTGGGCAACGGGCATACAGTACGAATCGTCGCCCTGATCGGCTACGTCAACATAACCAAAGATCGCCTCCGCCTCAGATTTGCGTATATCAGCGCGTTTAAAGCGTTTCAGTTCGTCTTTCTTGAATAGTACACCCTCTGGATTTAGTCGCCACCCTCCGATGATCTCATGTTCGTACCGCTGTTTATCCGTGCGCCTGATCTCGTCAATCGTTTTCAGAAATGATTCGGAAAGGTTGTCGATGTTGTCCAGATAGGTAGTATGTATATGACAAACGTCAGGGTGTGTGCTGATCGGAACTTGCACCCCGTCGATCATTACCAGATCGTGGTTATCCTCAAAGAACCGTTTCCAAATCCAATGCTCCCGTGTGGTAGGGTTCAGGATCAATATGACCCTGTTCTGTGCCGATGTTTCACGGATTGACAGGTCTATCTTATCGAACGTTTCCGCGTCTGGCACTTCTTCCGCTTCATCCACTACCCATGTGGTAATACCCTGTAATGATTTTAGGTTTGCCGTCTGGTTTCCGCTAGAGGTCTTAATGCCTTTAAATAGAATCTCAACACCCGTGCGCGTGTGCTGGATAAGGTATTGCGACACTTTAAATACCGTTTGCGCCCCTAATCTTGTGATCTTATCCACAAACTCAGGGATAATCGAAATTTCAGCTGATACAAGCGTATAACGGGTATAAAGTATGCGGTGGTAAAGTTCGTAAGCAAGTAGGCACAGAAACGTAGTAACCCCGAAAGACTTACCAGAGCCGCGTCCGCCTGTTACAATGATGTAACGCTTTTTTGTAGTGAATAACGGCTTGTACTTATCATTCAGCTGTACTGCCATCGTCTTTTTTTACCCAATCAATAACGGGAATACCGCCTGAAAGGTTGTGATCCATTTCAGCCTGTAATTCGGTACGCTGCAATTTAGGCACGGAATACTCCATAAGCCCCAAAATAATGCGCAAACGCTCCTCCGAATCTAACGCCATTAGATCGCTTTGGAACAACGCTGTATTATCATCGAGGAACTTATCAATCCACAGTCGAATGCGTCTTAATTCGCCGTTCTGTGCGCCTTTAGGGCGTCCGTTTGGGTTTCCTGACTGACCTTTCTGAAACATTGTATTTTTTTGTATTTAACAAATCAAAGGTTGCTTTTTTTTTTGACTTGTGCAAATGTTTTAACCTGATCATGCCAGAGGTAAAGGTTTGAGCGGTGAGAAAAGGTGTTACCCCTTCCCCACACAAGCTATGCCGTGAGTATAATAGGAATCGCTTGGCTCAGTAGGGAAAGTGTTACGTCCTCGCTACTGATTTAAGAGTTTGTTTGTTTCAAGTCGGGAATACATTCTGACCACCCCTTCCAATTGATCAGCGACACCCGACGACCTTCCTTATGAGTTGGTTGAGCGTTGTTTTGATGCTTTGGTCACGCTACCCAAATGAAGAATCCCCGATGCGACGCAACCGCAATCGGGGACTAAGGGTGTTTGTGCTGTGACAAACTAAAAGCCTTTACCACGTGGTTGCGTCACGGATGACACAAACGTAGTAAGTAAAAATCAATCCTGCAAATTTATTTTCAAGGTCTTGAGATACACGTCACTTTGCACTTGTTTTCGCCTACTCCAGTAACGGAGAACGCCCACCCTTCGTACTTCCCTTTAATGTAAGACAGGAGCGGAGAAATAGACCGTTCGGGTTTGTCGATAATGATAGATTTCCCGACTTTCATAAACTGGAAGCCGTATGAAGATGTGAATGTTGTCGCTTCTGGGCGTCCTACTTTATTTGTTTTTACCTTACTCATGGGCGCAAAGTTTGGTTGTATTTCATTACGTTCCAAATTTCGGCTAAAAATAATTAGGTTGAAAATCAGGCACTTAAATAATTTTACCGAAAATAGATGTGTTGTGTGTTGTGCGTTAAATAAAATTATCTACCTTTACAACATCAAACAATAACAAACTAAAACAACGACCAATGAACAATTACAAAGTTACCGCAACAGCGCCAACCGTTTATCAATCACAATCTTTGAAGCACTTCGGACTTGAAGTTAAATCACACCTTGACGGAAGTTACAGTGTGTCTGCTGAGTTTGAATCTGAACCCGAAGCAAAGGCTTATCTGATTGACCGCGCTGAAAGATACTACGATTTTGAAGAAGAAAAACTTACAGACGCAATTGATCGAATCAACAACTACGGATCACTTACCCTTGATGCCGCAAC